>Ga0207661_10000272_pt1 | contig 33326 bp, 34 predicted proteins | sample KBSC713LmetaG_FD_184337 | JGI IMG/M metagenome (GOLD analysis project Ga0207661, IMG submission 184337) | Corn rhizosphere microbial communities from Kellogg Biological Station, Michigan, USA - KBS C7.1-3L metaG (SPAdes) (version 2) | ecosystem: Host-associated > Plants > Roots > Rhizosphere ...
CTGCGTGCTCGCATCGCCCAGCGCTTCCTGGCCCTTGCTGCATGCGTCGCGCTCAACCACAGGCTCGGTCGTCCGAGCCGCGCCCTGGTCGACTACGTCGCCTGAGGGCGTGGAATCAACCATCTAGTGGAAACGGGCGTGAAAGAGGTCGAGCTCCGCGACCTGTGGCGGCGCTACAAGGAGGAGGGAGACGAGGGAGCCCGCGAGCGCCTCGTCGTCGCCTATTCGCCGATGGTGAAGTTCGTCGCCGGCCGCCTCGGCGCCGGCCTCCCGTCCCACGTCGAAGACGCCGACCTGATCTCCTACGGCCTCGTCGGCCTGATCGGCGCGATCGAGCGCTTCGAGCCGGAGCGGGGGATCAAGTTCGAGACCTTCGCGATGACCCGGATCCGCGGCGCGATCATCGACGAACTGCGTTCGCTCGACTGGGTGCCGCGCTCGGTCCGCTCCCGCGCCCGCGAGATCGAAGCCGCGCAGGCGAAACTCGAGCACGAGCTGCAGCGGGCGCCGAGCGAGGCCGAGCTGGCCTCGAAACTGAACATGACCGAGGAAGAACTGCAGAGCGCGCTGCTGGAGATCGCCAACTCGTCGGTCTATGCGCTGGACGAGCTCTGGACCGTCTCCGACTCTTCCGGCGACCAGGTCTCGCTGCTGGACACGATCGCCGACGACAGTGCCGCCGACCCCCAGGAGGCGCTCGCCTCGACGGAGGTCAAGGACCTGCTGACGGAGGCGATCGGCGGCCTGCCCGAGCGGGAGCAGCTCGTCGTCGCCCTCTACTACTACGAGAATCTCACCCTGCGCGAGATCGGCGAGGTCCTCGGCGTCACCGAGTCGCGGGTCTCGCAGCTGCACACCAAGGCCGTGATGCGGCTGAAATCGCACCTGCAGCAAGGGTGATGGAGGCGACCTGCGGGATCTGCGGCCGGTCGATCCTCGCCGGCGAGCGCGTACACGTCTTCGTCGGGGGCGGAGAGGAGAAGTCGGTCTGCGAGCTCTGCGTCGCCCGCGCCGAGGGCCTCGGCTGGCGGCCGGGAAACGAACCCGAGACCGAGCCGAACGGGCGCAACCACGAAGGACGCCTGCGTCGGTTCTTTCAGCGGCGCGACCGCCGTCCGGGAGCCCCGGCTCCTGCGCCGCCTGCGGCGCCCCCGTCGCCGCCGCGGCGGCGACTGCCGCAGCCGCTCGAGGACGAGCTGGGCTTCACCCCCTTCGAGCGGGCGGTCGCTCGCTTCAATGCCAGCGAGACGGGCCGCGCCGTTGCCGGCCTCACCCGCACCCTTGGCACTCCACGGGCGTCGGTCGGCGCCTCCGCCGGCGCTCCCGACGAGGTGCGGATCACCGTCGCCTGGGAGCTGTCCTGGTACCAGTGGCGCGTCGACATCGCCGACGAGCTGAGCCCGGTCGTCGAGCTCGGCAAGGGGGGTGAGGTCGACCAGCTCGATTCCGCGGCGCGGCAGTGGAACGCCAGCGTTGGCAAGGACGGCCAGCTGCATCTGGCCGGGGAGCGGGCGCCGAGCCGATGAGCCGGTTCACGGTCAACGTCGACGGCGGCGCCCGCGGCAATCCGGGGCCGGCGGCGATCGGGGTCGTCGTCCGCGCCGACGGCGAGGTGGTGGCCGAAGCGGGGGAGACGATCGGCGAGGCCACCAACAACGTCGCCGAGTATCGGGCGCTGCTGCGCGGGATCGAGCTCGCCGCCTCCCACGGCGCCAGCGAGCTGGAGCTGATCGGCGACTCGGAGCTGGTCGTGCGCCAGGTGGAAGGCCGCTACAAGGTGAAAAACGCTGGCATGAAGGAACTGCACGAAGAGGTGCGGCGAGCGCTGCGCGGCTTCGATTCCTGGTCGATCCGCCACGTGCGCCGGGCCGAGAACGCCGACGCCGACCGCCTCGTCAACCAGGCCCTGGACGGAGCGCTCGATGGCTGAGCCGATCGATCCCGGCGTCGACATCGGCCACGTCCACCTCAAGGTCGCCGACGTCGACCGCGCGCTCGAGTTCTACTGCGGCATCCTCGGGTTCGAGCTGATGCAGCGCTGGGGTGCCGACGCCGCCTTCATCTCCGCCGGCGGCTACCACCACCACATCGGCCTCAACTCCTGGAGCTCGAAAGGCGGCTCGCCGCCCCCGCCCGGCACCACCGGCCTCTTCCACACGGCGATCCGCTACCCGACCCGTCGTGCCCTCGCCGACGCCCTGCGTCGCCTCAGCGAGGCGAGCTGGCCGCTCGAAGGAGCCTCCGACCATGGCGTCAGCGAGGCCCTCTACCTCACCGACCCCGACCGCAACGGCGTCGAGCTCTACTGGGACCGCCCCCGCGAGCAGTGGCCGATGGCGTCGGATGGCAAGGGCGTCGAGATGGGCACGGTGCCGCTCGATCTCGACAGCCTGATCTCGGAGCTGCGCAACTAGCTCGCATGCCGACGCGAGGGTCGGGAGGAGCCTCAGGGCAACCGTGGCCAGGGATACGACGGCGCCGTCTCGAATCGCTTCTCGCTCCTCCCGCCCTCGCGTCGGTGGGGGATGGATCATGTGGGAACAGCGTCGGGCTACCCAGTAATGAGTAGCGGAAAACGCGGCTGACTCCCTTCGCGCGTGAAAAGCTGGCGCACGGGCAGAAACAGCCGGTCGACGCCTACGGGCGCCAGCTGAGGCCGACCGTGCCGGCGCCCCAGGCCAGCGCCCGGTCCCAATGGCCGCCGAGCCAGTCCGCGAGGGCGTCGACCCGGGTCCGCGGTGGGGAGTGCGAAGCCGGCGAGCACGTTGCTTGGGTCTTCGTGACTGATCTTTGAGGAGCCGGGGTCGGCAGCGGGCTGTCGTCCTCCGACCGCGGGCAGCCCTATCCTTCCGCGCCCTTGTACGACGTTTCCGAGCACCCGATCGGCGGTGGGGCGGGTGCCCGCTCGCTGCCGGCCTGGCCCGATGCCCGACCCCTGCGGTCCTGGCAGGCGGAGGCCACCGAGGCCGTGCGGGCGCACTCGGGCACCAGCTTCCTGGCCTCGGCTACGCCGGCCGCCGGCAAGACCACCTTTGGCCTCCACATCGCCCATCGGATGCTGAAGGCCGGGTTCGTCTCCCGGGTAGTCGTCGCCGGTCCGACCACCCACATCTGCCGCCAGTGGGCGAGCGACGCGGCCCGCTGCGGCATCGACCTCGAGCCGAACCGTCCGAACGCGGACGGGCCGGAGTCGGCCGATTTCCACGGCGTCGCCGTCACCTACCAGACGATCGCGGCCGGGCCGGAGACGCACCGGCTGGCCGCCAGCCGCCAGCCCACGCTGTTGATCGCCGACGAGCCCCATCACATGGGAGACCAAGCGGCCTGGGGGCTGCAGACCCGCAAGGCCTTCGATGGCGCCCGTTTCCGCCTGCTCCTCTCCGGGACGCCCTTCCGCTCGGACAACTCGGCGATCCCCTGGGTCGCCTACGACGACGACGGCCTCAGCCAGGCCGACTACGTGTACGGGTATCCCCAGGCGCTGGTCGATCGGGTCTGCCGCCCGATCGCCTTCCTGCCCTACGACGGCGAGATGGAGTGGCTCTCGGACGGGCGGCTTCGCAGCGCCGATTTCGACCTCGTCCTGCCAGCGGCGGAGGCGGCCCGCCGCCTGCGGACGGCGCTCAACCCGGAGGGCGAGTGGATGGGCGAGGTGCTGCGCGATGCCGACGCCAGGCTCGGCGAGGTGCGGGCCGAGGGGCACCCCGACGCCGGCGGCCTGGTCATCGCCTCCGATCAGGACCACGCGCGGGCGATCGCCACCCGGCTCGGAGGGATCTCGGGAGAGCGCCCCGAGCTGGTGATGAGCGACGAGCCCGATGCCAGCCGCCGCATCGCCGATTTCGCTGCCTCCAAGCGACGCTGGCTGGTCTCGGTCCTGATGGTTTCCGAGGGCGTCGACATCCCGCGCCTGCGGGTCGGCGTCTACGCGACGGCCGCCCGCACCGAGCTCTTCTTCCGCCAGGTCGTCGGCCGCTTCATCCGCGCCACTCCAGGGCCCCGCCTCCAGATGAGCTACCTGCTGATGCCTGCCGACCAGCGCCTCAAGGCCCTCGCCCACGAGATCGAGCTCGAGCGCCGCCACGCGCTCGACCTCTCGCCGACCGGTGAGGAGGAAGAGGGGGAGATGGAGGACCCGGAGCCTGAGCGCGGCGAGCCCGGGGGCGGTTTCGCCGCCCTCAGCTCTGGGGCCGCCGAACTCGACGGGGCGATCATGAGCGAGACCGCCCTCCAACTCTTTCCCACCGACGACGCAAAGCCGGCGGCAAAGAAGGCGGCCGCCCTCGCCGGCGCGAAGGAACAAGGATCCGAGCGCGAGTCCGCCTACGCGACACGAGAGCGCCTGCGCAACGAGCGTCGGCGCCTGGTCGCCGACGTCTCCCGCCGCACCAACCAGTCCCATCGCGAGATCCAGGCGCGCATCAACCGAGCCACCCGCGTCCGCTCGGTCGCCAGCGCCACCATCGACCAACTGCAGCGCGGCAACGAGATCCTCCGCCGCGAGCTCTGGCGGTAGAGCTTTTGCCTCCCAGAGGGGGTAAAGCTCTACCGCGATTCGTTAAGCGGCTGAAGGGATTCGAACCCTCGACCTTCTGCATGGCAAGCAGACGCTCTAGCCAGCTGAGCTACAGCCGCACTGGCGGCATTCTAGCTGTGGCGCCCTGCTCGGCGCGCTAGCCTGCTCGCAAGGGAGAAGATGCTTTTCCGCCAGATCATCCACGAGGACCTCGGCTGCGCCTCCTACTTCGTCGCCGATCGCGAATCGGGCGTCGCCGTGGTCGTCGACCCGCAGTGGGACATCGAGCCCTATCGGCGGCTGGCGGGGCTGCACGGGGTGCGGATCGGGCACGTGCTCGAGACCCACAATCACGCCGACCACGTCTCCGGGCACGGTCGGCTCTGCCGCAGCACCGGGGCGACGGTGCACGTGGACGAGCTGGCGGCGGCCGAGTACCCGCACGAGGCCTTCTTCCACGGCTGGAAGCTGGAGCTGGGGGACCTCGTCGTCGAGGCGGTCCATACCCCGGGCCACCGGCCCGAGCACACTTGCTTCCTGCTCAGCGACAAGGGACGGGGCGGCGCTCCTTGGGCGCTGCTGACCGGCGACTCGCTCTTCATCGGCGACGTCGCCCGCCCCGACCTCGCGGTCGAGCCGCGCGAGGGCGCGGCCGACATGTTCCGCTCCCTGCACGAGCGGCTGCTGACCCTGCCCGACGAGGTCGAGGTCTGGCCTGGGCACCTCGGCGGTTCGCTCTGCGGCGGCTCCGGACTCGACCTCAAGTGTTCCTCGACGATCGGCTTCGAGCGCCGCCACAACCGCGCCCTGCAGATCGCCGACGAGGCCGAGTTCGTCGAGGAGCAGGTCGGCTCGCTCGGCGACAAACCGCCGAATGTCGAGCGCATCGTCGGCCTCAACCGTGGTCCCCTGGTCGAGGACTTCGGGACGCCGGCGCCGCTCAGCCCGCACGCGGTCGAGGAGCTGGTCGAGGAGGGCGCAGTTGTCATCGACGGCCGCACCAACGAGCAGTTCGACGAGGCCCACATCGAGGGCGCTCTCAGCGCCTCCTCCTACGACACCGGCTTCGCGACCAAGGTCTCGCGCGTGGCCCCGGAGGGGGCCGACATCGTCGTCGTCGCCGCCTCCAGCGGCGACGAGCGCCGCGCCGCTCAGATGCTGGCCTCGGTCGGGCTCGCTGTCCGCGGCTACCTCGACGGCGGGATGACCGCCTGGCGCACGGAGGAGCGCCCGGTCCGCCGAATCGAGCTGATCGACCCCGACGAGCTCGCCCGCCGCGTCGACGGCGACGCCGGCCCGCTCGTCCTCGACGTCCGCAACGCCAGCGAGTACGCGGGCGAGCACATCCCCGGCTCCCTCCACATCCCCTACGGCGACCTCGCCGAGCGGCTCGACGAGCTCCCGCGCGAGCGCACGATCGCGACGATCTGCCGCGGCGGCAAGCGCAGCGGCCTCGGTGCCTCGATCCTGCAGCGGGCCGGCTTCGACGTGATCCACGTCGGCAAGGGCGTCGGCGTTTGGCGCGACGGCGGCCACCCCGTCGAAAGCGGCGCCCCTGCGACCGCGGCGTCCTAGCGCGAATCCACCACCGACTCTTGGCTTGCCCGCAGGTGACGATCGACGATCGCGGCCACCACCGGCGCCGAGTCGCCGGAGACCATCCCCACGTGCGGTCCGGGGACTCGCTCGATCTCGATCCCCCCGGCGGTGACCCGGCGCCAGACCGGCAGCGGATCGGCGAAGAGGTGGAAGCGGCGGACGGTGGGGAGGAGGTAGGTCATCGAGCCCCGGTAGGGGTGAGGCCGGTAGTCCGCGGCGACCCGGAGGAAGTGGGCTGCAAGGCGCCGGTGGGCGGCGGAGGCGCCATCCATCCAGGTCGCCTCCGCCTCGGCGAGGGCGGAGTCGCGCTGGAAGCGGGAGACGCCGCGCCGCACCAGCCTGGGGACGATTCCCAGCGCCGCCTTCAGCGCAGTGCGGGGATTCCGCAGCGCCGCGCGGCCGAAGTGGAAGGGAAGGAGGAGGAGGTGACCCCAGCGGCGGGCCGGCAAGTGGGCGGCGAGGCTGAGCTCGGCGTCGATCAGGCCCAGCCACTCGATTTCCTCGCCTTCCTCGCTGAGCAGGCAGGCGATCTCGAAGGCGAGAAGGCCGCCGAAGGAGTGGCCGGCGACGCGGTAGGGCCCCTGTGGTTGCAGCCCGCGGATCACCTCGACATAGCTCGCCGCCATCTCCTCGACGCTCCGCTGCGGCTCTTCCCCCTGCAGCCCACGCGCCCGCAGGCCGTAGACGGGGACGTTGCTGCGCAGCGCCATCGCGATCTGCCGCATCCCCAGCACGTCTCCCCAAATCGAGTGGACGAGGAAGAGCGGCGGCCCTTCCTCGCCGGAGCGCATCGGCACCAGCGGGTCGAAGTGCTTGCCAGGGTCGTCGACCACGGCAGCAAGGGCTGCGACAGTCGGCGCCTCCATCAGGACCGAGAGCGGCAGCTCGACGCCGAGCCGGTCGCGAATCGCGGTGAAGACCCGCACCGCCTGCAGCGAGGTGCCGCCGAGAGCGAAGAAATCGTCGTCCTCTCCTAGGCCCTGAGCACCGAGGACCGTTTCCCAGATCGCCCGGACCCGCTCGGTGGTGGGGGCGTCGTCAGCGAACGCGTCGTCCTTCCGCGCCGCCAGCACGGCTTCGGCGTCCAGCACTGCCTGCCGAATTCGCGCCAGCGCGTCGGGGTTGGCGAGCGCTTTGCCGTTCGAGGCCGCGCGTCCCTCGACGGCGTCCCGCCCCGCCCGCTCGGAGCGCTTGCCGCTGTGGGTGACCGGCAGCTCCTCTACCGCGATGACCAGCTCGGGGACGTGCAGGGCCGTGGTCCGGCGGCCGATCTCGCGGCGGATCCGCAGGGTCAGCTCGCTGTCGAGGCGGGCGCAGTCGCGGAGGACGACGAGGAGGACCAGCCGGGCCCCGTCCTCGCGCCGCTGTTCGACCGCCATCGCCTCCTGCACCTCGGGAACCTCGCGCAGCGCCTGGTAGATCTCGCTGGGGCCGATGCGGACGCCCTGGATGTTGAGGACGCCGTCGGAGCGGCCATGGATTCGCGCCTGCCCCTCGGCGTCGAACTCGATCAGGTCGCCGTGGGTCCAGACTCCCTCGTTGGCGGCGAAGTAGGCGTCGTGGAAGCGGCTGCCGTCCTCGTCGCCGAGGAGGCCGACGGGCCGTGAGGGGAACGGGTTGCGGCAGACCAGGTCGCCGATTTCAGAGCCGGAGGGCGACGAGTCGCTCGCCAGCGCCTGCACGTCGAGACCGAGGCTGCGAGTCTGGATCATCCCCCGCCGCACGGGAAGGTCGGGGTGGCCGAGGACGAAGCAGCCGATGATGTCGGTGCCGCCGGAGATCGACTGCAGCTTCACCGCCCCGACCTCTTCGGCGACCCAGTCGTACTGCCAGTCGCGCAGGACCGAGCCGGTGGAGAGGACCGCCCGCAGCGTCCGCGCCGGGTCCTGACGCAGCGGCGAGTAGCCGCTGTCCTGGCAGAGCTGCAGGTAGGGCGGGCTGGTGCCGAAGACGGTCACCTCCTCCTCGGCGACGATCCGCCAAAGCGTCTCCGGCCCGGCGAGCGGACCGTCGAAGAGGACGATCCGGACGCCGCAGGCAAGCGCCGTGAGCTGCCAGTTCCACATCATCCAGGCGGCGCTGGTCTGGAAGAAAAGGGTGTCCTCAGGGCGGAGGTCGCAATGCAGGCGATGCTCCTTCAAGTGCTCGAGCAGGGTGCCGCCGGCGCCGTGGACGATGCACTTCGGCGGGCCGGTGGTGCCGGAAGTGAAGAGGACGAAGAGCGGGTGGTTGAAGGGGAACCGCTCCCAGCCCGCAGCCAGCGGCTCGGGCGGAGGAGAAGCGAGCAGATCGGAGAGGCGGCGCATGGGGACCTCGGCCGATATAGGCGAATCGGTGTCCTCCAGCGCGATCACCCCCTGCAGCGAGGGAAGCGAGTCGACGACTTCGTTCAGTCCCTCGCTTGCGGCGGCGAAGAGCAGCTTCGGCGAGAGCTGCTCGAAGCGGCTGAGGATCGCCGGCGCGCCCATCTCCGGGGCGGCGCTGGAGAAGGTGGCGCCGAGGGTCGCGGCCGCGAGCGCGGCGACGATCGCCTCGGGGTTGTTGGCGGCGATCGCCACCACCCGGTCGCCGCTGCTCACCCCGAGCCCGCGCAGATGGGCGGCAAGGTGCCGGACCCGCTCCCGCAGCTCGCGCCGGGTCAGCTCCTCGCGCCGGCCGTCGCCGTGGCGGGCGACGAGGGCGACACACTCGTCTTCCTCGCGAGGGCGCGGCTCGAGCAGGTTCTCGGCATAGCTCAGCTTCAGGTTCGGGAAGAACGTGGCCGTCTCGCAGCTCTCTCCTTCACAGATCGGCGTCGGCTCACCTGAGCGGCGCGGGTCGGCCCAGTCGAGGAACAGCTCCCAGAACTCGCGGAAGTGTTGGACGGAGAATTCATGGAAGGCCTGAGGACTGGCGAAGCGCTCGCCGGCGCGCTCTTCGCAGCAACGGACGAACTCGCTGAGCTGAGAATCCCCGGAATTTGCGCGAATATCGGACCTCAGAATCATTCCAGTTCTTTGACTTCGGCCTGACATTTGTAAAGCAGCTCCGTTTAGGTGTTGCACGTGCAACGGGCGTCGTGGTCGCTGACTGGTCGTCTGCGGCGCCCGTTCCACCTGCGAAGCAGAGGCGACCCTGAGAGAATGGCGCAGATGGAGTCCGCGCGCCCCTACGACTTGGCTCTCTTCGGGGCGACCGGCTTCTCCGGTGGGCTCACCGCCGAGTACCTATCGGCTCACGGTCCTGGCCAGATGAGGTGGGCGCTGGTCGGCCGCAACCGAGCCAAGCTGGAGGCGGTGATGGAGCGGCTGGCGACTGGCTCCCCACAGGCGCCGGCGCCGGAGCTGATCGAGGCCGATGCCGGCGACCCGGAGGCGATGCGCAAAGTCGCCGAGTCGACCCGCGTGGTCGTCACCACCGTCGGCCCCTACATCCTCCACGGCGGGCCGCTGGTCGCCGCTTGTGCGGCGGCGGGGACCGACTACTGCGACCTCACCGGCGAGCCGGAGTTCGTCGACCGCACCTGGATCGACCACCACGCCGAGGCCGAGAAGACCGGGGCCCGCTTGGTCCACTGCTGCGGCTTCGATTCGATCCCGCACGACCTCGGCGCCTACTTCACCGTCAAACAGCTTCCCGAGGGCGTGCCGTTGACCGTCAACGGCTACGTCCGCAGCAACGCCGAGTTCTCCGGCGGCACCTTTCACTCGGCGATCAACGCCTTCGGCCGCGCCCGGCAGACGCTGGCCGCCGCAAAGGAGCGCAAGCGCGGCGAGCAGCGCCCGGTCGACCGCTCGATCCACTCGGCGCCGGCCCGCGTCCGGCGCATGCCGCAGCTCGGCGGCTGGGCGGTGCCGTTGCCGACGATCGACGGCCCGATCATCCTGCGCTCGGCTGCCGCGCTCGACCGCTACGGCCCCGACTTCACCTACGGCCACCATCTGCTCGCCAAGCACCTCGCCACCGTCGGCGCCCTCGGCGCCGGGGTCGGCACCGGGTTCGCGCTGGCGCAACTGTCGCCGACCCGAAAGCTCCTGCTGAAGATGAAATCGCCCGGCGAGGGGCCGAGCGAGGAGAAACGCGCGAAGAGCTGGTTCAAGGTCGTCTTCGTCGGCGAGGGCGGCGGCAAGCGCGTCGTCACCGAGGTCAAGGGCGGCGACCCCGGCTACAGCGAGACCTCGAAGATGCTCGCCGAGTCCGGCCTCTGCCTCGCCTTCGACGATCTGCCCCAGCGCTCCGGCCAGCTGACCACCGCCGTGGCGATGGGCGATCTCCTACTCGAGCGGCTGCAGAAGGCCGGTATCGGCTTCGAGGTTGTCGAATCCTCCCCGGCCGGGTAGAGCTGCCGCCATGGACGATCAGCAGGTACTAGACCGCATCGACCAACTGGTCCAGGAAGAGGAGCAGCTCCTCCACCGCCACGAGGGCGAGGGCCTCGACGACGACGAGCACGCCCGCCTCGACGAGCTGAAAGTCCAGCTCGACAAGGCCTGGGACTACCTCCGCCAGCGCCGCTCCCTGCGCGAGGCCGGCGACAACCCCGACGACGCCAGCATGCGCGACGGCGGCACCGTCGAGGGCTACGAGCAGTAGCGCCGCACGAATCCGCCTGAGCGGCGCTAGGCTTCATCCCGCTTCCCGGCGCCTTGGCGGAGTGGCTACGCAGCGGCCTGCAAAGCCGTTTACACCAGTTCGATTCTGGTAGGCGCCTTATTCATCTGAGCAGGGTTTCTGGCTTGTTAGAGCGGTTTGCGGGCTGTTTCTGATCTGCGCCCTTGTCCGGTTTTCTCCGGCTGAAACCGGCTGTTTTCGTGTCGCACTGGCGCACGACTGGCGCACGAGCATGAGCGCCTGCGGCTCCCAGGGACTCCATTGGCGTCCCTGGCGCCGGGGTACAATCCGAGTTGTGACGACCCGCGAGAAAGCCCGCGCCGTGCTTGACCATCTCCCCGAGGACCGGGTGGACGCGGCATTGGCTGCGCTTGAGGCGGTTGAGGGACGCGATACCTCGGTCGAGGCGATCCTCGCGCGTCACGGGGAGCAGCGGCTCGATCCCCAGGAGTTCGAGCGCCAGTTCGGGTCGCTGCCCGCCGACGACGAGGGCTGAGGGTGGTCGAACCGCAATCCGAGCCGGTCTTCCCGGTCGGCTTTGACGACGATGCCCTGGAGGAAGACCTCGCGCACCTGCCGGCGAGCGCCGAGGAGGCGCTGCGCTTGTTCCACAAAGAGGTACGCCGTTTCGGCGGGATTCCGAAATCCCGTCTGATGACCTGCCAGGCCGAAGGCCGCGACGGCACCAGGCTCGGCGGCTGCGTGAAGACCTACATTCCGTGGCCGGCTGGCCAGTTTGGCGCTGTCCTCGTTGCCGTGACCCATCCGAGCCGACCGCTGGCTCTGCGGGCTGTCGCGTTTGGCATCCGGCACCCTCCGCGCGGCTCAAGGGCTCAGACCGTTTATCAAATCGCGAGCCGTCGACTAAGCGGGTGAACTGGTATCGGCGCATGAGTGGATGCAATTCCACTCAATAAAGAAGCCTTCTTCCTGAGGCATATACTCTCGCGTTCCCAAGGGGAGACGTTCCAACTCCTGATCCAGTTCATCTCGGTTTTACGGGGAGCGGCATGGACATTTTTCGGCTCTTTGGATATGCAATTGAGCCACAGAGGACGGTGAGCGATGAGGATTTCGTGGACCCCGAGGGGGGTTCTCTACCCATCCGCGCCCAGCTTCGCTCTGCGCTATCCAAATCGCTGAAGGTTGCCGAAGATAGTGGCCTGATGACCCAAGTCACGCTCGATGTCGACCAAGGGGCAGACGGGCATCGCTCGAGCCTTGTACGCAATGCGGTAATTGACCTCGCTTTCCGCCGTGGGGCTGCCTCGGAGCGAGGGGCTCTTGAACTAGCCCGCCAGCTCAGTAGAGCGATGGACTACCGCTCGCGGGACTGCCTCTTCCTCTGCGCCGCTTATCGCGAAGGGGAGAAAAGACAAGTCGCGCTCTGGATCTTTCCCCAGGACGAAGCTTTCCGTTTCTCGGTCGGGGGCGCACAAGGTCCCGACATCGATCTGCTCACTGAAATCTTCAGTCGCACTTCGGCGCTGCGAAAGATGGCTCTCTTCGAAGGGCGTGAGATCTCTACGAATTTTCTCGACGGCCGCGTCCTTGATTTCCAGGTAGGTCGCGCTGACGATGTTGCCGACCTCTGGATTCGGCGCTTCCTCAAAGCACGAACGACGATCACCCCAGCCGCTGGCACCAAGCTTCTCGCTGATGCATTGAAGAAGACCTCGCGAGCCGATATCCCGCCCGAGGAGAGAAAGCAGGTGTTGACGGCGGCGATCGCCGTCAACAACATGCAGCGCCAAAGCTGGAGCCTTGAACAGGTTGCCCACGAGTTTCTTGCAGGCAAAGCCAAGGAGATTTTTCTAGCGGCCGCTGAGAACGATGAGGCCAGAAGTGCGGTGTTTCGTCTTGATCGGCCGGCCCTCGCGCGTCGGCTCAACACCCGTACTTTCCAACTCCCCGAGGACGTACTCGTTTCTGCTCCGATCAACGAGGTTGGTGATGACAAAGTGGTCGAAGTAATTGACGACACCGATGGCGAGCGAATCCGAATCGAAGCCCAGATTGTCGAGGAGCGTCTTGCCTCTCGCAATGCCTGAACTCGCGGAGCTATACGAGAAGCGTCTGCCACTTCTGCAACGGGTCGCCTCAAGCCTTGAAGCCGAGCTGATCGACCATTTCACCGGCGTTCCTCGGATCGACCGGATCTCATTCCGAACGAAGGGCGTAAGGAGCTTCCTTGGGAAGGCCGAGCGCGAGAAGGATCCGTACGAGTTCCCTTTGGCGCAGATCGAGGATCAAATCGCGGGCCGGATCATTGTCCTCTTCTCCGCCGATGTCGAGCCGACGGTCGCGCGCCTTTGCGAGATCTTCACTTCGGTCGAGCAGGATCATCACCGACCGACGAAATACAACGAGTTCGACTATGAGAGCCACCACTCGGTCCACGTCCTTCCTGCTCACCACAAGCCTTCGGGTTGGGCTGAGCTGGAGGACATGCCAAACACCTTCGAGATGCAGGTGCGGACGCTCTTTCAGCACGCTTACGCGGAGCCCCAGCACGACCTTGGTTACAAGTCCGAGGAGCCGATCGATGATGAGATCAAACGGGAGTTGGCGTGGATTGCGGCCGGATGCTGGGGAGGAGACCAGGCGCTGGAAAGAGTTCGGACGCTCGTTGCAAAAGCTGGCTAACTCTGTGGTGAAGGCGACAGGAGGAGAATGCGATGGGGTTTGAATACCGCCACCTCGATGAGTCTGATGTTCGTGGGGCAATGGCCGAGCTTTGGTCGACTGAGTGGCAAGAAATGCATAGCGACGGTCATCCGAGGGACTGCTATGGCAAACAATTGACCGATCAGGGGTGGGAGGCTTATGGAAGGTCAATGCCCGTCGCATTGGCCGAGCAGGGCGACGATTGGTTGGTCGCTGAGATGGCAGATCCAGCCTTCTGGATGCCGAGGTACCCCCGAAGGAAACCCAAAGGGGGAGTGACGATGGTGAACTACAACAAGCGCGATGCACTCGAACGGCTCTGCTTGGGTGAGTTCAACATCGCTTACATTCGAGGATTAGCAACTGCTTTGCTGGCACGAGGAGAGACCGACTGCATTGTCTACCGCGCTAACTCTGCTTATGAACCAAGAGGAGAGTGCTCGGACTGGGAGGGGCAACGCTTTCCGCTCCGAGACGTAGTCGATGGCCATCGCGTCCGATACTGGCCTTTGGGTCAGGGTCAGGTCGGAGCATTTTCGATCCCGACGGGCCCCAATTGCCATCACAGCATCCACGCGCTTGATGCTGCCTAGCGGGGCGCCATCAAGTCTCATCTCCGAGCACAGATTAGGCTGCGCTGATGCAAGACGATTCAAAGCGCCGGGCCGCTCGGAAGGCTGTCCGCGATGCTCAGACAGCCTTCCAGCGCGATGCAGAAGCAGTGCGTGAGGCAAGGCGTAGAGCTTTCGCCGACGCGCTCTCCGCCGGACTCTCCCTGCGCGAGATCGCGGAGGAGACCGGCTTGCACCACAGCACGGTTGCCGAAATAGCTCGCGGCAAATAGGCTCCTGTCGGGGTAGCCGCGACACTTCTGCTACTCTCGGCGCTTGAACATAAGTGGGGCCGCGCGCTGGAACGCCGGCCCCGTGGCGGTCGGCCAAGTTGCCAAGGTCCGACCGCAGCGGGAACGGTAGCGGGCTACCGGCTCCAGAAAGCGGCCCCCGGCGGTGCGTGAACACCAACCGAGGGCCTGACCACGAGGAGAGTGCACTCCCCATGGCTGATGAGAACCCTATGGGTGCGGGCGCCGCCGAGCGTCTCACCACTGCCGACCAGGACGATCGCGACCAGGCGGCCGTCTTGAGACACGTCCTGTTCCTCTACCCCGAGGGGCTGACGCTGGAGGAGCTGATCCGCGAGTTGGGCTCCTTCTCGGGCTCGTGCTCGCAGCGCGACCCGTTCGAGCGGGCCGTCCGCGACCTCACCGCGACCGGCCTGCTCCATCAGGTCGGTCCGCTCGTCCTGCCGACGAGGAGCGCCGTCGTCTTCCACCGACTGGCGGAACTCTGATGGACGGCCGAAACGTAGATCGAGAAGCAGCGAAGCGCCTTGGCAAGAACCTTTGGATGGCCCGTCGCCGCGCTGGCTACTCGCAGGAAGCCCTCGGCGTCCTTACCGGGCTGCACCGCACCGAGATCGGCTTTGTCGAGCACGGGGAGCGACTTCCGCGCATCGACACGCTGATGAAGCTCGCCGCTGCCCTGGACGTGCGGCTGGAAGCGCTGGTGGAGGGGATCGAGTGGATACCGCCCGGTCCTACCGCCAGCGGCAGCTTCGCGGTCAGGAGGGCGGCATGAGCATGAAGGTCTCGACCCTCCGACTCCCGGAGTCGATGGCAAAGCAGCTCAACGCCATCGCTCGCGCGGAAGGCGTCCCGGTCTCGGAGGTACTTCGCGAAGGGATCGAGAACCACATCGCCGCCCGAATCTCTGACGAGGGCCTCAAAGAGCGCCTGCGGAAGGTGCAGCAGGAAGACACCGACGTGCTCAAAGACCTCGGGATCGAGGGCTAGCCGATGGGAAGGAGACAAAAGAGCTTGCCCTTCGCCCTTGGAGGTTCGATCCGCAATCCGTTCAGCCGGGAACTGCTGCGCCGCTGCGTTTTGGCGCAGCGGCCGGTCAGCCTGGACGAGCTGGCGGAGTCGATGGGAGGGTTGCGTTCCACCATCCCCCAACACGCCGAAGAACTGGAGATCCTCGGCGCCTTGAAGGTCTCCGAAGAGTTGTGGCCGTGGCGTCCCTCCGGCCATCGCTACGAGGCGACCAAGCTGCTGATGGACTCGGAGTGGGCGCTGGTCGGCCTCGGCTTGATGGCCGGGAGCGGCTGGCCGACCGAGGAGGAGAGAGCCAAGATCGACAAGCACATCCGCGAACGACGCAACGACAAGGAGTTCAAGGAGCGCCTTCGTCGCCGCATGGAGGAAGACCGAGACGTGCTGGAAGCCCTCGCAGGCCCTGACCAACCGGTGCGCCTTTGGCGGCGGGCGTGGGCGCGGCTGCGGGCGCGTTTGAAGAGGAAAAGGCGTCAGATCAGATCAAGACGCAACGCCAGAAGTCGAGAGACACCGAACCAGCAAATGAACTCCTCGGAGTAAGAGCAACTACCAGCGCCAGCAGCAGATAGATCCTCTGCCTCTAGGGGCGCTGCAGCAGGCCCTAGAGGCAAGACCTAACTCCGAACAGCAACCCCCCTCACACCGCATCACTATCCAGTGATCTCTGCTCGCCCGGAGGCTCCCTGACTTCCCGGGGGCGCTGCAGCCCCTGAGCGGACGGATGGGGGCATATGCGCCCCCACCGGCATTTCTGCGGCATGGTTGCCGCAGCGTCCCCACCGCTCTCCTGCAGCACGCCGGAGCCGACCGGGAGCTGCCGCCCTTTTCCCGGCTCGCCGCCGATGCAGAAGCTCACGGCGCCGGACAGCAAGGGCATGGACCCCTTCATCCAGGAGCGCCGCTGATGCTGTCGATCGGCAAGCTCGGTCGCGGCCAGGAGAGCTACTACCTCGGCAAGGTCGCAGAAGGCGCCGAGGACTACTACTCCGGCGAGGGGGAGGCCGAGGGCTATTGGCTCGGCGACGGTGCCCAGGACCTCGGCCTCCAAGGCAAGGTCGAGCCCGCCCAGCTCGTCGCGATGCTGAACGGGGGCGATCCCGCCACCGGGGAGCCACTCGGGCTCCGCCACGTCCAGGGCGGCGCCGTCCCCGGCTTCGACCTGACCTTCTCGGCGCCGAAGTCCGTCTCGCTCACCTGGGCGCTCGGCGGCCATCCGGTCGCCGCCGAGGTCAAAGCCGCTCACGCCGAGGCGGTGCGGGCGGGTCTTGACTACCTCCAGCAGACCGCCTGCTGGACCCGTCGCGGCGCCGGAGGGCATGAGTTCGTTCAGGGCAACGGCTTCCTCGCGGCAGGCTATGTCCATCGCTCCTCCCGCGCCGGCGATCCCCAGCTGCATACCCACGTCCTCGTCGCCAACGCGACCCAGGGGCCGGATGGCAGATGGACCCGGCTCTACCACCCGGCGATCTACGAGCACGCGACCGCCGCCAGCTACGTCTACCAGGCGCATCTTCGCGACGAGCTGACCCGGCGCCTCGGCGTCCGCTGGCGCGAGGTTGTCAACGGGCTTTCGGAGATCGAGGGGTTCGATCCCGAGCAGCTCCGCGCCTTCTCGACCCGTCGCGCCGAGATCCTCGAGGCGGCGGGCGAGGGCGCCTCGGCGCGGGCGATGCAAGTCGCGACGCTCGCGACCAGGGAGACCAAGGACCGCGACCTGACTACGGAGAGCTTGCGCGAGGTATGGCGGCGCAAGGGCGAGGAGATCGGCCTTGACCGCGAGGCGATCCGCGCCACCTTCGGCCAGGAGCGCCAAGCGCCCGAGGGCCGGGTCGCCATCGTCCAGATCGAGACGGCGCTTACCGCCCACGCCTCCCACTTCGACCGTCGCGACGCGATCCGCGCCGTCGCCAACTCCCTTCCCGCGGGCGCACCCGGCCCCGAGGTGGTGGAGCTGGCCGATGCCTACCTCGCCACTCCCGGCGTGATCCGGATCGCGGAGACCCCCCGGGGCGACCGCTACACCACCCAGGCGATCTGGGAGCTGGAGCAGAAGGCACTTGCGAGCGCGGAGGAGATGGCTGCAAGCAGCGACCGCGCCGTCGTCTCCGAGCTGATCGTCGGTCGCGTCCTCGCCCAGCGGCCGAGCGTGAAGTCAGACCAGGAGGCGATGGTGCGGCGGCTCCTAACCGGCGGCGAGGGGTTGGTGATCGTCGTCGGCGAGGCGGGGACCGGCAAGACCTACGCCGTGGTCGCCGCGGCCCGCGGCTGGGCCGACAGCGGCAACGCGCTGCGGGTCGCGGCGCCAACCTGGAGGGCGGCCAACGTCCTTCGCTCAGAGGGCTTGAACGCGATCAGCGTTGCCCGCCTGCTGGCCGAGCTCGACCGCGGCACCGCTGCCGGCGAGCAGGCGCTTGCCAAAGACTCAGTCTTGGTGGTCGACGAGGCCGGGATGGTCGACTCGCGGGCGATGGCGCGCTTGATCGACCACGCCGAGCGGGGCGAGGCGAAGCTCGTCCTGATCGGCGATCCCGCGCAGCTCGGCGAGATCGAGGCGGGCGGGATGTTCGGCGCGCTGGCCGCCCGCAGCGACCCGGTCGTCCTCGATGAAGTGATCCGCCACAACTACGACCTGGATCGCGAAGCCGCGAAGCTGATCCGCGAGGGCTCAGGGCGCGAGGCGATCTCGGTCTATCAGGGCGCCGAGCGGGTGACGGTCGCAGACGACCCGCTGGCGCGCCGCGAGACGATGGTCGCCGACTGGTGGGAGCGCTACCGCGAGGGCGAGGACGCGCAGATGATCGCGAAGCGAAACGCCGAGGTGCGGGAGCTGAACCAGATGGCTCGGGAGAAGATGCGCGTGGAAGCCAAGCTCGGCGCCGAGGAGATCAAGGTCGGCGAGGCCCGCTTCGCGGCCGGCGATCAGGTGATCACCCGGATCAACGACCAGAAGCTCCAGGTCTTCAACCGCGAGAGGTGGCGGATAGCGGAGGTCGATGTTGATTCCCAGCGTCTGTGGTTGGACGGAATCGACACCTGCAGGCAGGTGTGTGTCGATTCCGTCTTCTTGGGGCGGGTAAACCCGAGGGACGGGGCGCCCGCCATCCAGCACGGTTACGCGGCGACGATCTACCAGGCGCAGGGGGCGACGCTCGACTCGGCCTTCGTGATGGCCGACCCGTCGATGACCAAGGAGGAGTTCTACGTCGCCGGCTCGCGCACCCGCGGAGAGACTTTCTTCTACGCGACTCCCGAGGTGCAGCTCGCACGGGAGGAGATCGTGCCCGACTCGCCCTACCTGCGGGGCGGCCTCGATCACATCGCCGAAGCCTCCGAGAGGGTCGGCGCCCAGACCGCGGCGATGGACGAGGCGCTGCGCTCTCGTTATGCGCAGATGCCGAGTGACCAGCTCGTGCGACAACTGCACGAGCTGAGCGCCGAGATCGGCGCCGAGCAGGCAAACCAGCAGGCCCACAGCCGCCATGCCGAACGGGTAGCCGAGCACGAACAGCTCGCCCAGCTGCTGGCCAGGAGAGGCGAGCGGGCGCCCGAGCCGCAGCGCTGGGAGCGACGCGCAGAGCGTGCCGAGCGGGAGCGGGTCGAACGCGACCTGGACGAGCGGGAAGGTCGGATGCGGGAGGCACGTCACCGCCTGGAGGCCGAGCGCCGCGAGCTGCCCGATGTTCGCCATGAGGCGCGGGCCAAGGAGGCGGTGATCGAGTCGGTCCTCGCCGACCGCGAACGCCTCGCCGCCACGGCCGCCCGTACGTCCCCGCCCAGCTACATCAGGTCGGAGCTGGGCGAGCGCCCGAGCGATCCGGCCAAGGCCCGCGAGTGGGACAAGGCGGTGCGGGGAATCGAGGGCTATCGCCTCAGAAACGGCGTGCGGGACAGAGACAGCGCCCTGGGCGGGAGGCCGAAGGAGCACCGAAAAGCATTGGAGCACGACCGGGCGCAGCGCAGGCTCCAGCAGAGCCAACGACAACTGCATCTAAAGCGAGCGCGAGAGCGCCAACATGGCCTCGGCATCGGCCGCGGGATCGGGCGGTGAGGAGACCGTGGCGAAGAAGCTGTCGGCATCCATCCCTCGCATCGCGCTCACCCCATCGGAGGCGGCAGCCGCTATCGGTGTCGGTCCCGACTTCTTCGACGCCAACGTCGCCCCGCAGCTGCGTTTGATCCGGCGGGGCCGAAAGCGGCTCGTGCCGGTCAGCGAGCTTGAACGTTGGGTGGCCGAGAGCGCGGAAGCGCCGATGACGGAGCAGCTCGGATGACTGGCTGCCTGTCCGCATCGGCCGATAGCTTCGACCGCAATGAAGAACGGCCCCCGACGGCGCGCCAACGCCAAATCGAGGGCCTGACCACGAGGAGAAGTGACCTCCCTATGGCTGCGATCAACCCTATGTATCCGTTCTGTTCTGCGACCGCCGATTCTCTGTTTGCGAGGAGCAACGATGGCTGAGGGGATCGTCAGGCGTCACTCCCCCGGCTGTCCTGCCAGGACAGGCTCTCGCTGTCGATGCCGTGCCGGGTATGAAGCCTTCGTCTACTCGCCGCGCGACAGAAAGAAGGTGCGCAAGACCTTCCCGAGTCTGGCCGAAGCGAAGTCATGGAGGGCGGAGGCAAAGCGGGCTACCGACCTCGGAACGCTGCGGACGCCCAGCCGGAAAACGCTTGCTCAGTCGGCGGCGACGTGGCTTTCCGCGGCCGAGGCAGGGGAAATCAGGAACCGTTCCGGCAATGCTTACAAGCCGGCCACCTTGCGGGGGTACAGGCAGGCCCTCGATACCTACGTGCTGCCAGCCCTTGGCGACCGAAAGCTGAACACGATCACCACGGCCGATCTTCAAGACCTGGTGGATCGTTGGATGGCAGAGGGTCAGGCAGCTTCAACGATCCGCAATTCGATCAAGCCAATGCAGGCGATCTATCGACGGGCGCGTTCGCGCGAAGGACTGCCGGTTAACCCGACCCATGATCTGGAACTGCCCGCCCCGAGGCCGCGAGAGGTGGAGATCGTTGCGCCCGAGGAGGCCGCGCGACTTCTCGCTGCAGCGCCGGCCCAGGATCGAGCGCTTTGGGCGACCGCCCTCTACGCCGGCCTGCGCTACGGCGAGCTTCGAGCGCTGCGGTGGGGCGCCGTCGATCTTGCCGGAGGCACCATTCGGGTGCGGGAGTCCTGGGACCCAAAGGAGGGCTCCATCGCGCCCAAGACCAAGACCTCGCAGCGGACGACGCCCATGCCCGCCGTGCTACGCGATCACCTGATAGACCGTCGCCTAGCGGCCCCGGATGTGAGCGACGAGGCGCTGGTCTTTGGCGTCTCTGCCGAAACCCCCTTCCAGGCGACCGTCGTCTATCGGCGAGCGGATAAAGCGTGGAAGAAGGCGGGCCTCGGACGGCTTCGCCTCCACCAGGCGCGACACACCTACGCTTCTTTCATGATCGCGGCTGGTGTCAACGCGAAGGCCCTCTCTGCCTTCATGGGTCACTCCTCGATCAAGGTCACGTTCGACCTCTACGGACACCTGATGCCGGGGACGGAGGCTGAGGCGGCGGCGTTGCTTGATCGGTACCTATCAACCGGAGTACAGGCTGAGGAAGGCATCGCTCGCGCGGGCTTGGTCGAATCGCTCTAGCGATTTTGAGAACTCATCGGCATTAAGCTCCCACCACCAAGACGGAGGGATGGTCCTTGCCAAATTATCGGCGGCCTTTTCAGCGCGGCCATGAGTTGACCGACGCTGAGTATGCGCGCAGGCGCTTACCGACTCGCACCTACATCAGTAAAAGCTTCTTGTTGCGTTTGCCGGGGTCGCGGGACTACGGGCAGCCCGCTCGCTATGTCTGGAAGGTCTTTGACGAAGACGGAATGGACCCTCAAGTTCCCAGGACCGATGCCATCGAGATATCGGAGGAGATCGTGGATGAATCAGCTGGAGGTCGGAAGCAAATCCAGCTTCAGTTAGCTCGTGAGGCTGGGCAGGTACGAGAAATTCTGATCCAGAAGGTTCCGACCTCCGGCGCGAACACTGAGCGCCTGTTGAGGCTTGATCGAAATGCGTCGCGGCGTTTGATCGACCTGATCCGCACCCTGGATCACATCCCCGTCGAGGAAGACTCCGACAGGGTCCGTGTTGACGACGACCTGATTCGGGATCTGTTTTCAGATCCTTCCGCAGTCGAGAGGCTCTACAGCCGGGAGCCGGAGAAATTCCGAGAGGCGATCGCAAGTGACGCGAATGCACGGGATCTCATAGCCATCGCTCACCGCAAGGCGGCAATCGAACGGTTTCGCGACCTATTGGACGACCCAGAAGCCTTCGATCGTGCGGCGAGTGAAGTGGGAGATCGTCCGGAGAAGGTCTGGCAGAACTTTCTTGAGGCGAATCCGTGGATTCTGGGAATCACCCTGGCGGGCCAGTTGCTCACCTCCTGGAGCGAGGAGCGGTTAGAGCAAGTCGTTGCCGGCTTTTCGGTTGCTGGGGAGGGACGGCGCACGGATGCACTGCTGCGGACCAACGGTGCCATTCGTTCTCTCGTCTTTGCTGAGATCAAGCACCACAGAACGGCTCTGCTCGGGCAGGAATATCGGACGGAGGCTTGGGCCTTGTCGGCTGGGGTTTCCGGTGGTGTCTCGCAGCTACAGCAGACGATCCACCGGGCAAGGCACGACATCAGCGATCGCCTTCAGGAGCGAGACCCGGAGGGGGCTGAGACCGGAGAGGTGACGTTCTTGGTGCGCCCGCGCTCCTATCTCATCGTGGGCGACTTACGGCAGTTCCATGGGTCGAGTGGAGGCGTCCATGTGGGCAAGCACCGATCATTCGAGCTAAACCGGCGAAATATCTATGAACCCGAGATCATCACGTTCGACGAGTTGTTGGCCCGAGCTGAATGGCATGTCTCGGTTGCATCGCCGAGTTCTTGAGTTGGGGGCTGGCGCGTGGCAAGAACGCAACCTCACTGGCGCATGGACTGGCGCACGAAACTCAAATTTGGCTTCAGAAAGCCAAGCATCGCCCCATATTGCAGGCCTGCAAAGCCGTTTACACCAGTTCGATTCTGGTAGGCGCCTCTGGCTCTAGCAAGCGGAATTTGGCTTGCTAGAGCGCTTTGCGCGGCCTTTTCAGGCCGCTCCTTCATCCGGCTGAGTCCGGTTGTTGCCGATTATCTGGATGTAAAACTGGCCCCACGACTGGCCCACGGGATCATGCACCGACTCAGATTTCTACTGGCGTAGAAGCTGGGTGCAACAATGTGTCGGCGATGAAGCCTCAAGCTCCCGCCGCTCCGAAGACGACCACTGAGAAGCCCGATATGAAGACGGGTCTGCCGGGCACGCCGGAGGAGCAACGCCGCGATCTTCGTGCGGCCATGAAGAAGCATCAGGAGACGCTGCGCCGCTTGGCGCAGTAGCGCCACCTAGAGAGTGACCGAAGTCTTCTACGTCACGTTCGGCGACTATTGCCGCATTGCCGCTGAGGTTCTCGGAACGACTCCCGAGCAGGTGGCTCGGCTGCCTCGCATTACCCTGGCCGATTCTGCGTTGGCATCGCCCCGAGCAGGTTTTGGCGACCAAGATGCCTATCCGACCCTGATCGAGAAGGCGGCCGTTCTAGTCGAGCACCTAGCCCGGAACCATCCGCTTCCAGATGGCAACAAGCGGTGCGCCTTCTTGGCGGTGGAGCGCTTTCTGATGGCTAACGGACGACCGATTCATGATGCCGACCCGGACACTGATGTGCCGATGGTCGAGCGGATCGCCGCAGGTGAGGCGACTCCAAACGAAATTATCGGATGGCTGGAGAGGCGCACCCGCGCGTCAAGCTGACGACCGCACGAACAGGGAATTGATAACCGGGGGATGGCCCTCCGCAGGTGAAGCCGAGAGGGGCTGCAACGGTGGCTACCGGGCCAAGGTCTATTCGCCGAGGGATAAGACGATGATTCCGCAAGACCCTTTTCGTTGGAGCGCCGAGGATCAGTCGCCTTCCACGATCCGCAACTCCATCAAGCCCTCGCAGTCGATCTATCATCGCGCTGGCGCTCGGGAATGCGGCTCGCGGTGCTGAGGTTCGCTAGGGGTCGAGATTTGATCCGGTTTGGAGTCGGGGGGTAAGTCTTCACCATCGGCTGGGATTTGTTGTCAGCGTCACAGTCTCCCGCTAGCTTCAAGCTGGGGGCGAGACGGCACAACGAGTAGAGGCACTTCCACGACCGGAACTTCTCGTATGGGCGCGAAAGGCGGCCGGGGTTGATCTTGAGGTTGCGGGGAAGAAAGCATCTGTTTCGTCAGAGCGGTTAGAAAGCTGGGAGGAGGGATCAGCCCGGCCCACCATCAACCAGCTCCGAAAGCTGGCAAACGCCTACAAGCGGCCCATCGCAGCCTTCTTCCTGCCAAAGGCTCCGCGTATCCCCAACCCACCGAATGACTTTCGGCGTCCTACTGGTCATGAACCTGCTTCTGAATCGCCGCTCTTGCGACTTGACGATCCACTTGGAGCTGGGCGACCGCTCCTAGAAGACGCGCTGGAACAGGTAGATCGCGAGCAGGACGAGGATGATGATGATCAGGATGGCGACGATGCTCATTGCTCTCCTTTGAGTCGGAATGCGGTCCGCAACTTCATCCCCCGGAGAGCGGGCAATCAAACTTCCCGCTCTGTTGTCATTCGTCCCGGGGCCTTGAGCTGAGCCAGGCACCGGCGTAGCCTTCCAACCGTGACTGAGCGGTCGGCAGGGGCTGACAACTCAAGAAGACAAGCGACAGGCCGCGGCGCGGCGCGCCTGTCGCGGCTGTACCTGGATGCGGTGCGGGCGGCGGATGGCCCCGGTGCCTATCGGGTTGCCGCGGAAGGGCTGCGGGAGGGGATGACGACGCCGCAGCTTTTGCCGATGAGCACCTGGCGACCGGGCTGACCAACCGGGTGCTGGCGGCGCTTCGCGTATCCCCGGGAGAGAGAGCGACCGCTGCCGATGGTCTGGGGCCGAAGCGAGAATGCGGGCGGGTGCTGCTCGCCGCGGTCGAGGGGGAGCGGCACGCCTTGGGCTTGCGGATGGCCGCCGACGTCCTCGAAGACTCAGGCTACGAGTCGCTTTACCTGGGCGCCGACGTCCCGACTGACGCGCTGCTGCGGGCAGCCGACACTTTCTCCCCCGACCTGGTCGCGCTGGCGGCGACGCTGCCGAGCCTGGCGCCGCGCCTGCAGGCCGTCGCCGGCGAAGTGCGCCGTGCCTATCCCGGGCTGGGACTGCTGGTCGGCGGGCAGGCGGCGCCTTCCCGAATCGGCGAGGCGACCCTGATCCAGGACCTCGAGCTGCTGTCCGAACGGATGGCGCGTCCTCAGGTCTGATCAGCGGTTAGACCTGTCACCCGCGGGTACTTAGGGCCTATCCACCAGTCGCATCTGGAGTCCAGGGAACCAGGAGGAAAGCGATGGCCGAGAGGACCAGCGAACGGACGGTCGACGACCGCGAGACTGTTGACCGCGAAACCACCAACGGGCGGCGCAGCGCTGCGGCCGGACCGGCGGTCGTTCACGAGCGCCAGCGGGACGAATATGGCGGCTTCAACCTCGGCGCCGCCTTCTTCGGCTGGCTGGTCGCGGTCGGTATCGCGGTGCTGCTGACGGCGCTGCTGAGTGCGGCCGGCACGGCGATCGGGCTCACCAACCTGAGCGAAGGGGAAGCCGAATCGAACGCGAAGACGATCAGCATCGTCGGCGGCATCCTGCTCATCGTCGTCCTCGCGATCAGCTACTACGCCGGCGGCTACGTCGCCGGGCGGATGTCGCGCTTCGACGGCGGCCGCCAGGGGATGGGCGTCTGGTTGATCGGGCTGCTGGCGACCGTGGCGCTGGCGATCCTCGGCGCCATCGCCGGCTCCGAATACAATCTCTTCTCGCAGCTGAACCTGCCGCGGATCCCGATCGACGAAGGCTCCTTGGCGGGCGGTGCGGCGATCGCGCTGGTGCTCGTCCTCGTCGCGACCCTGATGGCGGCGATCTCCGGCGGCAAGGTCGGGGAGCGCTACCACCGCAAGGTCGATCGGGCCGGCTTCGAGCCGCGGCGCGGGGAACCCCGACGGACGGCGGCCGCCTAGCGCGGTCGCTTCCAGTTGGGGCGCGGGTAGGCCTCCTCGAACCCCGCCTTGAGGATGTTGCGGTAGCTCGTCGACGGCCGGTCTGGAACCCGCTCTCCCGTCTCGACGAAGAGCGTGCGACATCCGGCCGCGGCGGCATCCTCGACCCGCCGGCGCAGGAGCGCGGTCTGGCAGCCGCGCCCGCGCGCGTTCTCGAGCGTGGCGCCGACCCCGAGCTCGGCGACCCCATCTTCAATCACCATTGCTCCGCACCCGCAGGCCTCACCGTCGACGCTGGCGACGTAGCAGTGCCAGCCGTCGCGTCCCGGCAGGTGGGCGAAGAGCTCCGCACCCCAGGCCGGCATCCCGAAGCCGAGCGCGGCAATCGTCCCGAACGGCTCCTGGTCGGGGGCGCTCACCTCGACGACCTCGACCCCCTCGGGCGCCGGGAACCGCGGCGGGTGCGGGTCGCGGACGAACTTCATCCAGGCGTTGGTCGGCTCGAATCCCCGCTCGCGCAGCCACCCCTCCGCCACCGCGCTGCCGGGGAGGTTGGGCGTGACCGAGACATAAGGGGTCGACCTCTCCTCCGCCCAGGCCACCGCCGCCTCGAGGTCGGGCAGCTCCGCCTCGGCGGCGCCGAGGACGAGGTTCAGCATCCCGACCTGGCCCAGCGCTCTAACCGCCGTCACCTGGATCGGGCCGAAGTCGCGCACCGCGACGCCGTGCTCCTCGGCGACCTCGGCCGGTACCGACTCCCAGATCCCGCGCCAGAAGCTGCGATCCACCCGATCGAGCGCCACCGGGTCGTATCGCACGCCGTTCTTGGTTTCGGCCTCAGCCACGGGAGGGCAGCATAGGCTGCAGCGATGGCCGAGCGAGCGGGTCCGCACGAAGTTCCGAACGACCAGGTGATCGTCCTCTTCGGCGCCACGGGCGACCTCTCGAAGCGGAAGCTGCTGCCGGGGATGTTCCACCTGGCGCAGGTGGGGCTGATGCCGAACCGGTTCCGGATCGTCGGCGCCGCCCGCAAGCCGCTAGGCGACGAGGAGTTCCGCGAGCTGGCGCGGGAGTCGATCTTCGGCTCCGGCCGCAAGCCCGAGGATCCGGACGTCTGGGAGCGCTTCGCCGAGTCGCTGCGCTTCGCCGGCGTGGGGGAGGGTCTCGGCGAGCTGCAGCGGGCAGTCGAGGCCGCCCGCGGGGAGCTCGAGGGCGATCCGGACCTGCTCTTCTACCTCTCGCTGCCGCCGCAGGCCGCCGCCGGCACCGTCGAGGGGCTGCGCGAGATAGGCCTCGAGCCCGGTTCCCGCGTCATCACCGAGAAGCCGTTCGGCACCGACCTCGATTCCGCCCGCGAGCTGAACCGGCGCCTCCACGCTGCCTTCGCCGAGCACTGCATCTTCCGCATCGACCATTACCTGGGACGGGAGGCGGTCCAGAACCTCCTGGCGCTGCGCTTCGCCAACGGCATGTTCGAGCCGGTCTGGAACCGCAACCACATCGACCACGTCCAGATCGACGTCCCGGAGACGCTCTCGATCGAGATGCGCGGCTCCTTCTACGAGGAAACGGGTGCCTTCCGTGACATGGTCGTCACCCACCTCTTCCAGGTCCTCGGATTCGTCGCGATGGAGCCGCCGGTCTCGCTGGAGCCGAAACCGCTGGGGATCGAGCGCGAGAAGGTCTTCGAAGCGATGCCGGCGCTGCGCCCGCAGGACGTTGTCCGCGGCCAGTACGAGGGGTACCGGGACGAGGACGGAGTCGCCGCGGACTCCGACACCGAGACGTTCGTCGCGCTGAGGGCGATGGTTGACAACTGGCGCTGGGAGGGGGTGCCGTTCTACCTGCGCTCCGGCAAGCGCCTGGCCGAGAGCCGGCACCTGCTGACGATCGCCTTCAAGCAGCCGCCGCGGCGGATGTTCCCGCTTGACTGCGACCAGATCGCCGAGTCCTTCGGCCACGACCACCTCACCTTCGAGCTTGGCGACCCCGGCAGCATCTCCGCCTCCTTCCTCGCCAAGGTGCCGGGCCCGCGGATCCAGCTCGGCGAGGCCCACATGCGCTTCAGCTACGCCGAGACCTTCGGCGGCCCGGAAGCCGCGCTCGACCCCTATGAGCGCCTGATCCACGACGTCATGCTCGGCGATCGCACCCTCTTCACCAGCTCCGAGGCGATCGAGCGCCTCTGGGAGATCTCCGAGCCCGTGCTCGAGAGCCCTCCGCCGGCGATCCCGTACCAACCGGGCTCCTGGGGACCGGGGGAGATCGACGAGCTGATCGCGCCCCGTCGCTGGCACCTCCCCAACGACCACGTCTAGCCCGAGAACGGAAAAGGGCCCCGATCGGGGCCCTTTGTTTCCGAAGGACGTACCACCAGAGAGGGCTAAGTCGCTGGCTCGTCGGTCCTCAAGCTTTGAACTTCGCCCCCATAAACACCGGAGGCCATTGGAAGTTGCACCGGTTGCATCGACCGTTGCAAGCATTCCTTTAGCCGCCGCCCGTCTTTCTCCTGCCCATTGCTAGATTCCGATCTCGCGGGCGTTTAGCTCAGTTGGGAGAGCGCCAGCTCGACAAGCTGGAGGTCACTGGTTCGAGCCCAGTAACGCCCATCTGCCGAGGGCTCAGGTTTTTCGCGCAGTCTGCCGATAGGGGCTGCGCATGAGGTCGATCGCGATCGCAGCCGTGGCGGCTGCCCTTTGTCTCGCCGGCTGCGGCTCTGGATCTGGAGATCCGGGTAATGGCGGCGTCCTGCGGGCGACCTTCTCCTCCTTCCCCGACTACCTCGATCCCGCGCTTTCCCACTCGGAGGAAGGTTGGACGGCGATTTACGACACCTACGTCCCGCTGCTGACCTACCGGCATGCCGACGGCAAGGCCGGGAGCGAAGTGATCCCGGGCCTGGCGCGATCGCTGCCGGCGATCAGCAGCGACGGGCTCACCTATCGGTTCCGCCTCCGCGACAGGCTGCGCTACTCCAACGGCAAGCCGGTGGTCGCGTCCGACTTCAAGCGGGCGGTCGAACGGGTCTTCGTCCTCAACTCGAGCGGCTCCCCTTTCTTCACGGACATCGTCGGCGCCACCGAGTTCGCGAAGACGAAAAAGGGCGGCATCCGCGGCATCGTCGTCGACGATCGCAGCGGCGAGATCACGATCCACCTGACCCGTCCCCGCGGCACCTTCCTGCAGGAGCTGGCCTTGCCTTTCACCGCGCCGCTGCCCGCCGGGACGCCGGACGAAGACCTCACCGGCAACCCGCCGCCGGCGACGGGGCCCTACGAGATCACTTCCTCGAAGGCGGGTCGCGGCTGGTCGTATGTCCGCAATCCCTACTGGGCGAAGGCCAACGCGAAGGCGATGCCGCAGCTGCCCGGCGGCTCGGTCGACAGGATCGAGGTGACGGTGGTCCGCAACGCCTCCTCTCAGGTCGACGACGTCGAATCCGGCAGCTACGACTGGATGGAGAACCCGCCGCCGCCGGACCGCTACGCCGAAGTCAAGGACAACTACGAAGGGACGCAGTTCCGGACCGAGCCGACCGAGAGCACCTACTTCTTCTGGATCAACATGACGCAGCCGCCGTTCGACGACCTCCGGGTCCGGCGGGCGGTCAACTACGCGGTCGATCCCGAGGCGCTGGGACGGATCTACGCCGGCCAGCTCGTCGCCACCCAGCAGGTCCTGCCGCCGGGGATGCCGGGGTATAAGCAGTTCGAGCTCTACCCGCACAACCTCGGTAAGGCCAAGAAGCTGGTCGAAGAGGCGGACCCGGCCGACCGCCAGGTCACCGTCTGGACCGACGACGAACGCTCCCAGGAAGAAGCCGGCAGCTACCTGGCCGAGGTGCTGAAAGACATTGGCTTCGAAGCCAAGCTGCAGGTGGTCAACGTCGACAACTACTTCTCGGTGATCGGCAACCAGTTGACCTCGAACCTCGACATCGGCTGGGCGAGCTGGTTCCAGGACTACCCGCACCCCAACGACTTCTTCCAGCCGCTGTTCTCCGAAGAAAGCATCTTCCCGACCAACACGACCAACCTCTCCCGCTTCGCCGACCCGCAGGTCAGCGCCAAGATCGCCGAACTGGCTGAAGAGCCGCTGACCCCGGCGGTGGAAGCCGAATACGCGGCCCTCGATCGCGAAGTGATGGAGCAGGCGCCGTGGGTGCCCTATGGAACCGGCACCCTCGGCACCTTCGTCTCGTCGGCGATCGACCTCGATCAGGTCGTCTACAACCCGACCTTCAACCAGGACCTGACGAGCTTCCGCTTCAAGTGAGCGGCGGCTAGACGCCCGCCGGCAGCTTCACCTCGGTGAGGCGGAAGCTGTTGCCCGAGGGGTCGCGGAAGCCGCAGTCGATCCCGTAGGGTCGCTCTTCGGGAGCCTCGGTGAACTCGACCCCGCGCTCCCGCAGGCGCTCGTACTCGGCGCGGCAGTCGTCGGTGGTGAGGAAGACGCCGCCGGCAAAGCCCTTCGCCATCAGCGACTCGACCTGCTGCGTGGTCTCCTCGTCCATCACCGGCGGGCCCGGGACGGCCATCAGGACGATCGTCACGTCCTCCTGGTCGGGCGGGCTGACCGTAAGCCAGCGGAAGTCGCCCATCTCCGGCAGCGTCACGTCGGCGCGGACCTCGAAGCCGAGCTTCTCGGTGTAGAAGGCGAGCGCTTCCTCCTGGTCGTGGACCCATACCTGTGCGTTTGCGATCTTCATCTCGTTCCTCCTGTTTTCGGGATCGGCGTGGGAGCGATGCTAGGAGCGCGGCGCCGGGCTGTCTTCTCGAAACGTGCGGTGTTGCGGGCGGCCGTAGGCGCGAACGACGCAGGCCGGAACGACGGCGTATGCGGACGCCGGTGGAGCGGCCTCCCGGTAGGCCGTCGGCGTCACCCCGTGCATCCGCTTGAAGCTGGTGGTGAAGGAGCCGACGCCCTGAAGACCGACTTCGAGGCAGATCTCGGCGACCGAGCGGTCGGTGTTGCGCAGCAGTGCCGCCGCCCGCTCCATCCGTCGCGTCAGCAGGTAGGCGTAGGGAGACTCGCCGAAGGTCCGCCGGAACTCGCGGCTGAAGTGCGCCTTCGAGAGCCCTGCGGCCGCGGCCATCTCCTCGACCCCGATCGACTCCGCGTAACGCGCGTCGGCCAGGTCCCTGGCTCTGAGCAGGTGCCGGGCGGGAGGTACGAAGGCCACTGTCGCAGTCTAGGCTCGCGGGTCTCGTGATCGGGACCTACGCAGCGGTGCTGGCCATCTCCGCGTCTTCGCTGGCGATCGGGCAGGCGGCGATCGGGCTTTGCGGCGGGCGGGACTGGTCGTGGTTGTCGCCTGCGGTCGGGCTGGCGCTGCTCTGCGCGGTCTGCTGGGGGACGGTGCGGCTGCCGGGGCACGGGGTGGTCTCGGCCCTCCTCGTCCTGGTGCTCACGGTTGCTTCGGCCGTGTGGTGTGTCGCTTTTCTCCCGAACGGGGGGGAGGAAAGCGACACCTCCATAAGACAAGCGCTCCACATCGGCTGGCCGGTGGCGCTCGGCGCCCTCCTCGCCGTCTCGCTGCCCTTCGCCGTCGAAGGCCACTTCGGGATCCTCGGGACGAGCTTCAACCCCGACATGTCCCAGCACTTGCTGGCCGCCGACCGCCTTGCCGAAGGCCACTCCTCGCAGCTCCTGAACCAGGGCTATCCGCTCGGCCCTCACTCGATCGTCGTCGCTCTGAACAAGGGCCTCGGGGTCGGCCTCGTCCAGGGCTTCAGCGGCCTCACCATCGCCGTCGCGATCCTCTCCTCGTTCACGGCTTTGGCCGCCTTCCGCGACCTCCCCGCGATCCCCCGCACCGCCGGAGCCCTTCTCGTCTCCCTCGCCTACGCAGTCGCCTCCTACTTCGCCCAGGGCGCCTTCAAGGAGACGATGCAGGCCTTCTTCCTCCTCGCCTTGGTCCTAGCCCTCCGCGAGTCCACCCGAGACTGGAGAGACCTCCAGCTCCGCTTCGTCCCAGCAGCCTTGATCGCAGCAGGCAGCGTCTACACCTACAGCTTCCCGAGTCTCATCTGGCTTGGCCCTGCCCTCGTCTTGTTCCTAATCCTCTCTGCTGCGGGTGACACGGTAGGGGGGACCATGTCTGAGGAAGCTTTAGCTACCGGAAGACATGGTGGGTCCCCTGCCGTGACAGGACCCGCAGCCCGAGCGCTAGGTCTCGCAGGTCTTGTCTTCGCCGTTCTAGTACTGCCGGAGCTACCCCGGATGCTGGACTTCCACAGCTTCGAGACCTTCGACCCCAACGGCCCCGGCCTCGGCAACCTCTTCGGCCAGATCTCCCCTTTCGAGGCCCTCGGCATCTGGCCCTCCGGCGACTTCCGGCTGGCCCCGGGAGACGGGGCGGTGCCGGCCGTCGGCTACTACCTAGGCGTCGCCTTCGCCCTCGCGCTCTTCCTCTGCGGCCTCGTGTGGCTCTGGCGCCGCCGCGAGACCGCGATCCTCGCCGGCGTCGGCGCCGCTGCCCTTGCCTACACGGCTGCCCGCCTCGGCGGCACGCCCTACACCGCCGCCAAGGCAATCGAGATCGCCGCGCCCCTCATCGCGCTGACGATCCTCCTGCCGCTCTTGAGGCGCTCTTCGGAACCAGGGGGACGGAAAAGCGCCTTGTCCCGCTGGGGTCTCGAAGGAGCAGCCGTCCTTTTCGTTGCCGCCGCGGGCGTCTGCACCCTCCTTGCCCTCGCCAACGCCCCCGTCGGCCCGACCTCCTACTCCTCGAAGGTCAGCGAGTACCGCAAGGCCGTCGGCGCAGGCCCGACGCTGGTCCTCGCCTCGCCCCAACTCCTCGAAGAGGAACACGGCGAACCGTTCCTCGCGTGGGAAATGCGGGGCGGGCACGTGTGCATTGAGTCGACCGCGGAACCCAAGGTGCCGCCAGGAGTCCGTTTCCTGGTGCTCAAAGTCGGGGACCACTGGGCTCTGAAGAGGGTCCGCCCGCGCCCCGGCAAGAGCCCCTGCCCGCTGATCGCCGAACGGCAGGCGCGGCAGGGACCTGCTCGCTAGTCGCGGGACGGCGCGGCAGCCTAATGGTCCGCGCCCCCGTACCATTGCCCGCCATGGAGGCCGCGACCGACAAGACCGTCTTCACCCTGCCTGACGGCAAACCGCTGGAGCTGCAGGCGGGGGCGACTGGCGCCGACGCGGCGGCCGCGATCGGTCCCGGGCTCGCCAAGGCCGCCCTGGCGATCAAGGTCGACGGCGAGCTGCGCGACCTCGCCGCGCCGCTGCCTGCGGGCGGGGGAGAGGTGGCGATCCTCACCGACCGCGACCCCGAGGCGCTGGAGCTGATCCGGCACGACGCCGCCCATGTGATGGCCGAGGCGGTGGTCGACCTCTATCCCGGCACCAAGGTGACGATCGGGCCGCCGATCGACTCCGGCTTCTACTACGACTTCGAGTTCCCGCCCGGGACAAGGATCACCGACGAGGACCTGCCGAAGATCGAGCAGGCGATGCGGGAGCACATCGGCGCCGACGAGGAGTTCTCGCGCCGCGACGTCCCCGTCGCCGAGGCGATCGAGATCTTCCGCTCCCAGGACCAGGGGTTCAAGGTCGAGCTGATCGAGGACCTCGTCCGCGACGAGGGGGTGGAGACCGTCTCGCTGTACCGCAACGGTCCCTTCGAGGATCTCTGCCGCGGCCCCCACGGCCCTTCGACCGGCCGCATCAAGGCGATCAAGCTGAGCTCGGTCGCCGGCGCCTACTGGCGCGGCGACGAGACCCGCGAGAGCCTCACCCGCATCTACGGCACCGCCTTCTTCTCGAAGAAGGACCTCGAGCAGCACCTGGAGCGGCTCGAGCAGGCCAAGGAACGAGACCACCGCCGCCTCGGCCCCCAGCTCGGTCTCTTCATGCTGCGCAAGGAGGCGCCGGGGATGCCGTTCTGGCTGCCGAACGGGACGACGATGCTGCGGACGATCGAGACAGAGGTCCGCGACCAGCTGCGCAAGCGCGGCTACCAGGAG
>Ga0207661_10000273_pt1 | contig 33324 bp, 33 predicted proteins | sample KBSC713LmetaG_FD_184337 | JGI IMG/M metagenome (GOLD analysis project Ga0207661, IMG submission 184337) | Corn rhizosphere microbial communities from Kellogg Biological Station, Michigan, USA - KBS C7.1-3L metaG (SPAdes) (version 2) | ecosystem: Host-associated > Plants > Roots > Rhizosphere ...
TCACCTGGGGGCCGCGGGGCCGCGAGCGCGTCGTACCAGCCGCCTCCCGCTGCGGTTGCGCCCTGCGGCGACGCCGCCGGCGTCGGTTGGCGGCGATCGACGACGGCGACGGCAACGACGCCCGCGAGGAGTGCGAGAGCGGCGAGTGAGAGCAGGCGCTGGACGAGTTGCGCGCTCAGGAATCGGCCTCCTGCACGACGATCGTCAGACCGAGCTCCTCCAGCTGTGCCGTCGACACCTCGCTCGGCGCTCCGCTCATCGGGTCGACGCCGGCCTGGTTCTTCGGGAAGGCGATCACGTCGCGGAGATTCTCCTCTCCCGCGAGGACCATCGTCATCCGATCGATGCCCAGCGCGATGCCGCCGTGAGGCGGCGCACCCATCGCGAGCGCGTCGAGGAGAAAGCCGAACTTCGCCCGCTGCTCATCGGGCCCGAGCGCGAGGAGGTCGAAGACCTTCGCCTGGATCTCGGGCTCGTGGATCCGGAACGAGCCGCCTCCGAGCTCGTTGCCGTTGCAGATCAGGTCGTACGCGTGCGCGAGCGCGTGCACCGGGTCCTCCGCAAACCGGTCCAGCCACTCGGCCGCCGGACGCGTGAAGGGATGATGGACGGCCGACCAGCGAGCCGTCTCCTCGTCCCACTCGAACATCGGGAAGTCGGTGACCCAGAGGAAGCGCCACGCCGACTCGTCGACGAGCCCGAGCTCCTCTCCGATGCGCGTGCGCAGCGCACCCAGGACGCGGGACGTCATCGGCCACGTGTCGGCCGCGAACAGGAGCGTCGTCCCCGGGTCGGAGCGGAGCGCCTCGAGCTCGGCCTCGGAGAGGAACTTCGCGATCGGGGAGCGGACCTCGCCCTCCTCGTCGGTGACGAGATATGCGAGCCCCTTCGCCCCCCACTCCTTCGCGACCTCCTCGAGACGCTGGAGCTCGGCACGCGAGTACGCCTGTGGGACCCTCAGGTACCTGACCGACTCGGCGTTGGCGAACACCCCGAACCCGGAGCCACGTGTGACGTCCGTGGCGTCCTCGAGCTCGAGCCCGAAGCGCAGGTCCGGCTTGTCCGAGCCGAAGCGGCGGTCGGCCTCCTCGTAGGTCATCCGCGGCCAGGGTGTCTCGATCTCGATCCCGAGCGTCTCGCGCCAGATCGCCGCGAAGGTCCGCTCCATCAACGTGAAGAGCTCCTCTTGGTCGGGGAAGCTCAGCTCGACGTCGAGCTGCGTGATCTCCTGGACGCGGTCGGCGCGTAGGTCCTCGTCCCTGAAGCAGATCGCGATCTGGTAGTAGCGGTCGAAGCCGGCGACCATCGTCAGCTGCTTGAGGATCTGCGGGCTCTGCGGCAACGCGTAGAAACGGCCGGGCTGGAGCCGGCTCGGGACCACGAAGTCCCGCGCGCCCTCGGGAGTCGGCTTGAACAGGATCGGCGTCTGGATGTCCAGGAACCCGGCCGCCTCCATCTCGCGGCGGATGATCCCGACCATCCGCGCCCGGAGCTCGATGTTCCGCTGGAGCTTCTCCCGCCGGAGGTCGAGCCAGCGATAGCGCAGGCGCAGCGTCTCGTCGACGTTCTCCTCGTCGAGCTGGAACGGCAGCGGCGTCGAACGGGAGACGATCTCCAGGCGGTCGACCTGGAGCTCGACCTCGCCCGTCGGCATCGCCTCGTTGACCGTCCCCGGCGCGCGCGCGACGAGCTCGCCCTCCGCCTGGATCACGAACTCGTTCCGCAGGTCGTGCGCCCTCCTCGCCGCCTCGGGCGCGTGCTCGGGGTTGACGACGAGCTGGGTGACGCCCGTCCGATCGCGGAGGTCGACGAAGATCAGCCCGCCGTGGTCGCGCCGGCGCGCGACCCAGCCGGCCAGGGTCAGCGTGCGGCCGACGTGCTCCGCGCGCGGCTCGCCGCACATGACGTCGCGCCAGCTCAGGGAACGAGCCTCCCCACGAGCTCGCCCAGGAGCACCTGCTCGTCCGCGGTTCCCGGGGCGCGAAGCATCGCTTTCTCGGCGGTGACCACGACCGTTCTCGCAGCGCCGAGCCGTCCTGCCTGCGTGAGCTGACCCTTGAGGGAGCGCCCGGCGTGGTCGCTCTCCGCCGAGACGCCGGCGCGCCGGAGGTCGGCCACGATGCGGACGACCTCGGCTCGCGGCGCACCGTCGTCGAGGGCAAAGAACACGTCGATTCCCGCCGCGGACGGCGGCTCCACGCCCTCCTCCTCCATCGCAATGAGGAGTCGCTCGATGCCGGCGCCGAACCCGACGCCCGGTGTCGGCAGCCCGCCAATCTCCTCGACGAGCCCGTCGTACCTGCCGCCGCCGGTGATGGTCGAGTTCTGGTTCTCGAGCGGGCCGACGAACTCGAAGGTCGTCCGCGTGTAGTAGTCGAGGCCGCGGACGAGCGTCGGCATGAGCTCGTAGCGCACGCCGGTCGCGTCGAGATCGTCGCGGACGGCGGCAAAGTGGGTTCTACAGGCCTCGCAAAGCGATTCCCCGATCTTCGGCGCCTCGTCCAGGGCTTCACGGGACGGGGCCGGCTTTGCGAGGTAGTTGTCGAAGACGCGCAACGGGCTGACGGCGACCTTCGCTCTCGTCTCGTCGTCGAGGCGGTGGTCGTTCTCGGCGAGCCACGCGCGAAGGCGCTCGAGATAGGCGGGACGACATTCTCGACAACCGATCGAGTTCAGCTCGAGGTGGTAGCGCGTCACACCGAGGCGGCCAAGCAGCGTGTCGTAGAGCTGGATCAGCTCGGCGTCGAGCGAAGGATCGTCCGATCCGATCGACTCGACCGACGCCTGCCAGTGCTCCCGATAACGCCCGCGACCGGGCGCGCCGTAGCGGTACATCGGCGCGATCGTGAAGAGCTTCTGCGGCTGCGGCTCGCGATGCATGCCGTGCTCGACGTACGCACGGCAGATCGGCGCCGTGCCTTCCGGCCTGAGGGTCAGCGACCGTTCGGAGCGGTCGGTGAACGTATACATCTCCTTCTGCACGACGTCGGAGCCCTGGCCGGAGGTGCGGGCGAAGAGCGCCGTGTCCTCGAAGACCGGTGTGACGATCCTTCGGAAGCCGTAGAGCCCGCACAGGCGCTCGATCTCGTGGATGACCTTGTCCCAAAGGGGCATCTGCTCGGGCACGACGTCATGGGTGCCGCGCGGTCGTTCGATCCGTGCCCGCGGGCTCATCGCGCGACCTCCGGCGCGTCGCGGAGCTCGGCGAGGAACGGGTTCGTGGCAAGCTCGGCGCCCAACGTCGTCGAGGGCCCATGGCCCGGGTGCAGCACCGTCTCGGCGGGCAGTTCGGCGAGGAGCGAGCCGATCGAGGCGATGAGCGTCGGCCAGTCGCCGCCCGGGAAGTCGGTCCGCCCGACGGATCCCGCGAACAGCACGTCTCCCGAGAAGACATTGCCGTCGGTCGAGTACGCGACGTGGCCGGGCGAATGCCCGGGGACGGAGAGCACGTCGAGCTCGATGCCCGCGACGACCAGGCGCTCGCCGCCTTCTAGGAGCACCTCCGGCACGCACGGACGGACGTTGATTCCCGGCGGCGTGAAGCGCTCGGGATGCTCGAGCAACGCCCGCTCGGCCGCCGGCGCGTGGACCGGCGCGCGGGTCTGCTCGGCCAGGTCGGCGAGCGCAGTGACGTGGTCGAAATGGCCGTGCGTGACGAGAATCGCGACGCACCGGGCTCCGACGACTGCGAGCGCGGTACGGATCTCCTCCGCGGTTCCACTCGGGTCGATCACGACGGCCTCCGCGGAGGCGCCGCCCGACCGCGCGACGTAGCAGTTCGTCGCGAGCGGGCCGAGCGTGAGACGGTCGACGGCCGGTGGCACGACCGCGAGTGTACGGACGCGCCGACGAGGCGCTGCTGGAGCACTCACGCTAGGTTGCCGCCGTGCAGTCGTGGAACCTGATCGAGATCGACGCGCCCGGCGGCACCATCGACCCACACGTGCTGACGACCGACGATGGTGCGCGCGCGATCGCGATCCGCCTGGAGGCTGGACAGGCGATGGACGACCATCAAGTGCGTGAACGCGCCTGGCTCGTCGTCGTCGAGGGCGAGGTCGACATCCGTGCAGGCGACGAGGCCGTGCAAGGCGGTGTCGGCACGCTCGTCACGTTCGCACCGGCCGAGCGCCACGCCGTGCGAAGCGAGGCCGGCGCTCTGCTCCTGCTCCTTCTGGCCCCGTGGCCCGGCGAGGGTCACTACCACGCGGGCGAGACGCAGCACTAGCGGCGAGCTTCTCCGGGCCGCGGTCAGCGGCTGGAGTTCTTCGCAAGGCGCTTCTGGTGCGAGCGCCAGACCATGCGGTCCATGAAGTAGCTGAACGGGATGAAGACCGCGAGCAGGAAGACCGTCTGGACGATCGCGCCCGCGAGCGTCAGCTTGCCGCCCCCGAGGAGCAACACGGTCGCGAGGAAGATCGGCGCGAAGATGGCGCCGCGCTTGAGTACCCGCGGCCACGTCGGAGGCTGCTGCCCACGAGCACCCTTCATCGGCGCGCTCTGACGGGACCTTCCGCGTTTGGTGTCACGCGTCGACGGCTCCGACTTGACCGCGCTCGGCGTGAGCACGGTCTCGTTTCCCTCGGAGTCGATCTCCACGAGGTCATACGCGTGGCGCTTCTCCTTCGCGCGCCTGCGCCGCTGCTTCTGGTTCGCCACGACTCGATTATGCCCGGGACACGACGGCCCGGCCCTCGCGGACGACCGTGTGCACGAGGTCACCGGAGAGGTGGTAGGCCAGGTGGCGCCAGTCCGGCGCGTCGAGCAGGACGATGTCCGCCCGCAGCCCCGGCGCGATACGCCCGCGGTCCGCAAGCCCGAGCACGTGCGATGCGTTCACGGTCATTGCGCCCAGCGCCTCCTCCGGGGAGAGCCCGAGCTTGGTGCAGGCGAGCGTCGCGACCACGGGAAGGCTCTCGCAGAATGCGCTCCCCGGGTTGAAGTCCGTCGCGAGCGCGACGATCGCACCGGCGTCGACCAGCGCGCGCGCGGGTGGCATCGGCTTGTCGAGGTAAAGCGCGGCAACTGGAAGCAACACTGCGGCCACGTCGCTCGCCGCGAGCGCCGAGACACCGGCCGGCCCCGTCGACTCGAGGTGGTCGACGGAGCGGGCGCCCAACTCGAGCGCGAGCGGGACCGCTCCCATCTCGGTGAGCTGATCTCCGTGCAGCCTGAGCGCCAGCCCTGCATCCGCGCACGCCCGGAGGTACCGCCGCGCGGGCTCGACGCCGAACGCGCCACGCTCGACGAAGACGTCGGCGGCCACCGCGACCTTCGCGGCGTCGGGCAGGACTTCGTCGAGCGCCCAGTCGACGTAGGCGTCGGCGTCGGGCTGCTCGGGGGGGACGGCATGGGCGCCGAGCCAGGTGGGTACGCCGCCCGCCGCCGCGATCGCGTCCAGCTGTGCAAGTTCCGTGTCGCGGTCGAGACCGTAGCCGCTCTTCCCCTCGAACGTGGTTGTGCCGTGACGGACCATCGCCTCGCGGTGCCGGACGACGATCTCCCGGAGGACGTCCCGCCCTGCCTCCCTGGTGGCCCGCATCGTCGAGAGGATTCCGCCGCCCGCTGCGAGGAGCTCCTCGTAGGTCGCACCGACGGCGCGCAGCGCGAACTCTCCGACTCTGTCTCCCGCAAACGCGGGATGCGTGTGACAGTCCACAAGGCCAGGGATCGCGGCAAGACCCGTGCCGTCGAGCTCCTCGATGTCGGCGTCGTCCAGCATCGGGAGATCGCGCATCGCGCCGACTGCCCCGATCGTGCCTTCAGGCTCGACGAGCACGTAGCCTCGCTCAACGATCTCCACCTCTCCGAGGGCCTCGCCACGCAGCGGCGCGCCTGTCCCGCGATGGGTGGCGATCTGCGCGAGATCGCGGATCAGCAGACGACTCACTCGACCGAGGGCAGATCGAGACCGGTCTCACGAGCGAGCTCGAGTGCGTCCGGGTAGCCGGCGTCGGCGTGACGCATCACTCCGCTGCCGGGGTCCGTCGTCAGCACCCGCTCGAGCCGCTCGGCGGCGTCGTTGCTCCCGTCGGCGACGACGACCATGCCCGCGTGGATCGAGTTCCCGATCCCGACACCGCCCCCGTGGTGCACGCTGACCCAGGTGGCGCCCGCTGCGGTGTTGAGCAACGCGTTCAGGATCGGCCAGTCGGCGATTGCGTCGGAGCCGTCCTGCATCGCCTCGGTCTCGCGGTACGGCGACGCAACCGAGCCCGAGTCGAGATGATCGCGTCCGATCACGATGGGCGCAGCGAGCTCGCCGGAGCGTACAAGCGCGTTGATCGCGCGACCCGCCTTCGCGCGGTCTCCGTAGCCGAGCCAGCAGATCCGGGCCGGAAGCCCCTGGAACGCCACCCGTTCGGGTGCGAGCGCCAGCCAGCGCTGGAGGAGCGCGTCGTCGGGAAACAGCTCCCCAAGCTCGCGGTCGATTCTCGCGATGTCGGCCGGGTCACCGGAAAGCGCCGCCCATCTGAACGGGCCGATTCCGCGACAGAACAGCGGCCGGATATAGGCCGGGACGAATCCCGGGTATGTGAAGGCGTCACTCAGGCCCGCTCGATAGGCCTCACCTCGCAGATTGTTGCCATAATCGAAAACGTAGCATCCCATCCGGACGAACTCGACCATCGCCCGGACGTGCGCCACGATCGACTCTGAGGCGAGCCGGAGGTACTCGTGGGGATCCCGTTCGCGCAGCGCCGCGGCTTCTTCGAAAGGGACCTCGGCCGGCACGTAACCCGTCAGAGGATCGTGGGCTGCGGTCTGGTCGGTGACGAGATCGAACGCTTCGCCGCGGGCGACGAGCTCCGGGAGCACGTCCGCCGCGTTCGCCCTGAGCGCCACGGACAACGGCCGACGCTCGGCGGCCGCGCGGCGGATCCGTTCGAGCGCGTCCTCCAGCGTGGCCGCCTGCTCGTCGAGGTACCGGGTCTCGAGCCGCCGGTCGATCGAGCGCTGGTCGACCTCGACGCAGAGGATCGCCGCGCCGGCGAGCGTCGCGCCGAGCGGCTGCGCGCCTCCCATCCCTCCGAGACCGGCGGTCAGGATCGTCCTGCCGGCGAGGTCCGGCGACCCGAAATGTGCCTCACCCGCCGCGCAGAACGTCTGGTACGTGCCTTGCAGGATCCCCTGGGTGCCGATGTAGATCCACGACCCGGCGGTCATCTGCCCGAACATCGTCAGCCCCTCCGCCTCGAGCCGGCGGAACTCCTCCCAGGTCGCCCAGCGCGGCACGAGGAGCGAGTTGGCGATGAGCACGCGCGGAGCGCCGGGATGCGTCCGGAACACGCCGACCGGCTTGCCCGACTGGATGAGAAGGGTCTCGTCGTCGCGCAGTCGTAGGAGCGTGCGGACGATCGCCCGGAGAGCGTCGTGGGAGCGGGCGGCCCGGCCGGTGCCGCCGTACACGACAAGCGACTCCGGGTGCTCGGCGACCTCGGGGTCGAGGTTGTTGAGGAGCATCCGAAGCGGCGCTTCGGTCTGCCACGAGCCCGCGTGCAGCGCGGCACCACGCGGTGCACTGATCGACGACAGATCGCCCACGAGCTCCTCGACGAGCGCCTCGCTCACTCGGTGCGGTCCGTCCTCGATCGCTCGGCGGCCTGCACGACTCGAGCGGCGCGCCAGGCCCTGAACAGCGTCCACCCTCCGACGAGGCCGAAGTACAGCGCAGCGACGAGGAACGCCTCGCCGCTCCCGCCGCCGGAGAACGCGACGATCAGCAGGATCGCGACCGCGAGCAGCGCGTTGATCGACAACGTCGCCCGAACAGACCTGTCGGGCCGCGGCAGGTCGCTCACCCGAGTGACGCTCCCATCGCCTGCTCGACGCCGTCGACGAGGCTTCCGTCGCGAATCGCCGTCGCGACCCGCTCGATATCGGCCGACAGGGGACGATCCTCGCGAAGGCGCGGCGACAACGTCCGGACGAGCTCGTGGGCCGCGCGGACACCGACACCGGGCTCGAGAGGCGCGAGGAACTCGACGGCCTGGGCGCCCGCGAGAAGCTCGATCGCGAGCACGCGCTCCGCGTTCGCGACCACCTGGAGTGCCTTGAGCCCCGCCCCGTTGCCCATCGAGACGTGATCCTCCTGCCCGGCGCTCGTGGGGATCGAGTCGACCGAGGCCGGGTGGCAGAGCGACTTGTTCTCGGACACGAGCGCGGCCGCAACGTACTGCGGGATCATGAACCCGGAGTTGAGCCCTTCCTCCCGCGCAACGAGGAACGGTGGAAGGCCGTCGGACAGGCTGGGATTGACGAGGCGCTCCGTCCGACGCTCGCTGATGTTGGCCAGCTCCGCGCAGGCGATCGCCAGGCAGTCCAGACCCATCGCGATGGGCTGCCCGTGGAAATTGCCGTTGGAGACGATCAACTGCTCGTCGAGGAGGACGAGCGGGTTGTCGGTTGCCGCGTTGAGCTCGACCGCGACCGTGCGCGCGACGTGGGCGAGCAGGTCGCGGCTCGCGCCATGGACCTGCGGCGCGCAGCGCAGCGAGTACGCGTCCTGCACCTTGTCGCACCAGCGGTGGGACTCCACGATCGCCGAGCCATCGAGGAGGGCGCGCAATGCAGCTGCGCTCCGCTCCTGCCCCGGAAGAGGCCGCGCCGCATGGATCGCCGGATGAAAGCTCGTCGGCGTGCCCTGGAGCGCCTCGACGGACATCGCGCATGCGACGTCCGCTGTCCGAGCCAGCCGATCCGCTCGCACGAGCGCGAGAGACGCCATCGCGGTCATGAACTGGGTGCCGTTGATCAGCGCCAGGCCTTCCTTCGCGGCGAGCACGATCGGCTCGAGCCCTGCCGTGCGCAATGCCTCGTTCCCCGGCAGCGTCCGGCCGTCGATCGTCGCTTCCCCTTCCCCGACCAGCGGAAGCGCGAGATGCGCGAGCGGCGCAAGGTCGCCACTCGCCCCGACCGAGCCGCGCGAGGGCACGTGCGGCACGAGCCCCGTACCCAGCATCGAGACGAGCAGCTCGATCGTCTCGACACGCGCCCCCGAGTAGCCCTTCGCGAGCGTGTTCGCACGGAGCAGCATCGCGGCGCGGACGACCTCGTCGGGATACGGCTCGCCCACGCCGCACGCGTGGCTGCGGAGCAACCTGAGCTGGAGCTCGGCCGCCTGCTCGGGTGGGATCGACTCGGAGACGAACCGGCCGAAACCCGTGTTGACGCCATATGTGTGATCCCCGACGTGCGATTCGAGAAACGCGCGTGCGGCCGTCGCCTGCTCACGCCCGCGCAGGCCAAGCGAGACGTGTCGGCGTCTCACGGCGACGTCCCAGACGTCCCCGATCGTGAGATCGTCACCCGTGAGCTCGACCGTGGCCGGCACGGCGCGAGTCTAGTCCCGCCGGGTTCAGGGTCTCAGCGGTGGCGCGCGTGCAGCCGAACCGGAGGGCGCCGAGTGCGCGCCCCCGCTATGGGGGCGCCGCGTCCCCTGGGGTCAAACTAACCCGAGCTTTGGGACACGAGCATGCCGGGTTCGTGCCGGGATCGTGACCCCCCTGCTCGGGCTGACGCGCCGAGGCGCCGAGGTGCCAGCCGTCAGGCCAGGCGGATCAGCCGTGCAGATGCCACTCGAGCACCCGATCGGCGTCGAGCCGCTCGAGGTGGAAGCTCCGAGCTGCGGAGGCGCGGGCTTCGACGGTCGGGAGCCCGGACGCCTCAGCAGTGCTTGCCAAGCCAGCCGCGCGCGCCGCCTCGAGGACGCAGACGGCGGGCATCAGGCCGACCAGCTCTCCTGCTCCCACACCCGCTCCACGGTACGAGGCCTCCGCGGCGACACGCTCGACGAGCACATGGAGCGGGGTCGCGCGCACGTCCACGAGGTTCGTCGACACCTGCACGCGATCGCCGAGCGCCAGACCGAGTGCCTGGACGCCCGGCAGGCCACCGGACGACTCGCGCACCACCCGGGCGACCGCTTGCGCATCCTCGAGCGAGCCCTGGAACTCGAGGTTGAACGCGACAAGCGGCGCACGCACACCGAGGAGCACGGCGCCGGACCGCGCGTCGAGACGCGCGGGGCCGTACGAGGGCGCGAGCTCCGCTGCGGCTATCCGCCGGCCAAGCTCCTCGAGGCCCCCGCGCCGATAGAACGCCGGCGGCCGTCCCTCGCCGACGTCGCCGTAGAGAAAAACCGGAAGCCCGAGCTCGTCGGCCACCCGGCGTGCAACGGCGTGCGCCACCGACATCGCATCCCGGACGTCGGCGGCGTTCAACGGCACGACGGGCACGACGTCCGCGGCACCCACCCGCGGATGCGCGCCGGCGTGGAGCCGGAGATCGATCCGCCGTCGCGCCTCGTCGATGCCCGCGACGAGACCGTCCTCGAGGGTGCGCTCGTCCCCGACGAGCGTGACGACGGAACGGTGGTGATCGGGGTCGAGGTGGACGTCGAGCACGCGCGCGCCTCGCTCGGCGAACGCCGCCGCGATCGCGTCGACGGTGGCGCGATTCCTGCCCTCGGAGAGGTTCGGCACGGATTCGAGCAGCGGCACCGGCCTACCCTATGGTCGATGAGGCGGTCGTCGGCACCGACCCAGGTCGAAGAGCTCCAACGCCGCAACGCGCGGTGCCGACGGTGCCTCGTGGCGGGCTTCCCGATCGTGCTGCCACCGGTGTTCGCCGGGCACTCTCGCCAGCACGCGTACCTCTTCGGCCTGGCGCCGGGGCGGGTCGAGGCCGAGACCGGCCTTCCCTGGCAGGGACGTGCCGGACGCACGCTGCGGCGGTGGCTACGGCTCGACGAGGAGACCTTCTTCGCCTCGTTCTATTGCGCCTCGGTCACACGCTGCTTCCCCGGCTCCGGCGTCTTCGGGCGAGGAGTCCGCCGTGCGACGCGCGCGGAGCAGTCGCTCTGCGAGTCGTGGCGCCGCGAGGAGCTCCGCCTTCTCGAGCCGGCGCTCGTCGTCACGGTCGGGTTGACGCCGGCTGCGCACCTCCTCGGCGTGCGACGGCTCGGCGACGCGATCGGCAAGAGCTTCCTGCTCCGGGATGCGATCGCGGTCCCGCTCCCCCACCCGTCCGCCGCGAGCGGCTGGCTGAACGACCCGACCAACCGCGCACGACTCGGGAAGGCCGTCACCCACGTGCGTCGAGAGCTTTCGCGGCTGAACGTCGCATAGGATCGACCCGTGACGATCGGCGCGGTCCTCGACGAGGCATGGACGCTCTACACGCGCTTCTTCGGCCGGTTCTTCCTCCTCGGACTCGTGGTGTTCGCGATCGTGAACCTCGCGTACGCCCTTCTCGTCGAGGCGATCGCAAACGACTCCGCGGGAGCGGTCGCGACGCTCGGGATCCTCGGCGTCGCCGCGGCGATCATCGGCACGACGTGGCTCCAGGGCGCGTTCGTCTACGCGGTGCAGGACGCCCGTGACGGGTCGTTCGACTCCACCGTCCAGGACGTCTTCGTCCGCGTCTCGCCCGCCATCCTCCCGCTGCTCGTCGCGGGTCTCCTGGCCGGCCTCGCCATCGCGATCGGGTTCGTGCTGTTCATCGTGCCCGGGTTGTTCCTCCTCACGATCTGGGCCGTGATCGGCCCGGTGATCGTGATCGAGCGCACGCGAGCGCTCGACGCGTTCGGTCGCTCGAGAGAGCTTGTCCGTGGCCACGGCTGGACCGTGTTCGCGATCGTCCTCATCACCGGGTTGCTCTCCGCGATCGCGAGCGGGATCCTGCAGGCCGTGTTCGCGTTCCTGCCGCGATTCCTCGAGATCTTCGTCGGCGGCACGATCGCGCAGGCAGTCGTCGCCCCGTTCGTCGCGATTGCTCTTGCACTCACGTACTTCCGGCTGCGTGATGCGTACGGCGCGCCGGCGGAGGCAGTCGCAACCGACCCGTGAACCTCGACCCGGAGAGCGAGCGCCGCATTGCAGAGCCCGCGTCGGCGGACGCGGTCAGAGAGGCGCGGCTCACGCCCGCGGAGGCCGTCGAGCACATGCGGATCCGGCTGCCCGAGCGCGGCAACCGGGAGCTTCGCCGGGTCCTCGAGCGCGCCAACGCCGACCGACAGCTCAAGGCCTGGTGGCACGTCGCAAACGTGAACGCCGCGGTCCGACTCGCGATCAACGACCACTCGTGGGTCCACATCCAGATCGTCGCGAACATCGCGCTCAAGCTTCTCCGCGAGCTGACGAAGCATCGAATCGAGCCGTCGGTCGTCCGCGACTACGGGCTGCGGAACGACGACGCCGAGATCGTCGTGGTGCTCGCGGCGCTGACCCACTGCGTCGGAATGTCCGTGCACCGGCGCGGGCACGAGGACTGGAGCATCGTACTCGCCGAGCCGAAGCTGCACCAGCTGCTCGACGGAATCTACGAGGAGCCGGATCGCACGGTGATCGTGTCCGAGGTGCTCCAGGCGATCACGAGCCACCGTGCCGACGGCGAGCCGCTCTCGCTCGAGGCGGGCATCCTCCGCGTGGCCGACGCGCTCGACATGGCGAAGGGGCGCTCCCGTATCCCGTTCGAGAAGGGCCAGGTCTCGATGCACTCCCTCTCCGCCGCGGCGATCGACGCGGTCGTGATCGGAGACGGCGAGACGAAGCCCGTGCGCATCGAGATCCTGATGAACAACTCATCGGGCCTCTTCCAGGTCGACGGGCTGTTAAGGCGAAGCCTCCGTGGCTCCGGCCTCGAGCCGCACGTCGAGGTGATCGCGCACATCGACACCGCAGACGAGAAGCGGCTCGTTCCCGAGTACCGGCTCGACATCTGAAGCCGCCAGCGAGGCGGCTACAATCCGGCCGAGCCCTGCGGGATCGTCTAATGGTAGGACGCCGGATTCTGGCTCCGGAAGTTGGGGTTCGAGTCCCTGTCCCGCAGCCTCGGAGGCGCCCCGCAAGGGGCGTCTCGTCGTCGAGGCGCCGCCGCGCACGTTGCGCTCGTCGGCAACGATCGTGACAGCCTCTTTGAAGGTTTCGTAAGCAACCGAGCTAACGCTTGTGCCTCGTCGGTAGGCTCGCTCGCGACCAAAGACACGAACGGCAGCGCCGGGCCCTCACGTGAGGAGCTCGACTGCGGCGCGCGCCGTGACCCTGTCCCCCACTGGGGAGGTATGTCCTGAAAGCCGTTGTCGTCGGCCTGTGCGCCGCCGTTCTCTGCGCGACCCCCGTCGTCGCAAGCGCCTCCTCGTCCGTCGGCGCTCCGGGCCAGCTTGCGCACCAGCTCGGCACGATGCAGAAGAGCGCGACCGTCGTTCGCTTCTTCGAGCAGCACCGCTGGATGCTCCGGGACCCACGATTCAGCAAGGAGGCCAGGCTCCGGCTGACTGCAGCGCGCCACGCGATCGCGGCAGCCCGCGCCGACATGGCGAAGGCACGCGCGCAGCACGAGCGCCGGCTTGCCGCCGCCAAGCAGCGCACGCTCGCCAAACTGCGAAACTCGCCGGTGAAAGCGATCTGCCACGTCTTCCGCAACTACTGCGGCCAGGCGCTTCGCGTCGCACAGTGCGAGTCCGGGTACCGGACGACGGCGCAGAACGGCCAGTACCTCGGGATGTTCCAGATGGGCGACGACGAACGTCGCCTCTTCGGCCACGGCCAGAGCGCGCTGGAGCAGGCCCGCGCGGCGTACCGCTACTTCGTCCGATCGGGCCGCGACTGGAGCCCGTGGTCGTGCAAGCCGTGGTACTGAAAGACAGGCATGATTCCTGCGCAAAGTGCGGGTTGGGCCGGGGGCACCGGGTTCCCAGGCCGCACCCTGGCTGATAGAGAGCGTTTGTGCCGTTCCGCCGGAAGATCGAGCGTCTCCGGCCCCTCGACGAGGCGGCGGCCTACGCGCGGTGCCACGGCGATCGCGACGACTCCGTCCGCGTCGTGAAGCTGCCTCCGCGGCGGGCCCGCTACGACCTCCTGGCGACCGGCGAGGAGATCCGTCGGCGCCTCGAGGAGCGGATCGACGCGCGCGAAGCCGACGCCGCCCTCGCGTCGAGCCCGTCCCCGACCGTCTGACCGCGCGCGCTCCGAGGCGCCCGGGGCGCTTCGCTACACTGCTTCGTCGCCACGGCCCATTCGTCTAGTGGCCTAGGACACCGCCCTCTCACGGCGGCGGCACGGGTTCGAATCCCGTATGGGCCTTTCGGCCGATCTCTCGCAGCACACTGGAAACCGCGCAACGGCGCGGTTTTCGGCGTATGCGCAGCGAATGCCCGTGGTACGCACACGCGGTCCGACGGACCCCAGGCGCCTCCTTGGCAAGCGGCCGTTAGCGGATGCCAGTGTCGATCGAGAAGTCGACAGTGCTGAAGCGCCCGGAGACGACGCGTACGACGAAGGGCTCGAGCCCTCGGCCGATGTTCGCGGCCGTGGTGCGCGAGACGCGATAGCGCGCCGGAGCGAGCGCGATCCGGTATCTGCCGGAGAGATCGGTCGTCGTTCGGGCAACAACCCGGCCATCCCGCCAAAAGAGCAGCGTCTGATGGCTGGCTGGCGCAGTACACGGCTGCTCGGCGACGCACACTGGGCTCGTTGGGCCGCGCATGACGGTTCCCCGCAACCCGCTCCGATAACCGATGGCTTGCCCGCTCGCGGCCGCTACCAACGCCGCGATCGAGAGAATCGCGACCAGCCTCACAGCTCGAGTCTAGCTCGATGGAGAGGGCCGGCTGACGGCCGGCCCTCTCCTGCTCGTTCGAGCTTCTCCGAGTGCTACGGGTTGAGCTTCGCGATGTGCGTCGACCAGTTGCCGAGCGCAGATCGCGGGCCCGCTGCACCGGGCGACGGGGCACAGGTGCCCAGCTTGTTGTCGCCGGTCGTGGCGCCGAAGAACCGTCCGCCCCACGTCTCGTAGTCGCACGCGTTCGCGATGTACTCGCTGGCGATCCAGATCGAGTTGCCGTCTACGGCAGCTGCGCCGTAGTCGCCCCAGCGGGTGCGCGGCGGAGTGCCGACCTGGGACTTGTAGCTCGTGAAGCCGTCGTCCGCGGCGGCGCCCTGGCCACCGGGCCCCGCGAACGAATATGCCCCGGCCCCGACCTTTGCGTCGATCGGCGCGTAGGCGGCGCTGGGGTTCGTGGTGTCTCCCGTGAAGGTGAAGGCCATCACGCCTCGCCCGCTCGGTGTGACGCCGATCGCCGGATAGGTGAGGTCCGACCCGGCGACGCCCATCAGGCCCTGCAGGACGAGCTTGCCGGACGCGGGGTTGACCACGTAGTACGCAATGCCGGCGCGGTTCTGCCCGCCCACGGTCACGGCGCTGTCGAGGGCTCCCCACAGCTTGCCGTTCGCGAACGTCACCTGCTGCATCCGGGTGTCGTTCGAGTCCGGCGTGGAGACGACCTCGGTGTGGGAAGGCTCCGCCCCGAACACCAGCCGCCAGCACCCGAGACCTGCGATGGTCGCCGTGGCGATGTCGTTGATGCAGTGCCCCTGCGGCACCGCCACGCCCGGTGCCATGCCCGAGCCCGGCTGATGCTGCTTCGGCGGGATCGCGTATTCGTTCACCGGCACGAGTCGGTTGGTGAGGCTCAGGCTCGGTGTCGCCGTGTTCAACGAAGACGTGTTTGCCAGTGTCCACACGACGATCTGGTTCGACTCGTAGTCGCCACCCGTGCCTGCCACGGGGTGCGTGGCCTCGTCCGCGGCGTTCGAGCTCATGAAGTACTCGGTGCCGCCGTTCGCAGTCTCGAACGAGCCGGTTCCGGGCGACTGCGCGGGCCAGACCGTGAACCCTGGCTGCGTCGCGCCCGCGTCACTGGGTGCATCGACCAGGCCCGAGGTGTCGAGATGCACCACGTTCACGCTCGCTGCGCCCGCGGCCAACTGGGCCTTCGAGAGGGCGTAGATCTGCGAGCCGCTGAACCCGTTGCAGCACCACGGGTACGCGTTCGTCGTGACGTAGAAGCCGTTCGCGTCCGCACCGATGTGCGGGTAGTCACCGAGATACGGGCCGGGGTTCACCCCGCCGGTGTTCGTCCCGTCGCTCGTCACGTCGATCTTGTAGATGTTCCAGGCGCCCGTCGGATCCGCGGTCTTGGAAACCGCGATATCGAGGTGGTTCACATGCGTGAACGCTCCGGTCGTCGGGACCACCTCTAGCGTGAGCTCGACCATGAAGAACCGCTGCGTCGCCGCGTCGTACAAGCACGACGGGTCGGTCAGGGACGGTCCGCGGATGCCAGTCGCCCGGTTGATCGCCGGGGGGTACCCGTAGAACGAGTTGAGGTCGACCGCGTGGTTCACGTCGGTCGGGAAGCCCGACACGACGTTCGTGGCGGTGTTGTCGGGAAGGAGCGACTTGCCCGACTGGTCGAACACGTTGACCACGTCGTTGACTGCCTCGACCACATAGCCGTTACCGACGCAGAGCCCCTGGTCGGGAGGCTCGACCGTGAACTGGTTTCCGCCGCGCGCGTAGCGCTGCTGGAAGAGGTTCAGGCCCTCGAACTCGGTCTGCACCTCCGGGCTCGACTTCGCCTTCGCCGCGCTGCTCGTCGTGGCGCCCTTGCCAGTCCCGTGGGACAGGCTGATGCCGCCCGGCAGCTGACCGTCGAACGCCTCTGGACCCTCGTCGCCCTCGTTGTCCTCCGGTTCGCCGAGGAACTCCTCGTCCGTGACGTCAGCATTACCCGAAGGCGTGAATTCCCCGGTCTTCGGCCCGCCCGAGCTCGTGCGAGGCACGAGACTCGTCGACGCGAACCTCGCGGTCGCCTGTGTACCCGCCGATGCCGCCACGGCACACACGGTGAATGCCGAGACGGTGGCGAGTGCGACCACGAATCTCCAGTTCGAACTCATCGGTTCTCCCCTTTGCGTGGTTCTCCCCTTCGCGAGACGCGATCACGGCAGACCGCATCTCGCCTGACGGGCGTATATGCAACCGCAACTACCCCAATGTCAAGCGAGAACCGCGATTTCCCTCGGCCGAGGCATGCGCGATCCGCTCAACCGCGCGCAGCAGGTCGCACTCGAGCCTGCGCGAGAGGTGCCGGCGGCAGTGTTCGACCGCCCACAAACCACTCGCGTCCGTAGCGGTCCGCCCAGGCAAGAAGCTCAGAGGTGGGCTGAGGGAGGAGCTCCGAGGAGATCCCCTCCCTCACGAGCGCGCTCCGGCACCGGGCGGTGGACGGGGTCTGGTTCCGCCGCCCGGGAGCGCGAGCCCACCGTCGGCAGTATGGGACTGCGTGGCCCCCGCTTCAACCCGTGTGTGGGCGCTCCGCGTCGGTTTGCTCGGCGAGGGCGACGAGGCGCCCGAGCCGCGCGGCCATCGCCGCCTTCGTGACGGGCGGATCCGACCGGGACGCGAGCTCGCGCGAGGAGAGCGACGGATGGCGCCGGCGCAGCGCAGCGGCAGCCTGCAGCGGCGGAGCCAGCCCGTCGAGAACGCCCTCGCGCTCGAGTCGGTGCACCGCATCGAGCTGTGTCCGCGCCGAACGGCTCTGGCGCACGAGGTTGGCGTGATCCGCGTTCGCGAGGCGGTTCGCCTCGGCCCGCAGCTCGGCGACGAGGGCCCGCTCCTCGAGGGCCAGCACCGTGTCGGATGCTCCCGCTGCGGCCAGGTACGCCTCGATCGCCTCCCAGCTCTTCGCGTACGCGATCGAGTGTGACCCCCTGTCGGCCACCCGAAGCCGCGCGCCGGTGGCGGATGCGACGCTCCGAACGAACGCGGCACCGCCGTGGAGCGGCGTCCTGATCTCGAGGTGAGGCGAGGCAGGGCCGCTCAGGGAGCCGGCGCCCAGGAACGCGCCGCGGAGGTAGGCGGAGCGGCAACAGGGGCGCGCGACGACCTTTCCCGGCGGACGGTCGAGCGGCAAACCCGCGTCGCCCAGCACGCCTGCCTGCGTGAGCACGTCGATCGCATGCGCGGAGCCCTCGACGAGGAGCTGCGTCCGGGCCGCATGGTCGAAAGCGGTGCGGTGGTACGTCCGGATCTCCGACGCGATCCGCAGCTCCTTGAGGATGGAGTAGGCGCGGCGCGCCACGGCGGACTCCGAGAGGTCGAGGTGGAATGACAGCCTCCCGCGGCCGAGCAGGTGAACGGTGCCTGCCGTGTGAAACAGGGCCGAGATCTCGGCAAGCCGGTCACAGCGGCGCTCCGGGACGAGCGCGGCGAGCTCCGCTCTCGCGTCGGCGGCGAGCGAGCGCGTCAGAGGATCGTCCCCTCGAGCGCCAGGAGCCGGCGCTTCAGGCCGACGCCCGACGGCCCGTACGCGCCGATGCCGTACGGCTCGCCCTGCCCTGCGGCCACGACGCGGTGGCAAGGGACGACGAGTGAAAGCCGGTTCGCCGCACAGAAGCTCCCCGCAGCGCGGGCGGCGCGCGGACGGCCGGCCAGCGCGGCCAGCCCGCCGTAGGTGACGACGTCACCCCAGGCGACCGTTCGCACCGCGGCGAGGAGCTCACGCTGGAAGGCGCTCAGGCCGGCCTCGTCGACGGCGACGTCGTCGTACGCGACGGGCGACCCGGCCAGGTGCTCCTCGAACCGCCGGCACAGATCCGGCACGAATCCGTCACCCTCCCGTTTCGGAGGGACGGCTAGCGTGACCTCAGGGGCGCTCGCACCCCCTAGGGGGCGCTCCCCCGGGAGGGAGAGTCGGCGGTGCTTCGAAGGGAACGCATGGGCGAGAAGGAGGCTGTCCCCGACGACAAGCTCGCCGACGCCCCAGCCGGCGACCGCGTAGCGGTGCCGCGTCACCTCCACGCCGCCGACTCTACAATCGGCCCGTGAGCGCCCCCGGGATCTTCAGACCGCCGACGGCGGAGAACGAGCCGATCCGGACCTATGCGCCGGGGTCGCCCGAGCGAGCGGACCTCCAGCGCCGGCTCGCGGAGGTCGCCGGCGAGCGCGTCTCCATTCCGCTGGTGATCGGCGGGGAGCGGGTCGAGACCTCCGAGACGTTCGAGGCGGTGATGCCGCACGACCGTGATCACGTGCTCGCCGACGTCGCGAAGGGCGACGCCTCGCACATGGAGCGCGCGATCGCCGCCGCGCGCGGTGCGCACGCCGAGTGGTCACAGACGCCGTGGCACGAGCGGGTCGCGGTGTTCCTCCGCGCGGCGGAGCTGCTGGCGGGGCCATGGCGCTCGACGCTCAATGCCTCGACGATGCTCAACCAGTCGAAGACCGCGCACCAGGCCGAGATCGATGCCGCGTGCGAGACGATCGACTTCCTCCGGTTCAACGCCGAGTACCTCGTCCGCATCTACGAGGAGCAGCCGATCTCGTCGTCCGGCGTCTGGAACCGCCTCGAGTACCGCCCGCTCGAGGGCTTCGTGCTGGCGATCAGCCCATTCAACTTCACCGCCATCGGGGCGAACCTCAGCACGTCGCCTGCCCTGATGGGCAACACGGTGATCTGGAAGCCGGCATCGACGCAGGCGCTGTCCGCGTGGTACACGCTGCGTCTGTTCGAGGAGGCCGGTTTGCCGCCCGGGGTGATCAACCTCGTGTTCGGTCCAGGCGCGGCGCTCGGCGACGCTGCGCTACAGAGCCCCGAGCTGGCCGGTGTCCACTTCACCGGCTCTACGGGCGTCTTCCAGTCGATCTGGCGCACGGTCGGCGGGGGGATCGAGCGGTACCGAAACTACCCGCGGATCGTCGGTGAGACGGGCGGCAAGGACTTCATCCTCGCGCACCCTTCCGCAGATCCTGGAGCCGTGGCGACTGCGATCGTGCGCGGCTCGTTCGAGTACCAGGGGCAGAAGTGCTCCGCGTCGTCGCGGCTGTACATCCCCTCGAACCTCTGGCCCGAGGTGCGGGCGGGCCTCGAGCGCGACGTCGCCTCGATCGCCATGGGTGACGTTCGAGACTTCTCGAACTTCATGGGTGCGGTGATCGACGGCTCGTCGTTCGCGACGCAGAAGGCGGCGATCGACGAGGCGCGCGAGTCCGGCGCGGAGATCGTGACCGGCGGTACCGCCGACGACAGCGAGGGGTGGTTCGTGGAGCCCACCGTGATCAAGACCGAGGATCCCGACTTCCGGCTCATGCGCGACGAGCTGTTCGGGCCCGTCGTCACGGCTTACGTCTACGACGAGAAGCGGTGGGACGACACACTCCGCCTCGTCGACGAGACGGGCACCTATGCGCTCACCGGCGCCGTCTTCGCCAACGATCGCCAGGCGATCGGCCAGGCGCACGAGGAGCTCCGGTACGCCGCCGGGAACTTCTACGTCAACGACAAGCCCACCGGCGCGGTCGTCGGCCAGCAGCCGTTCGGAGGGGCCCGCGCCTCCGGCACGAACGACAAGGCGGGCTCGATGTGGAACCTGATCCGCTGGGTCAGCCCGCGTACGGTCAAGGAAACGCTGATCCCGGCGACCGACTACCGGTACCCCTTCCTCGCGAAGGACGAGTAGCGTCTCACACGCCTGTCCCAAACGGACAGGTTGACGAAAACGGTGTCAGACACCGTTGTCTGTCAAGCGGTGAACGTGCCGATTCGGTGCCGATTGCTCCACAGGTCCCGGCATCCGAAAGGGCGAACCACGCGGCTACGGTGAGTCCGTGATCGAGACGATCCGGGACGCCACCGAGCACTTCTGGGACTTCCTCTCGGAGATCGAGGTCGTGCCGCTCCTGATCGGGATCGGCTGCCAGCTGCTGAAGCTCCTGTGCACGAGCCGGGCGTGGCGGAACGTCCTCGCGGCCGCATATCCCGAACAGACCGTACCGTGGCGGCCGATCGGCGCCGCGTACGTGGCGGGAGTCGGAGTCAACGCCGTCCTGCCCGCGCGGGGCGGCGACGTCGTCCGCGTCTTTCTCGCGCACCGCGCGATCCCCGGCAGCACGTACACGACGATCATCTCGTCGAACGCCGTCCTCGCGATCGTCGACATCACGCTTTCGCTTGCGGTCTTCGTCTGGGCGCTGACGCAGGGGCTGCTGCCGTCCCTGGACGCGCTCTCCGCGCTTCCGTCGTTCGACTACTCCTGGGCGTTCCAGGACGGCGTGATCCATCCCGGGGTCGTGATCGCGCTCGTCGCCGTTGTCGGGGGGGCGGTCCTGTTGCTGAACCGCTACTGGGACCGCCTGCGCGCCCGGGTCGAGCAGGCGTTCACTGTCTTCAACCCGCCCACGCGCTACCTCCGTACGGTGGTCACGTGGCAGTTCGCCGACTGGGCCTTCCGCTTCGCGACGATCTGGTTCTTCCTCGGTGCCTTCGGGATCCACCAGAGCATCACGCACGTGCTGCTCGTCCAGTCCGCGATGAGCCTCTCGACGCTCGTGCCCGCGACCCCGGGGGGAATCGGCACCGAGCAGGCGCTGCTCGTCTACGCGTTCCGGAACGCGTCGATCGGTGAGGCCACGCTGCTCGCCTTCAGCGTCGGGATGAAGCTCACGCTGACCGTGGTGAACGCCGTCGTCGGGTTCACCGCCATCTTCCTCACGCTCGGAACGGTGCGTTTTCGCGGCGTCGTCCAGCCGCGGCCGCCGGCGCAGGACGCGAAGCCGCCACCGACCTAGACGTCAGCCCTTGCCGGCCTTGTGGAGCTGCGCGTAGACCGCCCGGGCCGTCTTCGCGGGGAGGCCCGGGACGCCTTCGAGCTCCTCGCGCGACGCGTCGAGGAACGTGTCGGCGGAGCCGAAGTGCCGGAGGATCGCCCGGCGGCGAGCCGGACCGATCCCCTCGAGCCCGTCGAAGATCGACTCGAACGCCCGCGTGTCGCGGCGGCGGCGATGGAACCCGAGGGCGAACCGGTGGGCTTCGTCCCTAGCACGTTGGAGAAGCTGCAAACCAGGGTCGTGTCGGTCCAGGCGAATCGGATCCGACCGGCCGGGGACGAAGACCTCCTCCTCCCGCTTCGCGAGCGCCACGACTGCGGTGCGCGGGACGTCGAAGGTCGAGTGGATCGCCTCCAGCGCCGCGGCGAGCTGCCCCTTGCCGCCGTCGATCACGACGAGGTTCGGGATCTGGGCGAAGCTCTCGTCGTAGCGCTCCGGCGAAGCCGAATCGCGGAGACGCGCGAACCGGCGCGAGACCACTTGCGCCATCGAGGCGAAGTCGTCCTGGCCGTCGAGCCCGCGCACCGCAAACGTTCGGTAGTGCGCCCTGCGCTCCTGGGCGTCGACGAACACCGACATCGAGGCGACGATCTCGCGTCCCTGGATGTTCGAGACGTCGAAGCACTCGATGCGCGTCGGGAGGCTCTCGAGGTTGAGCGACTCGCGGAGCTGCTCGAGCGCCTCGACGCGGCGCTGTCGCCTCTGCTCGGTGGCGGATGCGTCGTGCTCGAGTGCGAGCTGGGCGTTCTCCTCCGCGAGCCGCACGAGTCGCAGCTTCTCGCCGCGTTGCGGGGCGCGCACCTCGACGCGGGCTCCGCGCAGGTCGCCGAGGTAGGCGGCGAGCGCGTTGGTTTCGCCGATGTCCGCCGGGACGACCACCTGCGGCGGCACCGCCGGCGCCCCGCCGTAGTGCTCGACGCAAAAGGACTCGAGGATCGTGGCCCGATCCTGGCCGTCGACGTTCTCGAGGTGGAACGCAAACCGGTCGACCATCTTGCCGTCCCGCAGCGGGAAGAGCTGCACGGCTGCCCGGTCGCCGTCGACCGCCAGGCCGATCACGTCGATCGTCCCGACGGCGCGCTTGTCGGCCGCCTGGCGCTCGGCGAGGCTCTCGATGGCGCGGAGCCGGTTGCGGTAGCGCGCGGCCTCCTCGTACCGCTCGTCCGCGGCGGCGGCGCGCATCCTCGTCTCGAGCGCCCGCCGGATCGGGCGGGTCTCCCCCGAGAGGAACTCGACGACGCCGTCGATGATCTCGCCGTATGCCTCCTGCGAGATGGCCCCGATGCACGGGGCCGTGCAGCGCTCGATGTGGAAGTCGAGGCACGGGATGCCCGAGTGCCGCCCCGGCGTGGGGCCTTCGCAGGGCCGGAACTGGAAGACGCGATTGAGCACGTCGAGCGTCTCCCGCACCTTCTTCGCGTTCGCGTACGGGCCGAAGTAGACGGTGCCGCGCCGGTGTCGCTCGCGCGTGAACATCACACGGGGATACGGGTCGGAGACGGTGACTGCGATGTACGGGAACGACTTGTCGTCGCGCAGCCGCACGTTGAACGGCGGCCGGTGCCGCTTCACGAGGTTCTGCTCGAGGTGGAGAGCCTCCGCCTCGCTCTGCGTGACGATCACCTCGATCCGGTGGATTCGCTGGACCATGCCGTCGATCCCGGCGCGCAGGTCGGCGCCCCGGTTGAAGTAGCTGCGCACACGGGCCCGGAGCGACTTCGCCTTGCCGACGTAGAGGATCTCGTCGCGCACGTCGCGGAAGAGGTAGACGCCCGGGCCCCGTGGCAGCTGTCGCAGCTGCGCTCGGACGGCATCGTCCACGTCGTCTAGCGTATCCGGCCGCTTCGTCGTCTCACTGACAAATGAGCCTCCGCCGCATTCTTCTCGTCGCGCTGCTCGCGATCGCCTCCGGCGGTCTCGCGGGGCATGCGCACGCGGCCGGCCCGGCGATGACGCTCGGCGTCGCCGAGGACGCCGTTCGCGCTCCCGACCTGCCGACCGCCGAGGCGAAGATGGCGCAGCTCCGGCTCGCCGGGTTCACGGCCGTCCGGGTCACGACGAACTGGGCGCCGGGCCTCACCGCGCCAGACGCCGACGAGCTCCGCGAGCTGCGCAACGTCGAGACGGCGGCCGACCTGAACGGCGTCGAGGTCTACGTCTCGGTCTACAACGTCGGCCAGCGCACGACCCCGCTCGACCCGATCGCGCAATCGCAGTTCGCGCAGTACGCGGCCTCGGTCGCACGGCTCCTGCCGAGCTTCGACCAGATCATCGTGGGCAACGAGCCGAACCTGAACCGCTTCTGGCTGCCGCAGTTCGCGCCCGACGGTTCGAACGCGTCGGCGCCCGCCTATCTCTCGCTCCTCGCGCAGACCTACGACGCGCTCAAGGCTGTCGACCCGACCGTCACCGTGTGGGGCGGCGCGCTCGCTCCGCGCGGGAGCGACCGGCCCGACGGGATCCGGCCGACGTCGTCGCCCACGGCGTTCATCCAGGCGATGGGGACGGCGTACCGGGCAAGTGGACGGACACGGCCGGTGATGGACGGGCTCGCGTTCCATCCCTATCCGGACAACTCGTCGCAGAGCCCCGACTTCCCGCATCCGCGCTCGACGTCGATCGGGCTCGCGGACTACGGGAAGCTCGTCGCGCTGCTCGGCCAGGCGTTCGACGGCACGCCGCAGCCGGGCTCCTCGCTGCCGATCCTCTACGACGAGTTCGGGATCGAGTCCGCGATCCCGCCGGGCAAACGAAGCCTGTACACGGGCACCGAGCCCTCGACCACGAAGCCCGTCGACGAGCGACAGCAGGCGGCGGCGTACGACCTCGGGCTCCGGCTCGCGTTCTGCCAGCCCACCGTCGAGGGGATCCTGCTCTTCCATTCGCAGGACGAGACTGCGCTGCCGAGCTGGCAGTCGGGCGTCTACTACGCCGACGGGACCCCGAAGTCGAGCTTCTGGCCGGTTCGCGACTCGCTGGCGCGCACACGCGGCGGATCGATCGCCCACTGCGACGGCATGTCGCTCGAGGTCTCGCCGCTCGGCGTGCGGTTCCCTGCGCCGCGCGCGTTCCAGCGCGGGGTGCACAGCGTGCGCTTCCGCTGCTCGCTCGACTGCGCGTGGACACTCGAAGCGTTGCGCTCGACGACCGGCGCGCTCGCCGCGCGCGCGAACGGCTACGGGCGCGCCGACACCACCCTCGTCGCGTCGTTCGGCAAGACGAAACTCGGGAAGACCCCGGTCAGGCTCCGGCTCACGCTGGTCCACCCCGTGAACCCGGGCGCGCCGGAGTCCGTCATGAGCGGCATCCTGCGCCCGGCCTGAGCCGCGTCCGCGTACGATTCGGGACGTGACAGAAAGCTACGAGCGCATCGAGGGCGTTGCCGTGGGGCAGTACGTCGGCTACCGCTTCTTCGCCGTCGACCCGGCCTGGCGCCGACTGCCCGTCGACGAGCGCTCCGCCGGCAAAGAGGCGTTCGCGGACGTCGTCGACGAGTTCGCAGGGCGTATGGAAGGGGTACGCGTCTACTCGACCGTCGGCGTCCGACCCGAGACCGACCTGTTTCTCTGGACGATCACGCAGCGCTACGACGATCTCCTCGAGCTCGGCGCGGCGCTCAACGGGACGCCACTCGGCGCCTGGCTGACGGTGCCCCACTCGTATCTCGGCACGACGAAGCCGTCCGTCTACACAGATAAGAAGCGCATCCGCCAGGGCCGCGTCGCGCCGCGAAACGCGCCGTATTTGATCGTCTACCCGTTCGTGAAGGTCCGTCCCTGGTACTTCCTCTCGTTCGAGGAGCGGGCGGCGGCGATGCGCGAGCACGCCGAGATCGGCGCCCGGTTCGTCACGATCACGAACCACACGACCTACTCGTTCGGGATCGACGACCAGGAGTTCATCCCCGCCTTCGAGGCCGAGGAGCCCGCGGACTTCATGCACCTGATGATGACCCTGCGCGAGAGCGAGGCCTCGCGCTGGACGGAGCGCGACACCCCGATCTTCGTCGGCAAGCTCGTCGACGTCCGCGACGCGCTCGACGCCCTCGACGGCGCAACGGCCGAGCTGCCGAGCGCCTCGTCGCTCTATACCGCGCCCGACGGCACGCGGTACCCCGCCCCGTTGCGCTAGCGCACGCCCACCGTTTCCTCGGGGCCGGACTGCCGTTCGCAAGCGCCCGGATGTGGTGAGCCGGCGTCCGCGTAAGATGTTCGCGCCACAGTGACGGGCGAGGGACGAGGAGGGTCGACGATGGCCGAGGTGTCGCTTGATGGTGTCAGCAAGGTCTATCCGGACGGCACCCGCGCAGTCGACGGCATGGACCTCGAGATCGAGGACGGCGAGTTCATGGTCCTCGTCGGGCCGTCCGGCTGCGGCAAGACGACCGCGCTGCGGATGGTCGCCGGCCTGGAGGAGATCTCGGACGGCACGGTCCGGATCGGGGACCGCATCGTCAACGACCTGACGCCGCGCGAGCGCGACATCGCCATGGTCTTCCAGAGCTACGCGCTCTATCCGCACCTTTCCGTGTACGACAACATCGCGTTCAGCCTCAGGCTGCACAAGGTGCCGAAGGCGGAGATCGACAAGCGGGTGCACGACGCGGCGCGCATCCTCGACCTCGAGCCGTACCTCAAGCGCAAGCCGAAGGCGCTCTCGGGCGGCCAGCGGCAGCGCGTGGCGATGGGCCGGGCGATCGTGCGCCAGCCCTCTGCGTTCCTCATGGACGAGCCACTCTCCAACCTCGACGCCAAGCTGCGCGTACAGATGCGAGCCGAGATCTCGGAGCTCCAGCGCAACCTCGGCGTGACCACGATCTACGTGACGCACGACCAGGTCGAGGCGATGACGATGGGCGACCGCGTCGCCGTGATGCGGAAAGGCGAGCTGCAGCAGGCGGCGGAGCCGCAGGAGCTCTACGATCGCCCGGTGAACCTCTTCGTCGCCGGCTTCATCGGCAGCCCGGCGATGAACCTCCTCGAGGCGACGCTGCAGCGCGACAACGGCACGATGAAGGTCGTGACGGGCTCGCAGGAGATCGCGCTCGGCGAGGAGACGTTGAGCCAGCGGCCGGCGCTGCGCGGCTACGAGGGTCGGGAGATCGTGCTCGGCATCCGGCCGGAGGACCTCGAGGACTCCCGGCTCGCCGGCGAGACTGCCCTCGGCGGGACGCTCGAGGGCACGGTGACCCTGCGCGAGGCGCTCGGCGCCGAGATCATGGTCCACTTCTCCGTTGCCGCGCCGCCCGCATTCACGGCGGATGTCAAGGAGCTCGCGGAGGACATCGACGCCGAGCGGGCCGAGGCTCGCGCCGGGGAGAGCTCCGCGGTCCTCGTCGGTCGCTTCGGTGCCCGTTCCCGCGTGAAGCCGGGCGAGCAGATCGACGTCGCGGTCGACACCCGCCAACTCCACTTCTTCGACGTCGAGACCGGCCTCGGGATCTACGGCGACGGCGCCTGAGCCGTCGCGAGACCGATCAGCCCTTCACGGCGCCGGCCGTGAGGCCGGCCAGGATGTAGCGCTGGAAGACGAGCACGAGCGCGACGAGCGGCACCGTGATGATGATCGTCGCAGCCATGATCGTCCCCCAGGGTTGCTGGAAGGAGCTGCCCGACTCGCCGACGAACGACGTGATCGCGAGCGGGACGGTGTACTTGTCCGGGTCCTGGATGAACGAGAGCGCGAACAGGTACTCGTTCCAGGCGGCGATGAACGCGAGCAGCCCGGTCGTGACGAGGCCCGGGAGGAGCAGCGGCAGGAGCACCTTGTAGAAGACCTGGAACGGCGTCGCGCCGTCGACGTACGCCGCCTCCTCCAGATCGCCCGGCAGCGCCTCCATGAAGCTCGTCAGCACCCAGATCGTGAAGGGCAGCGTGAAGATCAGATAGGTGAAGAGGAGCGACCACAGGGTGTCGTAGATGTTCGGGAGGTCGATCGGCCCGAGACTGAAGCCGCTGATCATCGTGTAGAGGGCGCCGAGGATCGCGATCGACGGGAACATCGTCATCGAGAGCATCAGGTACATGACGAGCGACCGCCCGCGGAAGCGGAAGCGGCCGAGCGCGAACGCCGCCAGCGAGCCGATCGCGAGCGAGAGCAAGGTTACGGCGCCCGCCACGAGGGCTGAGTTGAGCAGCGCCTTGCGGAAGAACTCGGTCTCGAACGCCTGCTTGAAGTTGTCGAGCGTCGGATTCGCGGGGATGTACTGGAGCGGGCTCGAGAAGAGGTCGCCCTCCGGCGTGAACGCGCACCGAAGCGCCCAGGCGAACGGGAACAGCGTGTAGACGAAGACGACGAGGACGAGTAGGTAGAACGGCACCCGCTTCAGGCTCCGCCCGAGCGGGCTGCGCCAGAAGACGCGGCTCCGGCTGACCGGCCGAACGACGGGGCGTCCCGCTGCCTCGGTCGCGGCGGTCACCGCAGCGTCACCCGCTGGAAGGTCAGGTAGATGACCACGAACAGCCCGATGATCAGGAAGATCGCCATGCTGATCGCGGCGCCGTAGCCGACGTACCCGTCGGAGACGATCGTGCTCTGCGCGTAGATCGCCATCGACTGGGTCCCGAGCCGGTTCCCGAAGAACACATAGAAGACGTCGAACACGCGCAGCGCATCGAGCGTCCGGAAGATGAGCGTGACGACGATCGCGGGCAGGAGCAGCGGCATCGTGATCTTCCAGAACTGCTGCAGTGGGTTGGCCCCGTCGACCTCCGAGGCCTCGTAGAGGTCGCGGGGAATGACCTGGAGCCCGGCGAGCAGCAGCAGCGCGACGAACGGCGTCGTCTTCCAGATGTCCACCGCGCAGACGCTCGCGAGCGCGGTGCCCGGGTCGGCGATCCAGGCGTGCGGATGCGAGAGGATGCCGAGCCGGGTTCCGGCGTCGCTGATCACGCCGTTCGACTGGAGCATCGACTTCCACATCTGCGCCGCGACGACGGTCGGGATCGCCCACGGCACGAGCATCACCGCCCGCATGACGCCGCGGCCCTTGAAGCTCGAGTTGACGATGAGCGCGATTGCGAGCCCGAGCGCGAACTCGAACGCGACGGTGATCAGCGTGAACTTGATCGTCGTCCAGATGGAGTCCCGGAAGATCGTGTCGTTCCAGAGGTCCTTGTAGTTCTCGAGCCCGACCCAGCTCACGGGGTTGAGCGCGAGGAACTGCTCGTCCGTGAAGCTCTGGAAGATCGTCTTGCCGAGCGGGTAGAGCGCGACGAACGCGACGACCAGGAGCGACGGGACGAGCAACATCCAGGCAAGCCGCGTCTGCCGCCGGTGGAGCTTCGTCGTCTTGTGCCGACGGCGCCGAGCTGGTGCGGGGGTGACGGTAGTCGACATCGAGTAGAGGGGGAGGATGGCAGACGCCATCCTCCCCCGCAACCGGTCGGCTCGCTAGCGGAGGATCCGGTTGAGCTGAGACTGGATCCCCGGCAGCACGCTGTTCGCGGACTTGCCGTTGAGGATCTGGTTGATGCCCTGGTAGATGGCCTTGGAGCCCTCGTTGTAGTGCGTCTTGAGGGAGCTCGCCGGGCGCGTGACCCGCATGACGTTGGCGATCTCGGGCTTGAGGTACGGGTTCGCCTTCACGACGGCCTTGTCCCGCGCCACGGCGGGGATCGTCGGCACGTTGGTGTTCGTGATCGCGTTGAACTTCTGCACCGGCGCGCTCGTCATGTAACGGACGAACTCGATCGAGGCGTCGACGTGCTTCGAGTACTTGTTCACCGCGAGCTGCCAGCCGCCCACCGTGCCGACGGACGGGCTGGAGCCGGTGTGCGGCAGCACCGTGACGCTGAACTTGCCGACGATCTTCGACGTCTTCGGATCGGCTCCGATCGAATAGGCGTACGGCCAGTTGCGCATGAACGCGGCGTTGCCCTCGACGAACGCCGTGTGCGCCTCGCCTTCCTGATACGTCGTCACGTCGCGCGGCGTGGTCTTGCCGATCTGTGAGGCGAACAGGTTGAGGATCGCCGCGCCCTTCGGGTTGTTGATCGTCGCCTTGCCGTTGTCGATGAACCCGCCGGCTCCGGAGGACTCGTACCACTCGAGCGCGTCGCAGGTCAGGCCCTCGTACGAGTTGCCCTGGAAGACGAAGCCCGAGAAGTTCGGATTGCTGGCTTGTTCGCCGTCCTGGATCTTCTTCGCCATCGCGAACAGCTGCGTCCAGGTCTTCGGCGGGTTCTTGTAGCCGTACTTCTTCAGCAGGTCGGTGCGGTAGTACAGGATCCCGAAGTCACCGAACCACGGCATCGCGACGAGCTTCCCGTCGATCGTGTCGTTCTGGACGATGCCTTGCGCGTGCTGCTTCGACGCCTTGCCGAGCTTCGGCTTCAGGTCGACGAGGTACGGCGCGAAGGCGCCCGGCCACACGACGTCGATCATCGCGACGTCGAAGGACGACGACTTGGACGAGAAGACACGGGCGAGCTGCGAGTACGACGCATCGGACGCCGCCGGGTGCGGCACGACCTTGACCTTGATCCCGGTGTCCTTCGTGAACTGCTTCGCGAGCGCCAGGTCGCGGTTGTGGCTTCCGCCGACGGAGTCGCCGATGAACGTGATCGACTGACCGCCGTACTTCTTCTTGAGCGCGGCGGCGCCCGGCACTTTCGGCGCCGGATAGGCCTTCGCCGCACTCGTCGCGGGCGCCGCCGTCGTAGACGGCCCGAGCCTCCCGGCGGACGCGACGTTGAACGAGAGCGCGACGGCTACGAGTGCCGCGGCCGACGCGAGAAGAACGATACGGGCTTTCATTGGGTCTGTCCTTTCCCCGAGCGCAGCATGCGCGCCCGGCACCTGAGGGTGCGATGTGGGCAGTGCGGGCGCATCGAGCGGGGGAAGCCCCCAGCCCAGCCCGTCCAGAGACCCCGGCCCACGACAGCAATCTAACCGACTTGCAGCGCCACGTGGCAACCCCGTGGGCCGCGTCGCTCACACGTAGTGGTGCTCCCGGCGCCAGACGCGCACGAGCGCCCAGACGCAGCAGGCGACCACCGCGACGAACGCGATCAGATCGGCGCCGCGCGGCGAGAGCCCGATGTACGCGCCGACGGCGAGCACCGCGAGCACGATCGCCCCGTAGAACGTCCTGCGAGAGAGGTCCGACCACGCCTCGATGTCCGAGCGCCGCTCGCGCCAGAGGAGGAAGAGGAAGAAGGCGATCGCGAGGAAGAAGGCGATGCTCAGGAGCGCGCTCGCCGTGGCGAGCGAGTTCTCGAGCGAGAGCAGGACGATCGCGAGGGAGACGAGGGCGACGAGCGCGATGCCGCGCAGGAACCGGTTCTCGAAGAGGTTCTTCACGACGTGCCGGTCATGAACGCGCGGATCGCGAGCGCGCCCGCGACGCCGGTCGTCGCGGCGAACCACAAGAGCCTCCGTGGCCCCGCCTCGGGCGCGTAGAACCACGGCGCGAGCGCGACGGCGAGCGCCAGGGTCCCGTAGAGGTAGTGGAGCTGCTCGGGCGCGCGGCGGTCGTCGGCCAGGAGCAGCAGTCCGACGCCGACCTGCGCGACGAGGAGCGTTTGCGCGAGCGAGAGCAGATGCGTCGTGATCGGCCCCGCGCCGCGGCCACGCCAGTAGAGGAAGCCGCCCACGAACGCCGCGGTCGCGCAGGCGACGATCGCCGCCCCGCCGAGCCAGGGATGGAGTCCCGCCACGGCGCGAGCGTACCCGAGCCGCGGACAGACGACGGCATGGCCGGTCTACTTCACGGAGCAAGGTCCCGACCGATCACGAGGGGCGCCAGGAGGAGGAAAGGACGCCCATCGTGATCGGCACGCCGCTGCTGGCCCGCACCTCTCGCTAGGCCGGCAGGTGGGTGCGGAGCAGCTGGTCGATCTCCTGTCCGGTCGACCTGCCCTCGAGCCGCGCGACGACTCGTCTGCCGACGATGAGCACGAGCGACGGGAACTCCCGGATCCCGAAGCGCCGCACGACGTCGAGACGCCGGTCGCCGTCTACCTCGACGACGCGGAGCCGTGCCTTCTGGCTCACCTTCACCCAGGCGACGAGGCTCTCCATCCGGCGCGACGGGCCCGACTGGTGCTGACCAACGAAGACGAGGACCGGCAGGTCGCTCTGGATCCTCGTGGCGACGCTCGCCGTCATGTGCGCGTCATGCCCTCCCCGGGGCGATCCGAAACCGGTTGTCCGGACGACGCGGCCCGACGCCCGGCAGCAAGGGCCTGCTCGCGGGTCTCGTCGAGCGGGAACACGCGGTCGAGCGCCGTGATCTCGAAGAGCCGCCGGATCTGCGGGTCCGGGACGACGAGCCGAAAGCGCTCTGCGCCGCCACCCAGCCGCCGCGTACCACGCAGTAGGGCCCCGAGGCCCTGCGAGTCGAGGAACTCGACGCCCGTGAGGTCGACGACCACCGTCGAGGCACCGTCCGTCACCGCCTCGACGAGACGGTCGCCCAGCTCGTCGGCCGAGTGGAGATCGAGGTCGCCATGCACCGAGATGACGATCGTCCCCGGACGCGGACGATCCTCCTCCAGGCGGAACTCGGTCCAGCCGGTGACCGTGCCCCCGTCGCGCATCTTGCGGGGCTTACCCGTTTCGCAGGCCCCTAAACCCCGGCTTGCTCGCCGCCCTCGGGAATCCCGGTGGCGAGCTTCGTCATGTGGACGACCGTGCCGCCGTCGCTGCCTTGGCCGATCGCGAGGTCGTCCACGACGGCTCTGATGAGCGGGATGCCCATGCCGCCCAGCTCGGACGGGGACGGCGGCACGCCGAGCGGCAGACGGATGCCCGCGCCGTGATCCTCGACGACGAGCTCGAGACGGTCGTCACGTGCGACGAGCTCGAGGTCGATCTGACCCTCCCCCGTGACGGGATACGCGTGGCGGACGGCATTGCTGCACGCCTCGGTGACGGCGAGCTTCAGGTCGGCCACCTCTTTCCCCCCGAGCCCCATCCGCCGCGCAACACCGGTCACGGCGAGGCGGGCGAGGAGGAGGTACTCCGCCCTGGCCGGAAACTGCAGGTGCACAGCCTCCGCGCTCACGCTTCACTCGCCCTTGCCTCGATCGATCCCCGCATCACCTCGAACGCGTTGCGAAGGAGGCGCGAGACGTGCATCTGCGAGATTCCGAGCTCGGCCGCGATCTGCGCCTGGGTCTTCTCCTCGAAGAAGCGGAGCTCGACGATGCGGCGCGCCCGAGGGTCGAGTGCGTCGAGGCCCGCCGAGAGGAGCCACCGGTCGTGCACACCTTCGAAGCCAGGGTCGTCGCCGGCGAGGTGCTCGCCGAGCTGGTCGCTGCCGGCCGACACCGCGTCCAGCGACCGGGTCGAGTAGGCGCGCGCGGCGTCGAGCGCATCGATCACGTCCTCTTCCTCCACCGCGGCCGCCTCCGCGAGCTCGGAAATCGTCGGCGACCGGCCGAGGCTCGTCGTCAGGTCGTCGAGGAGGCGGGAGAGCCTGACGCTGAGCTCCTTGATCCGTCGCGGAACATGCATCGCCCAGGCCTTGTCGCGAAAGTGTCGGCGGATTTCCCCGACGATCGTCGGCACGCCATAGCTCGTGAACTCCACGCCGCGCGACACGTCGAAGCGGTCGACCGCCTTGATCAGCCCGAGGGCGCCGACCTGGACGAGGTCGTCGAGCGGCTCACCGCGGCCCGCGTAGCGCGCCGCCAACGAGCGGACGAGTGGCATCAGCTCGACGAGGGCTGCCTCCCGTGCGCCGCGGTCGCCGTCGCGGTGGTAGGCGACCAACAGCGCATCGACGCTGCGGGGGCGGCCGTGGCGGTCACCGGGCTCCCGGGCCGAGGCAGGCTGATCGCGCGCCGTACGTCGCGCTGTCGACTCTCGCTCCGCCATCGCCAGGGACATCTCCGTTCTCCTCGGACGTCGTCCTCGGTCTACCCGACG
>Ga0207661_10000275_pt1 | contig 33001 bp, 28 predicted proteins | sample KBSC713LmetaG_FD_184337 | JGI IMG/M metagenome (GOLD analysis project Ga0207661, IMG submission 184337) | Corn rhizosphere microbial communities from Kellogg Biological Station, Michigan, USA - KBS C7.1-3L metaG (SPAdes) (version 2) | ecosystem: Host-associated > Plants > Roots > Rhizosphere ...
CGACCGCCGTACTCTTCCTCGGAACCCGCTTCCTGCCTGCGTTTTTCGCTCCCCTGCTCGTCACCCGAGCCGAGCGACCGCCGGTCCGTATCGCGCTGCCGGTGATCTACTCGGGCGAGGCTGCGGCCTTCGGCGGGCTGGCCGTCATCGCCGGCCCCGGCAATTTTTCGCTGGCGGCGGTGACCGTGCTGGCAGCCGTCGATGGTTGCCTGGCGCTGGTGGGACGCTCGCTGACGCGCGCTTCGGTCGCTGCCCTGCTCGAGCCCGCCGGTGAGCTGCGCTCCGGCAATGCCCTCCTGAACGTGGCCTTCACCGGCGGCGCGGCGATCGGCCCGGCCGTTGCCGGGGTCATCGTCGGCGGCTTCGGCGTGCAGACGGCGCTGCTTCTCGACGCCGTCTCCTTCTATGCGATCGCCTGGATCCTCTTTACCGCCGGCGATATCCCCCAGGCGGAGCCGGAACCCGGGCGGATGCGGGAGCGGGTGCGCGCCGGGGTCGCCTACATCCGCAACCAGAGCGCCCTGCGGAGGATCCTCACCGCGCAGGGCGCCGCATTCGTCTTCTTCGCCGCCGTCCTCCCGGTCGAGGTCGTCTACGCCAAGGAGTCGCTGGGCACCGACGACGCCGGCTATGGAGCCATGCTTGCGAGCTGGGGCATTGGGATGGTCGTGGGCAGCTTGATCTTCGCGCGCATCCGCGAGCGCTCGCTTCCCGCCCAGCTCTTCTTCAGCACGCTCGCCGTGGGCATCGCCTACCTCGGCCTTGCCGTGGCGCCGACCCTGCCGGTGGCCTGTGCCGTCTCCGTGCTGGGGGGCGCGGGGAACGGCGTTCAGTGGGTGGCCGCGATCAGCGCCGTGCAGGAGCTGACGACGGAATCGATGCAGGCACGCGTGATGAGCGTGCTGGAGTCGATTGGCGCGGCGATGCCGGGGATCGGTTTCGCCCTCGGCGGCGTGATCGCCGCCGTCGCCAGCCCCCGCATGACGTTTCTCGTCGCGGGGGCCGGGGTAGTCGGCATCGTCGCGGTGATGGGACCACTGCTGGGGGGGAAATGGCTGCAAAGCCGCGAAAGATCCCTAGAGCCGTCGCTTGACGGGCATGACGACGTTGTGCTGGAGTTGATTCCCGGGTCCACCGGCAATCGGAAATCGGAGGAGATGCGTTGAAAAAGCTGAGAGCATTCATCGCGGTTCTGGTCCTTGCGGCGGTTGCGGCGGTCGGTTTGGCCTCGTGCGGCGGCGGCAGCGACACCACCTCCAGCGGTGGAAGTGGCGGTGGCGGCCAGAAAGGCGGCACCCTGGACGGGACCTACGCCTCCTTCCCCGACTACCTTGACCCGGCGCTCTCCTACACGGCGGAAGGATGGACCGCGATGGCGGACGTCTACATCCCGCTGCTCACCTACAAGCACGCCAACGGCGTCGAAGGCTCCGAGGTGGTCCCGGGCCTGGCGAAGGAATTGCCGAAGATCAGCAACGGCGGCAAGACCTACACCCTCTTCCTCCGGCCCGGCCTCAAGTACTCCGACGGCACCCCGGTCAAAGCCTCCGACTTCCCCTTCGCGGTGGAACGGATGATCAAGCTCAACTCCGGCGGCTCGCCGTTCTATCTCTCGATCGAAGGCGCGGAAAAGTTCGCCGAAACGAAACAGGGGCCGATCCCGGGGATCAAGACCAACGACAAGACCGGCGAAATCGTCATCAACCTGGAAGGGCCGCGAGGCACCTTTACCAACGAGCTCGGCCTGATGTTCGTGGCGCCGCTGCCGCAGGACACGCCGATCGAAGACCTCTCCGCCAACCCGCCCCCCGGCACCGGCCCGTACATGATCACCAAGTCGCAGCCAGGCAAGGGCTGGGAATACGAACGCAACCCCTACTGGGCGAAAGCCAACGGCAAGGCGATGCCGGAATACCCCGAAGGCGTGATCGACAACGCCAAGATGACCGTGATCCGCAACCCGGAGACGCAGGTCGAAGACATCGAACAGGGCACCTACCAGTGGATGCAGAACCCGCCGCCGGCCTCGCGCTATCAGGAAGTCAAAGAAAAATACGAAGGCACCCAGTTCCGGGTCGAGCCGACGATCAGCACCTACTACTTCTGGATGAACACCGAAGAGCCGCCGTTCAACGACGTCAAAGTGCGTCAGGCGGTCAACTATGCGGTCGACGCGAAGGCGCTGGAAAGGATCTACGCCGGCCAGATCACCGCGACCCAGCAGATCCTGCCGCCGGGAATGCCCGGATACGAACAGTTCGAACTGTATCCGCACGACATGGGCAAAGCGGAAGAACTGATGAAAGAAGCCAACCCGTCGGACATGAACATCACCGTCTGGACCGACACGGAAAGCCCGAACAACGAAGCGGGCGAATACTTCAACGAGGTGCTGAAGGAACTCGGCTTCAACACGACGCTGAAACAGATCAACGCCGACAATTACTTCACCGTGATCGGCAACGCGACCACCCCCGGCCTCGACGCCGGCTGGTCGGACTGGTTCCAGGACTACCCGCATCCGAACGACTTCTTCCAGCCGCTGCTGGCCGGAGAAAGCATCCTCTCGACCAACAACGGGAACTTCGCCAAATTCGACGTCCCCGCGGTCAACAAGCAGATCAAGAAACTGGGTGAAGAACAGCTCGGGTCAGGGCAGGAAGCCGCCTACGCGGAACTGGATAAGGAAGTCATGGAAGAAGCTCCGTGGGCGCCATACGGGACGCGGACCCTGTCGACCTTCGTCTCCGACGAAATCGAACTCGAAAGCGTCATCTTCAATCCCACCTTCGGCCACTACCTCACCAGCTTCGAATTCAAGTAGTGGAGGAGCGGGGATCTGAAGTAGAGCGGGGGCCGTGGGCCCTCGCTCTGCGTCGCTTCCTCCGCAACCGTCTCGCCGTCGCCTTCCTCGGCGTCTTCCTGCTGATCGTCGTCTTCGTGCTGGCGGCGCCGCTGTGGGCGCACCACGTCGCCCACACGGGGCCGAACGAGGAGCACACGGTCGAACAGATCACCGTCAACGGCGAAAAGAGGGACGTCGTCACGGTCGAGGGAAAACCAATCGGCCCGCAGTGGTTTGGCGCCGGCGGCAAGTTCTTCCTCGGCGCCGACAGCCGCCTCGGCCGCGACGAGATGGTGCGGCTGATGTACGGCGGCCGCACCTCGCTCCTGGTCGGGATCAGCGCCGCCCTGCTCGCCACGATCCTGGCGATCGTCCTCGGGCTGATGGCCGGCTACTTCGGCGGCTGGGTCGACAGCCTGATCGCCCGCTCCCTCGACGTGATCTGGTCGCTTCCCGTCTTCCTGATCGGCTTGGCGGTCGGTATCGCGCTGGCGGTCGGCGGCCTGAAGATCGGTCCGCTGGAACTCTCCAGCGGCTCGCTCTGGAACCCGATCCTGATCATCAGCATCTTCACCGTCCCCTACATCGCCCGGCCGATCCGCGGCGAAGTCCTCTCGCTCAGCCAGAAAGAGTTCGTCGAAGCGGCGATCGCCCAGGGCGCCAGCCCGGGCCGGGTGATGTTCACGGAGATCCTCCCCAACCTCGCCTCGACGGTGATCGTCTTCTTCACCCTGATGATCGCCAACAGCATGCTCTTCGAGGCCGGCCTCTCCTTCCTCGGCGCCGGCGTGCAGCCGCCCAACTCCTCCTGGGGAACGATGATCACGGTCGGCGTCGACCTGCTGCGGATCCAGCCGCTGCTGGCGATCCTCCCCGGGGTGATGATCATGCTGACGGTGTTGTCGCTGAACATCGTCGGCGACGCACTGCGCGACGCCCTCGACCCGCGCGGCAAGGGACGGCTCGACGCCGCCCTGCAGTTCGAGGCGCAGTCGGCGGCGACCCGGCCCGTCCGCGAGGCGAGCCTGACGTGACCCGCTTCGTCGCCAGGCGCCTGATCGGGATGATCGCCGTCCTCTTCGCCGTCTCGGTGATCGTCTTCGTCGTCTTCATGGTCGTGCCGAAGCAGAACCCGGCTCAGACCCTCGCCGGCAAGAACGCCACCCCGCTGCTGGTCAAGAGCATCGAAGAAGAATGGGGCTTCGACGAATCGCTGCCCGTGCAGTACGCGACCATGATGAAGAAAGTCTTCACCGGCGAACTGACCTCCTACAAACCGCGGCTTCCGGTCTCCGACCGGATCGTGGAAGGGATCCCGGCGACCTTCTCGCTGACGATCGGCGCCGCGATCATCTGGCTCTTCTTCGGCCTCCTGCTCGGGTACCTCTCGGCGATCCGGGCGGGCGGCTGGCTCGACCGCATCCTCACCGGCGTCTCGATCGCCGGGATCTCGATTCCCGTCTTCTTATTGGCGCCGGTCCTCATCTACTTCTTCACCAACAAGCTCGAAATCTTCCCGAACGGGCAGTACGTCCCGTTCGGCGAAGACCCGGCCGAATGGCTGAAGCACCTGATCCTGCCCTGGGTCACCCTCGCCGTCCTCTCGATCGGCTTCTACAGCCGCGTCCTCCGCTCGAACATGCTCGACGTGATGAACGAGGACTACGTCCGCACCGCCCGCGCCAAGGGACTGAGCGAGCGCCAGGTGATGACCCGGCACGTGCTGCGCAACTCGCTGATCCCGGTGATTACCCTCTTCGGCCTCGACTTCGGCGCCACCATCGCCGGCACCGCGATCATCACGGAAAAAATCTATTCAATCGACGGAATAGGTCTGTACGCGGCCGAAGCGGTTGCCAAATTCGAATTGCCGCCGATCATGGGCGTGGCCCTCTACGGCGCCTTCTTCGTCGTCCTCATAAACACGATCGTCGACATCGTCTACGCCTACCTCGACCCGCGCGTGCGACTCGGAGAAACCGCCTCCTCATGAGCGCGCCGCTGCTCTCGGTCAAGGGCCTCCGCGTCGGCTTCGCGACCGAAGAGGGAGTCCTGCAGGCGGTCGACGGCGTCAACTTCGACCTGTGGCCGGGCGAGGTGGTGGCGATCGTCGGCGAGTCGGGCTCCGGCAAGAGCGTCACGGCGCAGACGATCATCGGCCTCACCCGCGCCAACAACGCCCGCATCGAGGGCTCGGTCAAGCTCGGCGGCGAGGAGCTGACCAGCGCCGAGGACGCGCAGATGCGGCAGCTCCGCGGCGAGCGCGTGGCGATGATCTTCCAAGACCCGATGACCTCCTTCAACCCGGTCTACCGGCTCGGCGACCAGATCGTCGAAGCGATCCGCGCCCATCGGCCGGACACCTCGAAGAAGCAGGGACGGGAACGGGCGGTGGAGCTGTTCGAAGCCGTCGGCATCCCCGACGCTGCGCGACGGGTCGACGACTACCCGCACGAATTCTCCGGCGGGATGCGGCAGCGGGCGATGATCGCGATGGCCTTGGCGCTGGAGCCGGAGGTGCTGATCGCCGACGAGCCGACGACGGCGCTCGATGTGACCATCCAAGCGCAGATCCTCGGCCTGATCGAGCAGCTGAACCGCGAACACAACCTGGCGACGATCCTGATCACCCACGACCTCGGCGTCGTCGCCGAAGTGGCCGACCGGGTGCTGGTGATGTACGCCGGCAAAGTCGTCGAGGAGGGAACGCTCGACGAGATCTTCTATGACCCCCAGCACCCCTACACCTGGGGCCTGCTCGGCTCGCTGACCAGGCTCGACCGGCCGCGCCCGCACCGGCTGCCGCAGATCGCCGGCTCTCCGCCCTCGCTGCTGGACCTGCCGGAGGGCTGCCCGTTCCGGCCGCGCTGCCCGCACGAGTTCTCCAAGTGCAGCCAGTACCCGGGGCTGGAGGCGCGGCTGGCGGATTCGCCGGAGCACCGGGATCGCTGCTGGCTGACCCCGGAGGAGAAGCGGGAGAAGCGGATGGTCGAAGGGCAGATCGGGCTGGAAGCGCCGCGCGAGGTCGGACGGACGTGAGCGCCACCGGCACCGAGGGCGGGCCCCCCTTGCTCGAGGTCACCGACCTCGTCAAGCACTTCCCGATCAAGCGCGGGATCCTGATCGACCGTGAGGTCGATCAGGTCAGGGCCGTCGACGGTGTCAGCTTCAGGATCGAGCGCGGGGAAACGCTGGGGCTGGTCGGCGAGTCCGGCAGCGGCAAGTCGACCGCCTGCCGCGCCGTCCTGCAGCTGATCAAGCCGACCTCGGGCTCGGTCAAGTTCGAGGGGCGGGAGATCGCCGGGCTCAAGCGGCGGCAGATGCGGCCGCTGCGGCGTGAGATGCAGATGATCTTCCAGGACCCCTACGCCTCCCTCAACCCGCGCAAACGCATCGGCCAGATCGTCGGCGACCCGCTGAAGCGCCAGAGCGTCGCCTCGGGCTCGGAGCTGCGGCGGCAGGTGCAGGAGCTGCTGGAGCGGGTCGGCCTCTCCAGCGAGCACTACAACCGATTCCCGCACGAGTTCTCCGGCGGTCAACGGCAGCGAATCGGGATCGCCCGGGCGCTCGCGCTGAAACCGAAGCTGGTGATCTGCGACGAGCCGGTGTCCGCCCTCGACGTCTCGATCCAGGCGCAGATCGTCAACCTCCTCGACGACCTCCAGGACGAGTTCGGCCTCGCCTACCTCTTCGTCGCCCACGACATCGGCGTCGTCCGCCACATCTCCGACCGGATCGCGGTGATGAACGAGGGCAAGATCGTCGAGCAGGGGACCGCCGACCAGGTCTGCGAGACCCCCAAGGACGACTACACGAAGAAGCTGCTGGCAGCGGTGCCGATCCCGGACCCCAGGGAGAGCCGCGAGCGCCGCGCCAGTAGCGTCCAGTAGGTGCCCCTTCCGCTCTCGCCGCCGATCAAGCCACAGCTTGCACTCACCCGCAAACAGCTGCCCGAGGGCGAGGATTGGGCGTACGAGCCGAAGCTGGATGGGTTTCGGGCGATCGTGTTCGTCGACGGCGAGGACTTCTACATCCAGTCCCGCGGCGGCAAACCGTTCAACCGCTACTTCCCCGAGCTGAAGTTCGCGCCGGGGCGCTGGGTGCTGGACGGGGAGCTGGTGATCCGCGACGCCGACGGCAACCTCGAATTCGACTCTATGCAGGAACGGATCCACCCAGCGCAGTCGCGGATCGAGATGCTGGCGAAGGAGATCCCGGCCAGCTACGTGGTCTTCGACCTGCTCGCCGAGGGGGACGAGGTCCTCTGCGAGCGGCCGCTGCGCGAGCGGCGCGAGCGCCTGGAGGCGATCGCCGGCAAAGCGGGACTCGAGTTGACTCCCTTAACTCCCGACGCCGAGCAAGCGGAACGCTGGTTGGCGAACATCGAGGGGGTGATGGCCAAGGACCTGAGCGCCCCCTACGTTCAGGGCAAGCGCAAGGGGATGGCGAAGGTGAAGCGCGAGCGGACGATCGACTGCGTGGTGATGGGCTGGCGGCCGGGCAAAGAGGAGGGCACCGTCGGCTCGCTCATCCTCGGCCTCTACGACGACGGTGAGCTGCGTACCGTCGGCCACATCTCCGGCTTCTCGAAAGCGGCGAAACAGAGCATGCGGGCGATGCTGGCACCGCTGGAGACGGGCAAGAGCGGCAGCGCCGAGCCGAGCAGGTGGACCGGCGGGCGCGAGCTGGAGTGGGTCGAGCTGCGGCCGGAGCTGGTGATCGAGGTGGGGTACGACCATGCGGCGTCGGGGCGGATCCGGCATGGGGCGAGGTTCCATCGGTTTCGGGACGACAAAGGACCGTCCGAGTGCCGGTTCGAGCAGCTTGATGAAGGGACGGCCTAGAACAGGGAGCGCTGGGCGGGCGGGACCCGTCGCGGGCTGTTCGGGGGTGCCTGCGCTGGATGCTCGGCACCCCCGGCGCCCGCGCCACCCGCCCGAGGTTCGTTTGGTGAAGACGGCTTTCTCGCCCTTGAGCGGCCCCAGCCTTTGAGGGCTCTCGTGGTGTGGCGGCGTTGCTCCGGGCGCATGTAGGCGCGGCCTTGATAGAGCGCCTCGTATTTGGGGAGGAGATCAGGTCTCTTTGCCTCGAGCCAGGAGAAGAAGACGTCCTTGACCTCGTCGCGGAGGTGGAGGGCTACGCCGCCGAGGAAGGTGGCGCCGGCGGCTTTGGCGCGGTCGAGGATCGGTTGCACCTGGGCGGGGTCGTCGTTGATGCCGGGCATCAGCGGCGCGACGAGGACGCCGGAGTCGATGCCGCGGGAGCGGAGCTCTTCGACGGCGTCGAGGCGGGCGGCGGGGCTGGGGGTGTGGGGCTCGGTGGCGCGCCAGGCCTCCTCGTCGAGCGTCGGCACGGAGAGGTTGACCGAGACGGGCAGCTTCTTCGCCATCCGCTCGAAGATCTCGACGTCGCGCAGCACCAGCGGCGACTTGGTCAGGATCGAGACCGGCGTCTCCGCCGCTTCCAGCGCCTCGAGGATCTCCGGCATCATCCGGTAGCGGCTCTCGACCCACTGGTAGGGGTCGGTATTCGTGCCCAGCGCCACCAGCTCCCGCCTCCAGCCCGGCCGCCCCAGCTCCGTCCGCAGCAGCTCCGGCACGTTGACCTTGACGACGATCTCCCGCTCGAAGTCCCGCCCGGCGTTCAGGTCGAGGTATTTGTGGGTGCGGCGGGCAAAGCAGTTGTGGCTAACAACTCCATTGGCTATGAAGTCGCCCGTACCGGTGGTGATGTCGTACATCTCGATCCTGGTACCGAGCGGCTCAATCTCGGACACCCGGAGCTTCGCGTCGGACTTGAGTGCGATGTCCTCGATTGACCGTTTGCGAGTAATCGCAGGGTCAATGTGTTGAAAGAGATGCATCTGCTTACGGAGACCTCCGCGCAGACGAACGTTTTGAGCGCCGCAGCTATTTGGCTTCTCGATCATCACGTCGAAGCCCAATCCGCGTATGGCCGTCGCCGTCCTATCGATGATCTCGCGATCCTTGTTGCAAATTCGGAGACTGCCACTGCAACTTCCCTCCGCGTCGAAGATGCCCGCCAAGAATCCCCGCTTCCACTCCTCGCTTGGCGACCGAGGCCACTCAATCAGGGCCCGCACCCGGTCGACTCCGTCTTTAGCTGAGGTCCGAATCCCTCGCAGTGGTCGATGACGGAGGTTGCCCTCCAAGAACTGGAATTCGCGAGTTTGCACTCCCGCCGCGGCTAGGAAGCGTCGGCTCCGCACCAGGGCCTTTTGGTCTTTCAATGCAAGGCGAAACCGATGGTGATGGCGTCCGCCGCCCTTTGCACGGAGGTAGGAGTACGAACCGACATGCCCATCCCCTCGGATCATCCCGCAGAGATAGCCCCGCCGATAGTCCTCCGTCGGCTGGGCCGTCCGGACCAATGCACCTACCCCCAGCATCTCGTTATTGGTCGTTAGAAACGGCCGTTGATCCCGCCCTTGTTCTGAACCAATGACGTACTTCCACCCCCGCTTGGTGAGAAAGCGGTGGTCTCCACTGGCGATCAGCTCGGTCCCATCTTCAAGCGTGATCCGGTACGCCTCTTTCCGGGTCCTCCAATGGGCCTTGACTTCCGTGATCGCATAGCGCCTGTAGCTCCCGCGGCGCTCGGTCCCGTACACCTGGTCTCCAACCCTCAACTTGGCCAGGGATCGGGCACTCCCATCCGCCATCAAGATCGGCGTCTCGCCGCTCAGGCAATAGGCGCAGGCATGGGTGCAGCCTCGGTACTGATTGATCGTCCAGCTGAAGCCGTAGCGGCTGCCGGGCACGTGGTTCAGCGCCGAACGGGCGCGGACCTCGTGGAAGTCGATCCCCATCGCCTCCGGGGCGTCGAAGGTGCGGACGACGGTCCCTGCCCCGACCCCGGGCAGCCGTAGGTCGTTCTCGACTCTCTGCTCGTCCCATCTCATACGAACACATGTTCGCACAGCGCAGGGACGGGGTGGCGGCGTGTCGGACTTTCGCCCCACCCCGCTGGGTCGAAAGTCGGCTACGGCAGTTCGCCGCGGACCACGTAGCGGAGGACGTCGACGACCTGCTCGGCGGTGCGGGCGGTCGCCTGGGCGGCGCGGTCGACCTCCTTCAGGGCGTGGTCGAGCTCGGGGTCGTGGAGGGTGACGATCGGCTTGCCGAGGGCGGCAGCGTAGCCGGCGTCGAAGGCGGCGTTCCACTGGCGGTACTTGTCGCCGAAACGGACCACGACCACGTCGGCGTTGCGGATCAGCGTTTGGGTGCGGATCGCGTTGACGCCGGCACCTTTGTGGTCGCGCCAGAAGCTCTCCTGCTCCTCCCCCAGGGTGCCGGTGCCGGCGTCGTCGGAAGCGGCGTGGTCGGTCACCGGGACCGAGAAGGAGACCGGCAGCTCTGCGTCGCCGACGCCCTGCTCGATCCGCTCGCGCCAATCGCTGTGTATCTCCCCCGAGAGGTAGACGTTCCAAGTCCGCTCAGTCACGAGTCGATCCTAGAGACATGGCGAAGCCGCTTCGGATGGGAGTGGTCATCCCTGGTTGCCTCGGTGGCGGACGGTAGATGGTCTCTCTGGCAATCTTGGACGAGAGGCACTGAGCAGTGCCGAGCCGATGACCGAAGCTGCCCAAAGCCTGATCGATGCGCTTGCCCTCGGCGGCCTTTACGCGTTGATCGCCATCGGCGTCACCTTGATCTACACCGTGATGGGAATGATGAACTTCGCCCAGGGGGAGTTCATCATGCTGCCCGCCTACATCCTCTACGTCCTGGCGGGCCTGCCGTTCGCTGTCGCGGTCGGAGCAGCGCTGGCCACCGGAGTCGCGATCGCGGTCCTCGCCGAGCGGGTGGCTTTCCGCCCCGTCCGAGACGCCGACCTCTCGGCGCAGCTCGTCACCTCCCTTGCCGTGGCGACGATCCTGCAGAACGTCGTCAGCGCGACGGTGGACGCCCGCGCCCAGTCGGTGGCCACGCCGGCGCTTTTGAGCGAATCGAGCCAGGTCGGCTCACTCTCGGTGCCGAACCTGGAGATCCTCACGCTGGCCCTGACCGCGATCGTCCTCGGCGGCCTCGGCTGGCTGCTCTACCGGACCCGCATCGGCCTCGAGATGCGCGCGGCGGCGGAGAATTTCGAGATGGCGCGGCTGCTCGGCGTCCGCGCCAACCGCGTGATCGCGATCGCCTTCGCGATCAGCGGCGCTCTTGCGGCGATGGTCGGCGTGCTGCTCGTCATGCAGACGGGCCAGGTCTCGCCGACGATGGGGCTGACTCCGGTGCTGGTCGGCTTCATCGCCGTCGTCATCGGCGGCTTCGGAAGGATCTCCGGCGCCGTCGTCGGTGGGCTCGTGCTCGGAGCCCTCTCCTCGCTGCTCGGCGCCTACCTCCCGGACGGGCTGGTTCCGTTCCGCGACGCGATCGTCTTCTCCCTTCCCGTGGCGATCCTGATCGTGAGGCCGCAGGGCCTGCTCGGCGCGGCCACCGGGGAGGCGCGGGTATGAGCGGCCGGGGACTGCGCTCCCCGGCTTCCACAGCCATCTCCGCCCTCGTCCCGCTCGTCCTGGTGGTGCTGACCGCCGCCCTCGGCGCGAGCGGCACCCCGTCGTTCGAAGACACCGTGGCGATGGTCCTCTGCAACCTGATCATCGTCCTCGGCCTGCAGGTCTTCATCGGCAACAGCGGCGTCTACTCGTTCGGGCAGCTGGGCTTCGCGGCGACCGGCGCCTACCTCGCCGCCCTGCTGACGATCCCCGCGGCCTTCACGGCCCTGCAGACCCCCGAGCTCCCGAACCTGATCGCCGCTGCTCAGCTCAGCCCTCTGCTTTCCGTTCTGATCGCCGCGGTGGCGAGCGGAATCTTGGCGGCGGTGGTCGGCTGGCCGCTGATGAGGACGTCGACGCTGGCGATCCCGATCTCGACCTTCGCCTTCCTGATCGTCGTCTACAACGTCCTCGCCAACTGGGACCCGATCACCGGCGGGAGCAGCGGGCTGGTCAGCATCCCGCGGACCACCAGCGTCACCTCGGCGGCGATCTGGGCCGCCGTGGCGGTCGTCGTCGCGATCGCCTTCAAGTGGTCGGCAAGCGGCTACCGGCTGCAGGCGACCCGCGAAGGCGAGGTGGCGGCGCGCTCGATCGGGATCGGCGTGACGCGGGAGAGGCTGATCGCGTTCACGATCAGCGGGACGCTCTGCGGGATCGGCGGCGCCCTGGAGGTGCACCAGTCCGGGGTCCTCTCTCCCGACACCTTCTACTTCGCCGCCTCGGTGACGACGCTGACGATGCTGGTCGTGGGAGGCGCTCGCAGCGTCCTCGGCGCCGTGGTCGGAACCCTCGCGGTGGCGACGGTCAACGAGCTGCTGCGCAACCTCGAGGAAGGTGCCCACCTGCTCGGGCCGATCTCGATCGGCGAAACGCCGGGTCTGGCGGCGATCGGCCTCGGCCTGATCCTCCTGCTGACGATGGTCGCGCTGCCGCAGGGACTGACCGGCGGCCGCGAGGCGGGTGAGGTCGAGCCGGTCCGCCGCCGGCTGCGGTCTCGATTTCCATCGACCTCACCTGCGGCGCCGCCGCCCGGCAGGGCCAGGCCACGGTCCGCTCGCGGAGCGGCTGGAGGTCTTCGCGCCGAAGGGATATCCCTCGCCTTCTCCGGGTTGCACGTGCTGAGAGAGGTTGAGCTTGCTCTGCCCCCCGGGGAGGCGCTCGGGCTGATCGGCCCGAACGGGGCGGGCAAGACGACGCTCGTCAACATCCTCAGCGGCTTCCAGGCGCCCGAATCCGGCAGTGTCCTGCTCGACGGGGAAGAGGTGACCGGCTGGTCGCCGGCGCGGCTGACGCGGTCGGGAGTTGGACGCACGTTCCAGGCAGGCCTCCCCTTTGCGGGGCTGACCGTGGTCGAGAGCGTCGCCGTGGGCGCGATGGGCGTCGGGATCGGGCGGGGACGCGCCGTCGATATCGCTGTGGACGTGCTCGAGCGCCTCGGCCTCGGTGAGGAGGCGCAGAGCCCTGCCGGCCTGCAGCCGCCGGGAAACCAGAGGCTGCTGGGCATCGCCCGCGCCCTGGCCACCGGACCGCGCTACCTGCTGCTCGACGAGCCCGCGGCGGGGCTGAACGACGAGGAGTGCCGGGAGCTGGTGGCGATCCTCCACGGGGTGATCGAGGACTTCGGCTGCGCGGTCCTCTTGATCGAGCACGACATGAACGTGGTGATGGACCTCTGTTCGCGAGTGCAGGTGCTCGACGACGGCGAGACGGTCGCGGTGGGCAGCCCCGAGGAGGTCCAAGCCGATCCCGCCGTGGTCGAGGCCTACCTCGGCACCTCCTACGCAGTCGGCGCCCATGCTTGAGCTGCGCGGGGTGAAGGTCGCCAACGCTGGAGTCGAGGTTCTCCACGGCGTGGAGATGAGGCTCGGCGAGGGCGAAGTGGTCGGCATGGTCGGCCCCAACGGCGCCGGCAAGAGCTCCCTCCTGCGCGCTATCTGCGGCCTCACCCGCTTGAGCGCCGGCGAGATCGATTTCGACGGCAGGCCGCTGCGCGGCCTCGCTCCGGAGGAGATCGCGAGGCTGGGAATCGCCCTGGTTCCCGAGGGCCGTCAGATCTTCGGCACGCTGACCGTGGCGGAGAACCTGCGCCTGGCCGGTCGCGGCGGGGCGGGCGAGACGATGGAGCAGGTCCTCGAGCGGCTGCCGATCCTCCGGCGGCGAGCCGAGCAGCGCGCCGACCGGCTCTCGGGCGGCGAGCAGCAACAGCTCGCCGTGGCGAGGGCACTGCTGTGCAAGCCGCGCCTGCTGATCCTCGACGAGCCCTCGCTCGGCCTCGCACCGAAGATGATCGATGTGGTCTACGGGCTGCTCGAGGAACTTCGAGCCGAGGGGACGACGATGCTCCTCGTCGAGCAGAACGCGGCGCGGACGATCGACTTCTGCCACCGCAGCCTGGTGCTTGCCGGCGGCAAGGTCCGCACCGGCGGAAGGCGCGAGGAGCTGCAGAGCAACCCGCAGGTCCTGCGTGCTTACATGGGAAGACAGCTCTAGATTGCCGGAGAGGGAGATGACCGAAGAACAATCTTCGCCGCCGAGCGGCGAGGACGTGCTGCTTGCCCTGCGCCACTGCTGGCAGCCGGTGGCGCGGCTGCAGGACCTCAGGGATGGGCCGCAGCGGGCGGTCCTGCTCGACCAGCCGCTCGCCGTTTTCCTGACCGAGGCCGACGAGGCGGCCGTGGTCGCCGACCGCTGCGCCCACCGCGGCGCCCTGCTCTCGATGGGCAGGGTCTGCGGTGAGAGCATCCAATGCCCCTACCACGGTTGGGAGTGGGCGGGCGACGGCTCCTGCACCCGGATCCCCTCGCTTGCCGATCAACGCCAGATCCCCCCGCTGGCGCGGATTCCGTCCTACCCCGTTCGCGTGCATTGGGGGCTTGTCTGGACGACGCTCGAGGAACCGCTGACCGACGTTCCGGACGTTCCCTGGTTCGACCCGGAGCTGTGGACCTGGGGTCACGGCACCCCCTTCGAGCTGCCGGTCGCCTTTGGCCTGATGATCGAGAACTTCCGCGACGTCGCCCATTTCGCCTTCGTCCACGAGGCCACCCTGGGGCCTCAACCGGCGGTGGTCGAGCCCTTGATGCCGGAGCGGAACGGATTCGAGGTGACGCTTCGCCGAAACATGGAATGGGGGGATGCCGCAAGCTCGGCGTGGGGCTCGCTGCGGGAGATCGGCTACCACTCGATCGCGCCCAACTTCACCTCGGCACGGCTGTTCACCGATGAAGGCGAGCGTTGCCTGCTGCACGTCGCGCGCGCCGTCAGCGCCTCCGAGTCGGTGCACTACTGGATCGAGGGAGGACTCGAGAACTACGACGAGGAACGCCTCGAGACGGTGATCGCCTACGACGCCTCGATCTACGCCGAGGACGTGGCGGTCGTCTCGAGAATCCAGCCACCGGAGCTCTCGCTCGATCCAAATGCGGACATCAACACCCTTGCCGATCGGTACACGCTGGCTTACCGAGAGGCTTTTGCGGACTTCGTGAGGCAGGCACTCGCCGCGCGAAGCCCTATTCGCCGAATTCGGGGATGAACTTCGGCTTCACCTTGCTCACCAGCTTCGGCTTGCCGTTCGCAAGGACGTAGATCGGCCAGGTGCGACTCGGGTAGTGGTCGTCAGCGCTGTAGGCGATCTGCCCGAGAATCGTGTTGTGAGGCTTGGCTTCGAGGGCGGCGGCAAGCGCAGTGCCGTCGACGCTGTGCGTTTCTTCGATCGCGTCGATGATCAACTGACCGCCGGCGTACCAGGCCAGGAGGTTGGTCGCGATGTCGGTGTCGATTCCATCCTTCTGGAGTTCCCCGAGAAGTTTTGCGGTGGCCTTGTTCGGCGGGTCGTAAGACGAACCGTTCGAGGTGAAGTAGATGTCTTCGGTATTGGGGATGCCCTTCAGCCAGTAGAGGCCGTCGAAGGCCGTTGGCCCGTAGATCGGCAGTTGCACTCCCGCGGCGCGGATCTGCTTGATCGCGGCGGCACCGCCGGGCGGGTAGGAGCACATGACGACGGCGTCGGCGTTGGAGCTCTTCAGCTTGGCGATCTGACTGGAGATCGAGGCGTCGGTGTTCTCGAAGTCGACCGAGTCCTCGATTTCGCCGCCAAGGTTTTCCCAGGTCTGCTGGAAGCCGGAGCAGGCAGCCTTGCCGTAGATGATCGTCGTATCCCGGAAGAGGAACGGGTGCCTGATGCCCTTGCCGTAGAAGAAAGAGGCCGCGGCGCTCACCTCGCTGGCGAGGCTGGGATTGGAGCTGAAGGAGAGGTGACCTGAGGTCGGAGGTCCGAAGCCCGGCTCTTGGACGATCGCGAAGTTGAGCTTGTCGTTTTCCTCGGCGAGGGGGGAGCCGGCTGCCGCGGTCAGCGCCTCGCCGCTGAAGAAGAGGACGTCTGCGCCATCTTCGATCACCTTCTGCACCGCCATCACGGCCTGCTGCGGATCGGAGCGGGTGTTCACCTGGATCACCCGCAGCTTGTGGCCGTCGATCCCGCCCTTGGCGTTGGTTTCCCTCACCAACTGTTCGAGGGCGACGATGGCGGCGTCGTAGGGTGCCATGTAGCCGGTTTTGGCGATCGCGGCGCCGATCACTATTTCCCTCGGCAGGCCCGAGGAGGACGAGGCTTCATCCGACCCGCCACCACTCCCGCAGCCGCTGAGCAGGATCAGGGTAAAAATCGACAGCAGCGGGGCAAGTTTTGCGATTTGGCGCATCGATATTTTAATAGTTGGCGGTTGGGCCGCTTTGATTCGCATCCTATGCACGTGTGGTCACTCGTTTCTTCCCGGCCCCCGCTGAAGCGAGCTGGCGGCCTCGTAGTGAAGCTGTGAGATGTCGCTGCGGGCGAGGATGCGGGTCAGCTCGACCGGGCGCTCGCGATCATGGTCGGTGGAAACGCCGTACTGGACGAGCCGGCCGATGAAGATCGGATCGCCGGTGCGGACGCCGAGGGTTTTGGCGGTCCACGGTCCGCAGGATGAGGTCTCGAAGGAGGCATCGATCCGACCCAGCCTCGGCGCCTTGCCGATCACAGGCTGTTCGCCGCCCTGAAGCGAGATCGCGGCCCCCAGCAGCCAGGGGACGCGGCCAACGGGAAAAAAGGAGTCGATCAGGCAGATCGGTTTGTCGATGCGAAGGATCGAAGTGACCTGAGCGACCGTCTGCCCCTGTGCGACCTCGAGGAAGTCGGAGATCGTCTGGTCGTTGGTCTGCCGGCGAACGCGAAGGACGGCGATTCGCGAGGTGCTGAAGGGGTCCTCTCGCAGGGAGCGGATCAGACCCCGGATCGGCACCCGGCGCTTCGGCGCGGAGACGTAGGTCCCCGAGCCGCGGCGGCGATAGATGTCGCCGTCGCGTTCGAGCAGGCTGAGGGCTGGACGAACGACCGCACGCGAGACGCCGAAGTACTCTTCGATCTCACGCTCCGAGGGAAAGAGGGTGTCGGGCTCCCAGCCACCGCTCTCGAGCCTCTGCTTGAGGATCTCGCCGAGTTGGTAGTAGAGGGGGACTTGACCGCCGCGCTCAGGCCGACGCAGGCCGTGTAGACCGATCAGGGAGGGCCGCTTGCGGCGACCTGAGTTCTTGCGACGATCGCCCGAGGCGGGATTCTCAGGCTCCAATCAACTCACCGACTGGCCTTTTGTTCGTACGGGACACATGACGGGGAACGTGACCTGCTGATCGGCTTCGGCCGGCGGTCTGAATATTCGAAGAAGTACCACGGACCCGAGGGTAAGTGATGTTTGGCCGTGCAGCCAAGGAGGTCGACCGCCGCCCCCGGCCGACCGGTCTCGCCGTTGCTATGGTAATTGACGTGAACGTAAGGAATAACTTCATCCGGGAAAGACGCGTCGCCAGCGATCACGAGCACTACCGGTGGTGGGCCCTCTCCTGCACCAGCCTCGGGATGCTGCTGGTGGCGACCAACTCGGGGACGCTGATCATCGCCCTGCCGGACCTGGAGCGAGCGCTCGGGACCAGCCTGCTGGAACTGGTCTGGGTGATCCTCGCCTACATGATCTCCTCGACTGTGCTGGTCCTCACCGCGGGTCGCCTCTCTGACCTGTTCGGGCGCAAGACGGCCTTCGTCGGCGCCTTCGCGATCTTCGGCCTCGCCTCGCTCGGAGCTGGCTTCGCCGCCGACGGCACCCAGCTGATCCTCTGGCGGATCCTGCAGGGGATCGGCGGCGCCTTCATCTTCGCCAACGGGCCGGCCCTCGTCACCGACGCCTTCCCGCGCGAGCAGCTGGGCCTGGCGATGGGGACGAACACGATGGTCGCCGCGATCGGCCTCGTGATCGGGCCCGTGCTGGGCGGAGCCCTCGTCTCGATCTCCTGGCACTGGGTCTTCTGGTTCAACGTGCCGCTGGCGCTGGCCGGCGGCCTCTGGGGCGCGATCGTCCTTCACGAGCTCTCCCACCGGGACAGCGCCCGCAGCTTCGACCTCGCCGGCACCTTCGCCTTCGTCCTCGGCCTGACCGGGCTCGTCTACGGGATCTCCCGCGGCGGCATCTCCGGTTGGGACGATTCGCTGGTGATCGGTTCGCTGATCGTCGCGGCCGTGCTGCTGCCGCTCTTCGTCTGGATCGAGCACCGCGGCTCGGCGCCGATGCTGGACCTCTCGATCTTCCGCAACCGGCTCTTCGCCGCCGCCGCCGGCGCCGCCTTCATCAACGGCCTCTCCCGCTTCGCGCTGATGTTCATCTTCGTCTTCTACTACCAGGGTGCCCAGGGGGACGATCCGATCACCGCTGGGATCAAGCTGGCGCCGATGGCGATCGGGATGCTCGTCTCCTCGCCGCTCGCCGGCATCTGGGCCGACCGCCACGGCTCGCGGGCGCTCGCCGCCGCCGGGATGCTGGTCACCGCCCTCGGCCTGGCGCTGATGACCACCTTGCAGGCCGGGTCCCCCTACTGGGAGGGCGGCCTCTGGCTGCTGCTGGTCGGGATCGGCTCGGGCATGTTCAATTCGCCGAATACGGCGGCGATGATGGGCACGGTGCCGACCGAGCGACGCGGCGTCGCCGCAGGGGCGCGGACGATGCTGCAGAACACCGGGGCGGTGATCTCGATCGCCTTCGTCCTCGCCATCGTCACCAACTCGATCCCGAAAGACGTCCTCTTCGCGATCTTCTCCGGCCTCGCCTCCGGCCTCTCCCCTGCCCAGCTCGACCCCTTCATCCACAACATGCACGAGGCGCTCTGGGTCCTTGCGGCGACCTCGGTGGTTGGCGCCGGCGTCTCGCTGCTGCGGCCCAAGCATGCCGGCGCTCCGGTCCCGTGCCCGCCCGCCGAGGCGGTCGAGGAGGCGATCGGCGAGGAGCTGAGGGCCACGCCGTGAGCGCGAGCATGGACCGCGAGCTGCGGATCGGAGAGGTCGCGAAGCTGGCCGGGACGACGCCGCGGACGATCCGCTACTACGAGGAGATCGGGCTGCTGCCGGCGGCGGACGGTCGGCAGCCAGGCGCGCACCGTACCTATGCCGAGGCGGACGCCGAGCGCCTGACCGAGCTGCTGCGGCTGAAAGACCTGCTCGGGCTCTCGCTCGAGGAGCTGAAGGAGCTGGTCGAGGCCGAGGGCGTCCGGGCCGAGCTGCGCCGCGAGTGGCAGGGCGGCGTCGAGGACCCGGTCCGGCGCCGCGAGATCCTCGAGCAGTCACTCACCTACACCGGCCGGCAGCTCGACCTCGTGCGACGCCGCCGCGACGAGATCGCCAAGCTCGAAACCGAGCTGCTGGCCCGGCGCAAGCGGGCAAAGGCGCTGCTCCGAAACGCCCAGTCCGCGCAAAGCGTCGAATAGCGACGGTTCTCGCGGACTCGACTCTAGGCGTCTACGGGGATCGCGACGCCGGCGGTCTGCTCCTCGAAGTGCTTGCTGAGCATCGTCACCTGACCCTGGTAGTTCGAACCGAGGTCGGAGCCGTAGAGGCGCTCGGCCGGCGCTGACATCCACTCGAGGCCGAGCTTGCAGACGGGCTGGCGGTGCTCGACCATGAAGGAGACGTCGCGGGCGCGCACCTCGAGCGCGGCCCGGCTGCCGTGGCGGCCGCCCTCGGGATCGTAGCCGAACCCGGGGTCGAAGAAGCCGGCGTAATGGGTGCGAAGCTCCCCCGCGGTCGGGTCGTAGGCCATCATCTCGGCGGCGATCTGCGGTGGGATGCAGACCCCCTCGGCAGAGAGCAGGAGGTAGAAGATCTCGGGCTCCAGCACGACCTTGCTTCCAGGCTCCGGGTAGACCGGATCCCAATAATCGGTCCAGCGATAGGCACGGATGCGGGAGAGGTCTACCGGAAGGCTGTTCTTCTTCGCCCGGTAACCGACAACCCGGTCGGTGGGGCCGGAGAGATCGAGGCTGAGGAAGAGCCCGTCCGAGACCGCCATCTCCGACTGGCGCAAAGCGTGTGAGTCGAGGTAGAGCAGGGGGAACTCATCCTGCAGCTCCCGGATTTCCTCGTCCGAGAGGCGAACGTCGCCGCGCGCCAGGCGCAACTGGTTCAGTGACAGTCCGGTTTTCACCTGGATCGCGAACGAGCGGGGGACGATCTCCAGGTAGAGCCTGCCGCGGTAGCCGGAGCGGATGTCGTCGAAGCGATGGTGGCGATCGGTGATCACCCGCGTGAAGACGTCGAGGCGACCGGTCGAGCTCTTCGGGTTCGCCTTTGCCCGCACGTCCTCCGGCAGGTTCAGCTCCTCGATCAGCGGCACCAGGTAGGGCCGGTCACGCTCGAGCACCGCTCCGTCGCGAAGGTCGACGCGCTGGAAGGCGAGGCCGTCGATCTTCTCCTCCACCGTCGAGTCGACGTCCGGCAGGAAGGAGCAGCGCAGGGCCCAGGCGAAGTCTCCGAGGCGCAGGTCGATGCTCGCCGGTTGCACCGCCTGGGGCCGGATCCGGTACTCGCCGGACCCGATCCACTCCGCCTCGATCGCCCGGTTGAGTGCCTGCGAGGGAAGAACACCGCGCCTGAGCTCGCTCATCCCGCGGAGACTATTCGCCGTGCCTCCTCCGCGCCCACGTATGAGGCCAGGGTGAACTCGAGGATCTGCGGAAAAAGCTCACTCAATCGCTCTCCTTCCCCGGCGAGGATCCGGCGAGCGAGGAGGGAGGCGATGCCGCCGACCACAGCTTCCTCGGTGGCCTCCGGCACATCGTCTCCTACCGGCAGGCCCGGGGCCCCTCTGCCGAGGATCGCGACGAACGACTCCAGCCCGGCCTGATAGCGGTCGTAGACGCCGCGACCGGCCCTCAGCCCTTCGACCAGAACGATGCTGGCGACGGCCGGATCTTCGTCGAACAGATCCAGGAGGGCGGCGATCGCCGCCTCCACCCGCTCCGGCCATGCACTTCCTCCCGCTGTCTCGCAGGCCGTGAAGACCCGCTCGCGAATCCGCTCTATCGCCGCGTCGTAGGCGGCGACAAAGCAGTCATCCTTACTTTCGAAGTGCTTGTAAAAGTCACTCTTGGACACCGCTGCACGGCGACCGATCAGTGACACAGTGGTTTCGTTGTACCCAACCTCGAAAAGTGCCTCGGTGAGGCCGGCGATCAGCCTTTGACGCTGATTTCGCGCGACAAACTCCGGCGAGAGCCCGTGACGTCCCCGTGGCAGTCGGTCCATTGCAAAATCGAGTCTGGCACCGAACTGTCACTCCCGCCGCCCGGTGTCCACCACTCTTCCCACGCCAAGGTACGGCGAGAGGACGAACTGGGACAGTTCGGCGAGCAGCTCGGGCGCCTGCTCGGCCTCGCCCCGGCGGATCTGCAGCTGGATGATCCAGGCGACCCCACCGACCAGCGACTCCTCGATCGTCTCCGGCAGGTCTTTCCCCGCCGGTGCGCTCTTGCGGAATAGCTCGACGAAGTCGCGCATCGCCGCGTCGTAGAGACGGGCCGAGCTCGGGGTGGCGGAGATCGCCTCGACCATGCACATCCGCGAGGTCGCGGGATGGGCGGCCACGAAGTCGAGGAGAGCCTCCAAGCCGGCGACGATTCCCGCTTCGGCGGACCCCTCGGCGCGCGCGCACGCCTCTTCGACCACCAAGCGGACTTCGGCAAGGGTGGCATCGATCGCCGAAAGAAACAGATCCTCCTTGCCGTCGAAGTTGTCATACAGGGTCTTGCGGGCGACCGCAGCCCTGCGGACGATGTCGGCAATCTTCGTCGCCTCGTACCCGTTTTCGGCCGTCAGCTCGGCAATCGCGCTCATCATGCGCTGTCGCTTGTGACTGGCGACGAACTCACGGGGGAGCTCGGGGCGGGTTGGAGTCATCCCCTCGCCCCTCTGCCGCAGACGACGGGAGAGCAGGAGACAGCGACGGAGTCGGATGGACCGCCCGGCCTGTCAATGTTCTGGTACCGTGAAAAAACTTGCACTGTTTTTAATCGAAACTTGTGAGTTTTTCGGTGTCGAACGATCACGTCCAGCTGAGCCAAGAAACCCTTCTTGCTGCGATTGGCGACGACTGGCCTTCCGAGCAGGTCGAAGCCGCGCTGCAGCTCCTCGCCAACAGCAGCGGCAAATTCCCGTCCGGCGTTCGCAAGTTCCCGTCGGATCTGATCCGCACGATCCAGCGGGAGAGACTGATCGTAGCGATGCTCAACGCCGCCGCCGAACTCGGGTACCTCGAAACCAACGTCCAGGACGTAATCGACCGGGCCGGCGTCTCGCGACCCACCTTCTACGAGCACTTCTCCAACAAAGAAGACTGCTTCCTGGCCGCCTTCGACACCAGCGCCGAGCGGCTGCGCAAGAAGGTCGAGGCGGCGGTGCGCAAGGGCGGCAGCGCCTGGCGCGACCGCGTCCGCCACGGGCTCGAAGCCCTGCTTCGCTTTGCCAGCGACGAGCCCGACACCGCGCGCACGATGGTGGTCGAGGCACGAGCCGCCAGCGCCACTGCCGTTAAACGACGTGTCGAACTGATGGACGAGTTCGCCCACTGCCTGCAAGCGCAGGCCCGGGAGTTCCTCCCCCAGGGGGCGGCCGGCAACTCCCTGACCGCGTCCGGCATCGTCGGCGGCGTCGAATCGGTGCTCTATTCCCGCCTCTGCAAGCACGAGTACGGCCAACTCGAGTCCCTCCTGCCCTCGCTCATGTACTTCGTCGTACTTCCGTACGAGGGTCATGAGGCAGCTGGCGAGGCGTTCGCAGTCAACTAGAGCCAGAATACTAAAATTAGACACTAAGTACAGCATCCGCTTGGACCGCTCGACCCGCTGCCGGAGAAGCGCTCGGGCACAGAAGCACGGGCGCCCTAGAATCAAGCGCGCCGAGGCTTCCTGGAGGGGTGCCGGAGTGGTTGAACGGGGCGGTCTCGAAAACCGTTGGCCGTCGTAAGGCGGCTCGTGGGTTCGAATCCCACCCCCTCCGCTGAGCAGATTGCGGGCCTCAAGGCCGGGCGCGGGCGTGCCGAAGAAACCCCGTGCACGCCGGCGAGCAGACCCGCTTAGGACGATTTTTCGACCGCCACCCGAAGTTACTGCGGGCGTTGGCGCTGGTCGCCCTCGCCTGGGGCGCCGGCTACCTGACCTGGCGCGTCGGCTGGAGCGGCGAAGGCGCAAATCCTGTCGCCTTCGGGATGCTGCTGGCAACCGAGGTCTACGGGCTCTACGCGCTGGCGATCCTCGCCTGGTTCTCCTGGTCCCGACCGGGGGCCGAGCGTCCGCCGACGACCGCCGGGCGCAAGGTCGACGTCTACGTCTGCACCTACGACGAGCCGGCGGAGGTGGTGATGGCGACCCTGGCCGGCTGCCGGGCGCTCACCTACCCGCACACGACCTATCTGCTCGACGACGGGCGTCGCCCGGAGATGCGCGAGCTGGCCGAGCTTGCCGGGGCCGAGTACCTGACGCGGCCCGACAACGCCCATGCCAAGGCCGGCAACCTCAACGCGGCCCTCCCCCGCACCGACGGCGACCTCGTCTTCGTCCTCGACGCCGACCACGTGCCGATGCCCGACGCGCTCGATGCCCTGGTCGGCTACTTCGACGACGAGCGGATGGCGCTCGTCCAGACCCCGCACGACTTCTTCAACCACGACTCCGTCCAGCACTACGTGATCGGCCGCCACGAGCAGTCGCTCTTCTACCGCGTCATCTGTCCCGGCAAGGATCGTCACGGCGCCGCCTACTGGTGCGGCTCGGCGGCGCTGATCAACCGCCACGCCCTGCTCGAGATCGGCGGCGTCGCAACCGAGACGATCGCCGAGGACTTCCACACGACGATCCGGTTGCTGCGGCACGGCTGGCGCAGCCGCTACCACGACGAGGTCCTGGTCCAGGGCCTGGCCCCTCACGACCTCGACGGCTACCTGCTGCAGCGCGACCGCTGGGCTCGCGGCAACCTTGCCGTCTTCAGGCTGCCGGAGTCGCCCCTGCGGGCGAAAACGCTCAGTCCGGTGCAGCGGTTCTCCTTCCTCGCCAGCCTGCTCGCCTACCTGGCGCCGCCGATGCGGCTGCTGCTGCTGCTGACGCTCGGGCTCGTGCTCTGGACCGGCGAGCTGCCGATGAAGATCAGCGTCGCCGCGCTGGCGGCACTTTGGGCTCCCTACGTCCTCCTCAACCTCAGCGCCGGTGCCGCCCTCGCCCGCGGCTACATGCGCGTCCCCGAGTCGGCCCACTACGAGCTGCTGACGATGGAGATCTACACCCGCGCCCTGCGCTGCGCCCTCGTCCCCGGCAGGACCGCCTTCAAGGTGACGCCGAAGCAGGGTCGCGACGGCGGTGGCCTCGGCGCGGTCCGCAAGCTCCACCTTGTCCTCTTCTGCACCGTCCTGCTGGCACTGGGGACTCTGATGCGACTGCTCGACCTGGCCGGTGTCGGGCCCCTGCCCGATCTGCCGGGCATCGCCGCCTTCGTCGTCCCCTTCCTCGGGCTCTTCGAGCTGCGCAGGCTATTGGCGACCCTGGCGGTTGTCGGACGGCGCCGCCAGCGGCGACTCGTCTACCGCTTCGAGGGCGACGCCCCGGCGGCCCTCTACACCGAGGCGACCCACAAGACCGCACGCCTCGTCGATGCCTCCGCCGCTGGGCTGGGGATGGTCGCGACGGCGCCGCTGGAGATCGGCAGCGAGCCCGCGGTGCTGCTGACCCTGACCGATGCGGCGGGCGGCGAGCACGAGGTCGCCGCCAAGGTCGAAGTCAGGACCTGCCGCGAGGTGGAGGGGAGCTTCCTGATCGGGGCGACGATCCTCGAGATCGACCCCGACGCGAGGATGCGGCTGATGGAGTGGTGCTACGTCGTCTGCAGTCACGAGCGCCTCCGCGGCCACCGTCCCGCGACCCCGGTCCCGGAGTCGGAGGCGATCGTCGTCTCCCTCGAGGACTACCGCGAGGAACCGGCGCGCGTACCCGTCTCAATGCCGGCTTTGCGCCAGATCTGACGCGCTACTCTTGGCTTGACGCGGCGGTTCGCGGAGCTGCCGCCGACGGGGGATGGAGAGGACCGGCACTATCGGCCAAGAAATGCCGGTCCTCCCGCGCTGCAACGAAGCGTCGTCAGAGAGAGGCTCCATTACATCTCTGAGTATAGAGTTGACCTCAGAACGGTAGTCGAATTCTTTACTAAGGAACGGTGAAGTTCCGAAAGAACGGAGAGGGTGGGATTCGAACCCACGAGGCGGGTTAACCCCGCCCACGCGATTTCCAATCGCGCTCCTTAAGCCACTCGGACACCTCTCCAGGTCCCCACAGGGTATCGGCGCTCCGACCGGCGGGCGCTACCCGCGGCGAGCGGCGAAGAACTCGCGCAGGAGCGTGGCGCACTCGGCGGCGCGAACGCCGCCGACCACCCGCGGGCGGTGGTTGAGGGCGGGCTCGGCGAGGACGTCGAGGACGCTGCCGGCCGCCCCCGCCTTCGGGTCCGGGGTCCCGTAAACGACCGTGGGGACGCGGGCGAGGACGATCGCCCCGGCGCACATCGCGCAGGGCTCGAGGGTGACGAAGAGCTCGGTCTCGGGAAGTCGCCACCCCCCCAGCGCCTCGGCCGCCGCCCTGATCGCAAGGACCTCGGCGTGGGCAGTCGGGTCGCGGCGCAGCTCGCGCTCGTTGCCGGCCCGGGCGAGCAGCTTGCCGTCGCGGAAGATCGCCGCCCCGATCGGGACATCGCCGTGGGCGGCAGCCTTCCGCGCCTCCTCGATCGCCACCTCCATCCCGGCCTCGAAGTTGCTCGCGCTCACGATCGGGGAGTATGTCCGCCGACAACTTCCGCGGCAGCGCGGTGTTCGCACCAAAGACGATGAGACGAATCCTGCGCATCCTCCTGCCGCTGGCGGCGATCGCGATCCTCCCCTTCGGCGCGGCGCCCGCAGCGGCGGCGAGCGGGATCTCGCCGGCGCGCGGATTCGCGCCCAGGCAGTTGCTGGTCAAGTTTGCGGGGGAGCGGCACGGGCAGCCGCTCCGGCTCGCCCGCGGGACCGGCGTGCGCCAGGCGGCGCGCGCCCTGCGCCACAACCCCGACGTTCTCTACGCCGTCCCCAACTACATCGCCACCGCCTCGGCGACGGCGGCGCCGCCCTATGACCCCAACGACTCCGGCAGCCTGGGGACGACCCCGGAAGCCGCGGCGCTCCCCGGCAGCTGGGTCTACAAGCAGTGGAACTTCCTCGACTACGACGCGGCGAGCGCCGACGGGATGCCGACCTCGCCGGGCGGCATCGACGCCCCCGGAGCCTGGCGCAACCTGATCGAAGCCGGCCGCCCGGGGGCCGCCGGCGTCGTCGTCGCCGTCCTCGACAGCGGCATCGCCTATCGCGCGCTCGGCACCGGCTTTCGCCGCAGCCCCGATTTCGGTCCGCGGCAGTTCGTTCCCGGCTACGACTTCGTCGACGGCGACCGGGTGCCGCTCGACGAAAGCGGGCATGGGACCCACGTCGCCGGCACGATCGCCGAGAAGACCGGCAACGGGGTCGGTGTCACCGGTCTCGCCTACCGGGCGAAGCTGATGCCGGTGCGGGTTCTCGACCGCAACGGCTTCGGCAACGCGTTCGACATCGCCAGGGGGATCCGCTTCGCCGTTGCCCACCACGCCCAGGTGATCAACATGAGCTTCAACTTCGCCTGCGGCAAGCGGGTGCCGACGATCGACGAAGCGCTGCGGGAAGCCTACGAACAGGGCGTCGTCACGGTCGCCTCGGCGGGCAACCTCGGCTCTGAGACCTGCGTCTCGGAGCCCGCCACGGGGCCGCGGGTGATCGGCGTCGGCGGCACGACGGAGGGCGGCTGCCTCGGCGACTACTCGCTTGCTGGCGAGGCGATCGATCTCGTCGCCCCCGGCGGTGGGGTTCCGCAGAGCCGCTGCCCTTCGGTGGCGGCGCGTCCTATCTACCAGGTGACGCTGCAGCCGAAGAGCACCACGGAATTCGGGATCCCCGCCAACTACGTCGGCACCTCGATGGCCGCCGCACACGTCTCCGGCGTCGCCGCGATGGTCCTCGCCAGCGGCGAGGTCGATCCCATCCTCTCGCCCCGGGCCCGAGCCGCCAAGGTGGGCAAGCTGCTCCGCCGAACCGCGCGCGACCTCGGACTGCCTCGGACTCAACAAGGTGCCGGCCTTGTCGACGCCGCCGCGGCGACGTCGGTCTATCCCCGCTTCACCGGTCCCTGACGGCGACTGACCAAGCAGATCAAGAACGCAGGGAGCGTGGCGTGCTCTGCACGCGAGCGACCGAGGACGCCGAGATGCGCCGGTCAGGCGCCGTCAGGTCAGGTCGTGCGGGCGATCAAGACGCTGCAGGGAGCGTGGTGGGAGACGTTGTTGGGGACGCTCCCGAGCAGGTAGCGGCGGGCTCCGGTCATCCCCTTGTTGCCGACGACGATCAGGTCGGCCTTGGTCTCTTCGGCGACGTTGAGGATCGCGTCGGCGGGGTCGGCCTCGACCGGATGGGTCTGGACGTCCACGCCAGCCTTCTTCGCCTCCGCGGCGGCGGCGTCGAGGACGAGGTTGACGTCCTCGCGCGGTCCCAGCTCGTAATGGACGTCGGCCGGGGCTTCCTGCTGCTCGGCCTGGACCCGGCGACCGGGGGCAGGGGAGTAGGCGCTGACGATGCTGAGCTGGGCGCCCGACAGCTTCGCCAGCTCGATTGCCTGGGTGACCGCCTGGGCGGCCGTCTCGGAGCCATCGGTCCCAACCACGATGCGAGTGAACACGCCGCCTCCTTCGTCCGGGTCCTGAACGCGGTCGATACTAATCGCTCGCTGGCTCAGCGACGCTGCTTGGCCGGCAGGCCGCGGAAGCCGTCGCCGAGGATTTCGTTCGGCGTCGTCGCCAGGCGATAGACGGCGATCACCATCGCCAGGAAGAGGCAGACGACGAGCACGGCCATTCCGGCTCTCCAGATCCAGGGCACGCGGGAACCCTAGATGGTCCGCTGCGCAGCGTTAAGGTGGGAGCGCGATGGCTCTGGAGAAGGTTGCGGACGGCGTCTGGCTGCTGCGCGGGGACTTGCGCGGAGCGATGAACATCTACTTCCTCGAGGACGGCGACGGGGTCGTCCAGTTCGACGCCGGGACGAAGGCGATGCGCAAGCAGGCGAAGGCCGCCGCCGAGGAGCTGGGCGGGCTCAAGCGGGTGGTGCTCGGGCACGCCCACGCCGACCACCGCGGCACCGCGCCCTACATGGACGTGCCGGTGCTCTGCCATCCCGACGAAAAGGCCGACGCCGAAAGCGAGTCCTGGCATCCGCCCTACTGGGACCTCTCGCAACTGCCGGTGGCCTGGGTGCGCTGGATCTACCCGTTCCTGCTGCGGCGCTGGGACGGCGGCGCGGTGCGGATCGCCGACACCGTGATCGAAGGCGACGAAGTCGCGGGCTTCGAGGTCATCCACTTTCCCGGGCACGCGCCGGGGCTGATCGGGCTCTGGCGCGAGAGCGACCGGGTGGCGCTGGTCAGCGACGTCGTCTACATGGTCGACTCGGCGCGGCTGAAACCGCTGCCCGAGGGCGAGGTCAGCGTTCCCCATCCCGCCTGGGCCTGGGACCACGCCAAGGCGAAGGAGTCGGTGCGGCGCCTGGCCGCCCTGGAACCGCGTGTAGTCGGGGCCGGGCACGAGCATCCGCTCCGGGGCGAGAACCTGCGGCCGGCCCTCGAAGCGGCAGCCGCGAAGTACTGAAAGCGCCCGCTGCCTTAAGTTCCAGCGCCTGATGATCGCGACCTACGCCTCGGCGGCGCTGATCTGCATCATCTCGCTGCTGGTCGGCCGCGCCGTCCTCTTCCTCGCCGGCAGGCGCGAGTGGTCGTGGCTGGAGCCAGCCGTCGGGTTTGGCGCCGTCCTCACGGTGACCGGGCTGCTGGCCCGCGCGCCCGGTCACGGCACCTCGGCGACCCTGGGGCTGGCGTTGCTGATCTTCGTCGCGGCGCTGGTTATCTGGCGCGGCGTTCGTCCTTTTCACGAAATGGGTGGGAAAAGGACGAACGCCGGGGTGCCGTGGCGGGAAGGGCTGCCGGTAGCGATCGTCGTCCTCGTCGTGCTGGCGATCCCGTTCGCGGTCAGCGGCCGCTGGGGGCTGCTCGGGGTCGGCTTCAACAACGACCTCGGGTTGCACCTCGCCTGGGCCGAGTGGCTGCGCAGCGGCTTCGGCCCGGAACCGGACCCCGGCTACCCGCTGGGACCGCACGGCCTCGCGGTGGCGACGGCGGTCGTGCCGGGGATCGGGCTCGGCCAGGCGTTCCTCGGCGAGATCGTCGCGATCGGGGTGATGACCGGCCTTACTGCCCTAGGAGCCCTACGCACCCTCACCCCCGGCCGCCGCACTATCGCCGCCGCCCTCGTGGCCCTCCCCTACCTGGCCGCCTCCTACTACGCCCAAGCAGCCTTCAAGGAGCTTGCCGAGGCGTTGCTGGTTCTCGCTTTCGCAATCTGGCTGACCACGTTCGATAGCCAGAGCAGGGGGGGTCCTTCGCCAGACACTCAACATCGAGCGCGGCGAGATGTGTCTGGCGTGGGACCCCCCCTGCTCTGGCTCCTCCCCCCATTGGCCCTGGCCGGCGGCATCTTCTTCAGCTACAGCTTCGCCGGCCTAGCCTGGCCCGTAGCGATCGGAGCCCTCTGGAGCCTCACCCTCCCCGAGGTGCGGCAGGCGCTGCGGCCGCGCTCGCTGCTGCGCTTCCTGCTGCGGCCGGCGACGCTGCTGGCGATCGCCATCCTCGCCGGCCTCGCGGTCCTGGTCACCCTCGTCGGCCCCTTCGGCTTCGCCAGCTCCTTCAACAAAGTCGCCGGCAGCAACACCTACGGCCCCGTCTCGCCGCTGGAGGCGCTGGGGATCTGGCCCGCCTCCAACTACCGTCTCGACGCCGCCGGCGGCGCCCACCTCCCCGGGCTCGCAGGAGCAGTCGCAATCTTCGCCCTGCTGATCGGGATCGCCTGGTGGGTGCGCCGCCGAGAGCTGACCATCCCGATCGCGCTCGGCGCCGCCTGGCTCCTCTACCTCGTCTCCCTCCCCTCCGCCGGCGCTTACAGCCAGGCCAAGGCCCTGATGATCATCTCCCCCCTGGCGATGCTCGCGATCATCCGCCCCCTCCTTGAAGAGCTCCCGCGCCTCGGAAGGCGGGGAGGGGGTCTCTCCGGACCCTCCCCGCTGTTGTCCGGGGAGACCCCCTCCCCGCCTTCCCCTTTGCCGCGCGTCGGCTGGACCCTGCTGGCCGTGGCGTTCATCGCGGGCGCTATCTACTCGTCATTTCTCGCCCTCCGAGATGCGCCAGTCGGCCCGGCAGGCCACGGCTCCGAGCTGCAAGCTTTCCTGCCGATCCTGCACGGGCGGCCGGTGCTGTATGCCGGGCAGGACCGCTACGCGGCCTACGAGCTGCTCGGGGCCGACACTCACGTGCCGCTGGTCGAGTTCCCCGACGACGCCGTCTCCCCCAACCCGGAGAAGCCCTTCGACACCGGCGACGCCTACAGCCCGATCGATTTCGACTCCTTCTCGCGCGGGACCCTCGACCGCTTCCCCTACGTGATCACCAGCCGCGCCGCCTGGGACAGCCAGGCGCCGCCGAACTTCAGGCGCGTCGCCGCGACGCCCTCCTACGTGCTCTGGAAGCGGAAGGGGCCGACCCCGGAGGACCGCCACGTCCTGCTCGAGGGAACCGAGGCTGGCGCCTTCGCCGGCTGCGCGGCGCCGGAGATGCGGATCCTCCTCACCAGCAGAGGCCGGGCCGGCCTCTTCCCCGGCGCGGTGATCGGCCCGAAAGACGCCTGGGACGAAGGCGGCATCCTCGGCACGGGGTCGGGGACCTCGCAGTCTCTGCGACTGCCGGCCGGCTCCTGGAATCTCTCGCTGCAGTATTTCTCCCCCTTCGACCTCACCCTCTCCGCCCCCGGCTTCAGCGAAGGGCTGAAGGCCGCCCTCGACGGCCAGCGACCGAACACGATCAGCCTCGGCAACAACGGCCAGTTCTGGCCCGCCGGCCGCTACCAGAGCGACGGCGGCGAGGTCCGCTTCACCGTCTCCGCCGAGGACGCCTCGACCCTGCAGAACCTCAGCGGCTACACCGGCAAGGCCTATCTCGGCGAACTCGTCGCGGTCCCCGCCGAACCGCATCGCACGGTGCCGCTGGGTCAGGCCTGCAATCAGTGGGTCGACTGGTACGAAGCCGAAGAAGCACCCTAAGCCGGAGTACGAAAAAGGTCGTCTGACCAAGCAGATCAAGGACGCAGGGAGCGTGGCGTGCTCTGCACGCGAGCGACCGAGGACGCAGATATGCGCCGTGTCAGACGGCCTTCGCCTGCTGTCTCTCAGGCGCAACGCGGACGACGTCCCATGCCAATCCGACCTTGTCCAGCCCGTCGATGACCAGGGCCGAGACATCGACCTGGTACCAGCGGAGGCCGTGGGTGGCGGAGGTCGGAAAGGCGTGGTGGCTGTTGTGGAAGGCCTCGCCGAGGGTCGGGATCGCGATCAGCGCCAGGTTGCGCGACTGGTCGCTGGTATCGAATTCGCGCTTGCCGAAGGTGTGGCAGAGCGAGTTGATGCTGTAGGTGAAGTGGTGGAGGACGAAGACGCGGACGAGGCCGCCCCAGAGCAGGCCGGTGAGGCCGGCGAAGAGGGTGCCGCCGATCGCCCAGCCGAGGAAGAAGGGCAAGAGCAGGCCGAGGATCGCCCAGTAGATGAAGGTGCGGTCGACCCAATTGATCACCGGGTCCTTGATCAGGTCTGGCGCGAAGCGTTCCTTGTTGCCGCGCTGGGTGTGGATGAAGATCCAGCCCACGTGGGCGTGGAAGAGGCCCTTCATCGCCCCCTTCCAGCCACCGCCGTGGTCGACGTGGGGGCTGTGGGGGTCGCCGTGTTCGTCGGAGAAGGTGTGGTGCTTGCGGTGGTCGGCGACCCAGGAGATCACCGGCCCCTCGATAGCCGCCGAGCCGAGGATCCCGAAGAGGCCGCGCAGCCACGGGTAGGTCTTGAACGAGCGGTGGGTGAGCAGGCGGTGGAAGCCGACGGTGATCCCGAGCCCAGTCAGGAAGTACATCCCGCAGAAGAGGAAGACGTCGCTCCAGTGCAGGGCGCTCCCCCACACCTGCCAGGCGGCGAAGCCGACGGCGACGAACGGCACCACGGTCACGAGGCCGGTGATGATCCGGTCCCGGGTCTCGTTCTCGACGGGCTGGATATCTGAGGGAAGCGGGCCGACAGTGGTCATGGCGGGCGATGATACGGGCCAAAGCCGAAGGGTTCCTAATTTGAGTCTGTAGGGTGCCCCGCAGTGCCCTTCGCAAACACCGCATCGCTGCGGCGTGAGATCGAGACCCGTCTCCCGGAGCGCCCCTTCACGATCGAGTTCTGGGATGGCTCCAGCGTCCCCTCCACCGCCGCCGACGGCGGCCCCGTCTTCAGCGTCCGCTCGCCTCGGGCGATCGCCCACGCCCTGCGCGCACCCGGCCAGCTCGGCCTCGGCCGCGCCTACGTCAGCGGCGAGCTCGAGGTCGACGACATCGACAAGGTGATCCGCGTCCTCGACGCCTGGCAACCGCCCTCGCTCGACAAGACCGACCAGCGGGCGCTGATGCTGGCGGCGGTGCGGGCGATGGGGATCGTCAAGCCGCCGCCGCGCCCGGAGGCGGAGCTGCGGCCGAGCGGCAAGCGCCACAGCAAGGAGCGCGACGCCCGCGCCGTCCGCCACCACTACGACGTCTCCAACGAGTTCTTCGAGCTCTTCCTCGGGCCAACGATGGTCTACAGCTGCGCGATCTGGCGCGACGGCGAGATGAAGACGCTGGAGGAGGCGCAGGAGGAGAAGCTCGACACCGTCGCCCGCAAGCTCCGGATCAAGGAGGGCGAACGCGTCCTCGACGTCGGCTGCGGCTGGGGCGGCTTCCCGCTCTGGGCGGCGACGAAGTACGGCGCCGAGGTCGTCGGCATCACCCTCTCGCCCCCGCAGGCCGAAAGGGCGCGGCAGCGGGCCGAGGGGGCCGGGGTCGCCGACCGCGTCGAGATCCGCGTCATGGACTACCGCGACCTGCCCTCGCTCGGCGAGAAGTTCGACGCGATCGCCAGCATCGGCATGGTCGAGCACGTCGGCGCGGCCAACATCGACCTCTACGCCGAGACCCTGGCCAGCCTGCTCGACTCCGGCGGCCGCCTGCTCAACCACGGCATCACCCGCCTCCGCCACACCGACCCCGAGGCCGGCGACTTCTCCGAGCGCTACGTCTTCCCCGACGC
>Ga0207661_10000277_pt1 | contig 32727 bp, 32 predicted proteins | sample KBSC713LmetaG_FD_184337 | JGI IMG/M metagenome (GOLD analysis project Ga0207661, IMG submission 184337) | Corn rhizosphere microbial communities from Kellogg Biological Station, Michigan, USA - KBS C7.1-3L metaG (SPAdes) (version 2) | ecosystem: Host-associated > Plants > Roots > Rhizosphere ...
TCGAGACGCTCCGCCATGGGCCGTGGGACAACGTCACGGCCGTCGTCGTGATCGCGGGCGTCGCCACCGTGCGCCTCCTCCGACGCAGCCGGCTGCACACGCCTGCGCTGGTCGTCGCGCTGCTCGACCTGGTCGTGCAGTCGCTGATCGTGATCCTCGGGCTCGCGCTCGTCTTCTCGCCGGACGTCCTGACGAGCGGGTTCTCGCTCGCGCCGGGCCAGGACTGGCTCGACGACGTGATCTACGCGATCCCGCTCGGCTTCGTCGCCTACACCGGTCTCGAGACCGTCGCCAACCTCGCCGAGGAGGCGCGCGAGCCGGGGAGGACGCTGCCGCGCTCGCTCTTCACGGCGATCGGCCTCGTCGTGATCCTCACCGTCCTCGTGGCTGCGGTCGGCGTGACCGCGTTTCCCGCGACCGACGGGACGACCGCGCTGGGCGACCAGTGGCTCGAGGCGCCCCTCGTGGGGATCGTCACCGCGTTCGGGGGCGAGCTGCCGGCTGACGTCGTCGACGTCCTGCGCGTGGCCGTTGGCCTCTCCGCCGGGCTGATCCTGCTGATGGCCGTGACGACCTCGATCTCTGGCTGCGCCCGGCTGGCGCACTCGATGGGGACGCACGGGATGCTGCCGCGGGAGCTCGGCCGCCTGGAGCGGAAGACCCTCGTCTCACGTGAGGCGATCGCGGCGATCGCGATCGTCGCGATCGCGGTGCTGCTCGTCTCCGCTGCGGTCACGGACCAGGCCCGTTTCCTGGCCGGCACCTATTCGTTCGGCGTCCTCCTCGCGTTCACGCTGGCGCAGCTCGCGGTGATCAGGCTCCGCCGGCGCGAGCCCGACCTCGGACGACCGTTCCGAGCCAGACCCGATGTGCGGATCCGCGGCGTCGCCGTCCCGCTGCCAGCGCTCGTCGGGGCTCCGCTCACAGCGGCGGTGTTCGTGGTCGCGCTCGTCACCCACGAGTCCGCCCGCTACGCCGGCCCCGCCTGGCTCGCGATCGGCCTCGGCGTCTACGCGCTCACGAGGACCCGGGCGAGAGTTGGGATGTTCGAGGGCGTCGATCCGAGAATCGCGCTCCCGACGGGCGTGCTCTACCGGCGGATTCTCGTCCCGATGAAGCTCGGCGTGATCGGCGAGGAGATGGTCGCGACCGCGATCGCGCTCGCAAAGGAGCGCGGCGCGCGCGTCGAGGCGATCACCGTCGTGCAGGTGCCACGCGAACGGGCGCTCGAGGCGCCGCTCCCGGTCGACCTCGCGCGCGCAGCCGCCGACTCGATCGCGGAGGCCCGGGCGCTCGGAGAGGAGAACGACGTCGAGGTGCACGCCGCCGCCGTTCACGCGCGGTCGATCGGCCACGCGATCGTCGACGAGGCCGAGCGCCGGCAAGCGGATCTGATCGTGCTCGGCTCCTCGCCGCGGTGGCGCCGCCAGTCGCGGTTCTTCTCGCCGACCGTCGACCACGTTCTCAAGCACGCACACTGCGAGGTTCTCGTCGTCGCCTTCCCGGAAGGCGTCTTCGAGGAGGCGTGACGCGCGCGCTACGCTCACTGCTGTGAAGATCGTGATCGTGGGATGCGGCCGCGTCGGATCCGGGGTCGCCAAGCAGCTCGCCGAGCAGGGGTGGGACGTCACCTGCGTCGACGAGGACGAGGGCGCGCTCGCGCGGCTCGGTGAGTGGCGCGGTGGGTTCGTCGTCGGGCACGGCATGGACGTGAACGTGCTCGAGCGCGCCGGGATCGTCGACGCCGACGCCGCCGTGATCGCGACGAACGGCGACAACACGAACGTCGTCGTGGGACAGGTCGTCCAGCGGCGCTACAACACCGGCTGTGTGGTCGTCCGCGTGCTCGATCCGGCGCGTGCGACGTTCTACGCCGAGCGCGGACTGCGCACCGTCTGCCCGACGCAAACCGCGATCGCGACACTCACCGACGTCGTCAGTTCGTGCGAGGCGACCCCCGTCTGATGTACGCGATCGTCGCAGGCGGCGGGAAGGTCGGCGCGAACATCACGCGGTCGCTCCTCGCGATGGGCAAGGAGGTCACCCTCGTCGAGCAGCGGCGCGAGCGCTTCGAGCAGCTCGAGGCCGAGCTCGGGCCGGTCGTGCTCGCCGGGGACGCCACCGAGCTCTTCGTGCTCAAGCGGGCGGGGATCGCCCGGCCGCCCGACATCGTCCTCGCGGTCACCGGTGACGACGAGGACAACATCGTGATCGCCCAGATCGCACAGGACGGCTACCAGGTGCCGAAGGTGATCGCGCGGGTCAACGACCCGCGCAACCAGGAGCATTTCGACCTGCTCGGCGTCAACCGTACGCTGTGCGCGACATCGGGCCTCCTCGGCCTCGTCGAGCACGAGGTCCCGGAGCACGGCCTGGTGAAGCTGCTCGAGCTGCGACGCGAGGGGCTCGAGGTCGTCGAGCTGCAGGTCTCGCCGGAGGCGCCCGCAGCGGGGAAACGGGTGGCCGGGCTCTCGCTGCCCGACGACGTCCGGCTGGTCTCGATCACGCGGAACGGGGTCGCCGAGGTTGCGGGCCTCGACACCGTGATCCGGCCCGGCGATCAGGTGATCGCGATCCTCAAGCCCGGTCTCGAGGACCGGCTCCGCGAGACGCTGGTCGGGTAGCTAGACCCGCCAGTACCCCCGGGTGAGGAGCACGAGCACGGGGAGCACCTCGAGCCGGCCGATCCACATGAGGCCCACCATCACGAGCTTCGACACGTCGCTGAACGGCGCGTAGCTCCCCATCGGCCCCGCGAACCCGAGGCCGGGTCCGACGTTCCCGAGCGTCCCAGCCGATGCAGCGATCGTCTCGGTCACCCCGATGTCCACGTTCGAGAAGCGCGCGTCGATCGCGAGAGCCGCAGCACCGACGACGAACGCGCCGACGTAGAGCAGCACGAACGCGAGAACGGCGCGGAGCGTCCGCTCGTCGACGACCTGTCCGTTCAGCCTGATCGGCATCACGAGCTCGGGGTGGATCGTCTGGCGCAGCTCGCGACGGAGCATGCGACCGACCAGCAGATGCCGCACGATCTTGACGGAGCCGGTCGGCGAGCCGGCGGAGGCGCCGACGAACATCAGGCCGATCATCGCCATGATGCTGAGGGTCGGCCAGGAGACGTAGTTCGTGATCGCGAACCCGGTCCCGGTCATCAGGGACGTCGTCTGGAAGAACGCCTGCCGGACGGCGGCCTCGCCGCTCGCGAGGTCGGCGCGGAGCAGCTCTGCGAGCACGACGAGCGTCCCGGCGACGAGAAGCACGGCGTAGAGCCGAGCTTCCTCGTCGCGGCGCAGCACGCCCGGGCGGCGGCGCACGATGGCGCGATAGAGGAGGGCGAAGTTGAGCCCCGCGAGCACCATGAACGCCGCGATCACCCACTGGCTGATCGCCGCGAAGCCCTCCAGCGAGTGCGCATCCGGCGCGAAGCCGCCGAGCGGCATCGTGCTGAGGGCGTACGAGACGGCGTCGAACGGGCTCATGGCGTCGTCGAGCCCCGTCAGCCAGATGAGGAGCAGGAGGCCGATCAACACGAGAGTCAGCCCGATGTAGAGCAGCCAGAGTCGTCGTGCCGTGTCGCGGATCCGCTCGGCGAGCTGGTTGACCTCCGGCCCCGGCAGCTCGGACTCGAACATCTGTCGTCCGCCGATCCGCAGCCTCGGCAGCACGGCGAGTGCGAGGACGATGATCCCCATGCCGCCGAGCCACTGGCTGAGCTGCCGCCAGAGAAGGAGCGAGCGGTCCATGCTCTCCGGGCTCACGACGACGCTCGCCCCGGTCGTCGAGAAGCCCGACATGCCCTCGAAGAGCGCGTCGACGGGGCGCGAGAGCTGCGGATCGTCGGAGAAGAGGTAGGGAAGCGCGGCGTACATCGCGGCCAGGAGCCACGTGAGCGACACGACGAGGTACCCCTCGCGGAAGCCGATCGGGCCCGGCGAGCGCCTGCCGAGCCTATGCAGACCCAGGCCGACGGCGCCCGTGAGGCCGCCGGCGGCGAGAAACGGCCAGACCGGCTCGCGGTAGCCGACGGCGACGGCGGCCGGGACGAGCGACGAGAGGCTCAGGTACGCGAGCATCGTCCCGGTCAGCCCGAGGGCCCCGGGAAGGTCGATCGCGAGCCAGGTCCGGCCGGCGACGCGGCCCGCCGCGTCGCGCCTCACAGGACCCGCTCGACGTCGGCGACCCGCGCCGTCTCGGTGAACACGATGACGCGGTCGCCAGCGTGCAGGATCTCGTCGCTGCTCGGGAACAGGGCCTTGCCGTCCCGGACGATCGCCCCGATCAGCGCGCCGCGGATCGGCATCTCGCCGAAACGAAGCCCGACGTACTCGCTCGACGGCTGGGTCGTGATGTCGAGCACCTCGTACCGGTCGCCGTCGAGCATCGCCACCTGCTGCGTCCGCGGGTCGTGCGCGAACCGAACGATCTCCTCCGCGGTCACGCCGCGCGGGTTGATCGTCACGTCGACGCCGGACTGCTCGTAGACCTTCGTCGAGACCGGGTCGTGCACGATCGCGATCGTGAAGCGGACGCCGTGCACGCGCGCGAGCGTCGCCGCGTAGTGGTTCTTCGCATCGTCCTTGATCGCGAAGACCGCCGCCTGCGCGCGGCCGATGCGTTCCCGCTCGAGGAAGTCCGGATCGACGCCCGTCGCGTTGAACACCCGGCAGCGGGGCAGCTGCTCCGCCACCTCGCGCGCGCGGGCGAGGTCCGGCTCGATCAGTCGCACGCCGATGTCCTGTTGACTCAGCATCCGCGCGATCGCGGCTCCGACTTGGCCGCCGCCGTACACGACGACGTCCGCCACGGGACGCTCTCCCGGTGCGAGGAGAGCCGCCCAGCCGCGGGCAGCGACGGGCGAGCCGATCACGACGATCCGGTCGCCGACCTGAATCGAGTCCTCGCCACGCGGGAGCGTCATCGACTCGTTCCGGATGATCGAGAGGACCCGCGAGTCGGGCGGGATGCGGGCGTCGCGGAGCGGGAGGCCGACGAGTGTCGCGTCCGCGCCGTCGAGGACGTCGAACTCGACGATCTGCACCTGCCCGCGCGCGAAGACGTCCGTCTGCCGCGCAGTCGGCATCCCGATCGAGCGCGAGACGGCGTACGCGGTCTCGAGCTCGGAGGAGACGGCGAAGTCGACATCCAACCGGCCCGCGCGCCAGAGCTCGATGTACTCGACGTTCGACGTGCGGATCACCGTCGTCGCCTTCGGCGCCTCGATGCGGGCGAACGAGCACGCGACGAGGTTCACCTCGTCGCGCGACGTGCACGCGATGAAGAGGTCGGCCTTGTCGACCCCGGCGTCCTGCAGCGCCTTCCGGCTTGCCCCGTTCGCCTCGATCGTGCGGACGTCGTAGCGGTATGCGATCGCCTCGAGGCGGTCGCGGGCAACGTCGATCACGCTGAGGTCGTGCTCCGCGTGGAGCGCCTCGACGATGGTCGAGCCGACCTGCCCAGCCCCGACGATCACGATCCGCATGCGGGGGCGAGCCTAACCGTCTGGAGCGAGATCAGGCGGCTATCCTCGAAGGGTGACTCGTGTCGCGCTCTTCCTTGCGGTCGCGTGCGGTGCGATCGCGGTCGGCTGCTCGGCCGCGGCGACGTCTGCTCCCTCGCTCCGCCTCGTCACCGTCGCGCGCGGGTTCGCGAGCCCCGTGCTCGCGACGCAGGCGCCCGGCGAGCCTGGACGCGTGTACGTCGTCGAGCAGCCCGGCAGGATTCGGGTCGTGGAGCGCGGCAAGGTGAGACCCGGTGCGTTCCTCGACATCCGCTCGCTCGTCATGTACGGGGGCGAGCAGGGCCTGCTCGGGCTGGCGTTCTCGCCGAGGTACGCGCGCGACCACACGTTCTACGTCAACTACACCGCGCGACCCGACGGCGCGACGAAGGTCGTCCGCTACCGGTCACGCAACGGCCGAGCCGTGCCGGGGAGCGCGCAGCAGATCCTTCGCATCGCCCAGCCCTACGCGAACCACAACGGCGGGAACGTCGTGTTCGGCCCCGACGGCCGGCTCTGGGTGGGGATGGGGGACGGCGGCTCCGGCGGCGATCCCGAGAACCGGGCGCAGAACCCCGACAGCCTCCTCGGCAAGCTGCTCAGGCTCGACGTTCGTCGGGCGAACCCGACCCCCCAGATCTTCGCGCTCGGCCTCCGCAACCCGTGGCGCTTCAGCTTCGACAGGAAGACGAAGGACCTCTGGATCGGTGACGTCGGTCAGAGCTCGATCGAGGAGATCGACCATCTGCCGCGCGGGACGACGGGCCTGATCAACTTCGGCTGGGACGTGTACGAGGGCCGGAGCAGCTACGAGGACAAGGCGCTCGGGCCCGGGAGGCTCGTTCAACCGGTCGCGCAGTACACACACGCCGACGGCTGCTCGGTGACCGGCGGGTACGTGTACCGCGGCAACGCCGTCTCGAGCTTGCGCGGCCGCTACGTGTTCGGCGACTACTGCAGCGGCACGATCTGGAGCATGCCCGCGACGGGCGGCGCGCTTCGCGTCGAGCCCGTGAAGGTGCCGCAGCTGACCTCGTTCGGTCAGAGCCTCGACGGGAATCAGCTCTACGTGGTCTCGCAGAGCGGGACGGTCTCGCGCTTCGTGCGCTAGCCGGCTCGTCTGCGCACCCGCGGCGACTGGCCGAGCGCGGCGTAGGCGACGGCGTTCAGCGAGTCGGTCAGAGCGCGGAGCTCTCGCGTCACCTGGAGAAAGCCCTCCTGCGCCTCGAGCCGTCCGTCGATTCGCTCGAGCTGCTCGGCGATCCGGTCGAGGCGCGCCAGGAGCGCGTCGAGCTGGCGGTCGGGGACGTCGCGGCCGTCCATGCGGCCGATTCTAGTGGTCGCCCCCGGGAAATCCGATCATGCTTCGCGCGGCTGCAAACGCTTCGCATGCCGTCGTCCTCGGTCGCCCCGATACCTTCGGGTATCGGGGCTCCCTGCGTCCTAGGCCTGCTCGGTTTTCGCCGGCGAATCACGTCCGGATTCCCCGGAGAGACCACTGATTCCGCCCGCCCGCTCGAGCAGGCGCTCCCGCGTCGTGACCAGCTCGGCGCCGTCCCCGAGCCTGCCGCGCAGCCGCTCGACGGAGCCCGCGCCGCACTCCATCGCCTCGACCCGCCTCGCCGCGCCGAGCTGCGCAACGGCGACCTGCGCGAGCTCGGCCGGGGCGTCGGTGGCGACGCCGAGACGGACTCCCGCCGATACGAGCGCTCGCAGCGCCGCGCTGACGGCGCTGTCCGGCCGGAGGTACACAGGAGCCCGGTCCTCCGCGTAGCGGCCTAGGAGCACGCGCCAGTTGCCGGCGCGCTCGTCGAGCGCCGCCGCGGCCTCGCCCCTGTCTCGGGGAAGGGCCGCAGGGTCGAGCCCGAGCACGCGGCCGTTGTCGGCGAGCCAGTCGTCCCACAGGTTCCGCGTGTTGCCCAGGACGCCGTCGAGGTCGAGCAGCAGCGCCGTCACCCGCGCCGGCTCCAGCGCATCCAGACGAGCACCCCGACGACCGCGCCGGCGGTGTCGATCGCGACGTCGAGCGGCGCGCCGTGGCGACCGCGGACAAAGGTCTGATGCACCTCGTCCGTGGCGGCGTAGCCGGCCGCGAGGACAACGGCGAGCCCGGGCCGGCGAACGGCACGGGCGAGCAGGAACCCAAGGATCGCGTACTCGGTGACGTGCGCCAGCTTGCGGAGCACGAGGTCCCAGGTCCCGAGCCCGGTGCCGAGGCTCGGCACCGAAGAGAAGGCGAAGATCACGCACGCCCAGACGAGAACGGGAAGCCAGACGGTGAGCGCCGACCGCCTCGGTGTCGCGACCTGCGTGGACATCGCCGAATCGTAGGCACGGCGGCACCTGTGCGAAGCGCGCGGAAAGACGATGCAGTCGGTGCGTCAGTCGCAGGCGTCGAGCGCCGCGACCGCGCGCCCCACCGCGCGCCCCTGAAGGGCGCCGACCGGGACCGCGAGCCCGAGGCTCGTCCCCTCGTCGACACCGAACACGGCACCGACGATCCGTCCCCTGGCATCGAGGACCGGGCCCGCGTCCCCCTCCTGGACATCCGAGCTCAGACGAAGCACTTTCGTCGTCGCACCGAACGGCGCCCCGGGAACGCTGTCCACGATCACGCCCGGCAGCAGCCGTAGCTTGCCGTCGCGCTCGGTGACGACGATCACCGAGGATCCTGCAGCGACGTTCGAGTCGGACCCCAGCTCGCGCGGCAGCCGCCGGGCGACCTGCATGACGCCGAGTTCCCCGATCCGGTAGGCCCTAGCGACTCCGACCGCCGTCGATCGCCGGTTCGCCGTCTCGACGCGGACCCATCCGCCGCCGGGAACCACGTCACGGTCGGCGACGAGCGTGTGCGCGTCGAGCGCGAAGCCCCGTCCGAGCGGGTCGTCGTCGCACGTCGGGATGCGGATCTCGAGTGCGCTCTTCCCGGCGAGGCGTCGCGCCGCGCCCAGGGAGAGCGTGCGCGTCGGTGCCGGCGCGAGTGCCCCGACCTCCGGGAAGACCTCGAGCAGCGTCGGCGCCGCTGCGCGGATGTCACCCGTCGGCGCCTCGTCCGTCACGCCGATGCCGCAGCCGGTCAGCAGGACCGTGACGACGAGCGTGAGTCCCAGCGCGATGGCCTTGATCACCCAGCACTCTTTTGGACGGCGCCGAGACGCGCCCGGGCGTGGTTGCACCGCGTGAGGAACGGCCGTGCCTTCGCGAGCTCCGCCTTCGGCTTCCCGTTCTGCGCAGCCGCGACGACCGACTGGAGGCCCTGGCTGCACGAGCTCAGCGCAGCGGCGGCCGAGGCGAACGCCGCCCGTTGCGCCGTGAGCTTGTGTCGCGACGTCTCCGCCTGGGCGAAGTCGCTCGCCAGTTGGCGCTGTTGCGCGGCAAGGGCCCCTGCCCGGGACTTCGACTGGCGCAGCTTCCCCCGGCTCGAGGCGAGCGTCGCGGCGAGGACGTTGGCCTGCCGCGTCCGCTGATTGAGAGCCTTGCTGCGGTCGGCGATCACGACGCGAAGCCCGCCGGCGACCTCCTCGGCGGCGACGGCCCGGTGCCGCCAGTCCTGGGCGTGGTTGTTGTTCTTCCGGCTGCTGTTGAGCAGCATCCCGACGACGAGCACGAACACGAGCGTGACTGCGAGCGTGGTCACGCTGACGCTCCAGCGTCCGATCTCCAGCGTGAGCTGCTCCGGCCGTTCGACCCGAGTCGATTGCATACCTCTCTATCGGCGCGCGCTGCGCGTGCTTGACGCAAATTCGAGTGACCGCACTGCTCGGTGGTAGGCTCGCCGCACCAAGGAGCGCGGTGAGGGAACCCGGTGCAAGTCCGGGACGGTCCCGCCGCTGTGAGGGGAGATGCTCTCCCGCCACCACGCCACTGGCCGCAAGGCCGGGAAGGCGGTGGGAGGGGTGGCCCCGAGTCAGAAGACCTGCCGCTCTCCCTCAGCCTCGACCCCCTCGCGGAAGGGAGAAGGAGAAGCAGCCATGTCTGGTCGTTTTGCCCTCGCGGCGGCGCTCGCCGTCGTCGCGCTGGCCCTCGGAGCTCCGTCGCTCGCGGCGACGAAACCCGCCGTTGCGGCCCCGTACCCCGTCACCGTCACGGTGGACAACGGGAAGGTCACGATCCGGAAGCGGCCGGCGCGCATCGTCTCGCTCTCGCCCACGGCGACCGAGACGCTCTTCGCGATCGGCGCCGGCAGGCAGGTCGTCGCAGTCGACGACCAGTCCGACTACCCGAAGCAGGCGCCGCACACCTCGCTCTCGGGGTTCACCCCGAACGTGGAGGCGATCGCGGCGCTCAAGCCGGACCTCGTGGTGATCGCGTTCGACCCGAAGGGGCTCTCGGGCGCCCTGACCCGGCTCGGGATCCCCGTCGTGTTCCAGAACGCCGCTCCGACGCTGCCGGCTGCGTACACGCAGATCCGTCAGCTCGGGAAGGTGACCGGACATGCGAAGGAGGCGAACGCACTCGCCGCACGGATGGGGCGGCAGATCCGGTCGATCGTCCAGAGGGTGCGGGCGAAGGCGATCAAGGCGAGCGTGTACCACGAGCTCGACCAGACCCTGTTCTCGGTCACGTCGAACACCTTCGTCGGGCGCGTTTACGCGATGCTCGGTCTCACGAACATCGCCGACGCCGCCACGGCCGGGGGGTCGGACTACCCACAGCTGTCGGCCGAGTACGTCGTCTCCGCGAATCCCGACCTGATCGTGCTCGCGGACACCGTCTGCTGCGCGCAGACCGCCCAGACGGTTGCGGCGAGACCGGGGTGGAGCCGCATCGCGGCCGTGCGCACCGGATCGATCGTCCGGCTGAACGACTCGATCTCCTCACGCTGGGGCCCTCGGCTCGTGAACCTCGTGCGGGCCGTCGGCACCGCTGTCCTGCGGCTCGGGAGCCAGTAGTAGTGCCCCTTCAGGCAATGCGATCCAGGTCCCTCGCGCGCGATGAGCGGCGCCATGCGTCGTCCTCGGTCGCCCCGATACCTTCTGGTATCGAGGCTCCCTGCGTCCTAGCCTGGCTTGCTCCTCGCATTCGAGGAACGAGGCAGCATCACCTGAAGGGGCACTAGTGGAGGCGGCCGCCGCCCAGGCACCCGCCGTTCGCGTCCGCGGGGTCACACCCGGCTGGGCGCTCGCGGCGGTCGCCTTCCTCCTGCTCGCGCTCGTCGTCGGTGTCGCCGTCGGCCCCGTGGACCTCGGGGTCGGCGACGTGTTGCAGTCGATCGCCGCGAAGCTCGGCGTCCCGGGCGTCCACTCGCCGCTGAGCCCAACCGCGGAGGCGATCCTCTGGGACCTCCGCGTGCCCCGCGTGGTGCTTGCCGCCCTCGTCGGAGGGATGCTCGCGACGGCCGGCGCGACCTACCAGGGGGTGTTCCACAACCCGCTCGCCGACCCGTACCTGCTCGGTGTCGCCGCCGGCGCCGGCCTGGGCGCGACCCTTTCGATCGCCTATCTGCCTCACACCCTCTCCGGGCACGAGCTGCTCCCGCTCGCTGCCTTCGTCGGCGGCTCGGTGGCGGTCGTGATCGCCTACTCGATCGGCCGCGCCGCCGGTCGCGAGCGCGACTCGGCGACGCTCGTCCTCGCGGGCGTCACCGTGGCGAGCTTCTTCACCGCGCTCCAGACGTTCGTCCAGCAGCGCAACACCGACACGCTGCAGGAGGTCACCTCCTGGATCCTCGGCAGCCTCCCGAACACCGGCTGGAGCGACGTCAGGACGCTTGCTCCGTACGTTCTCGTCGCGACCGCGGTGATCGTCGCGCTGCGGAGGGTCGTCGACGTCCTCAGCCTGGGGGACCTCGAGGCCGAGAGCCTCGGGATCCACGTCCGCCGCGTCCGTCTCGCGCTCGTGGTCGCCGCGACGGTGGGAACCGCGGCGGCCGTCGCCGTGAGCGGGCTGATCGCGTTCGTCGGGATCATCGTCCCGCACGCGGTGCGGCTCGTGGTCGGCACCTCGTATCGCGGACTGCTGCCTCTCTCGTTCGTGGTCGGGGCGGGGTTCCTCGTGCTCTGCGACGTGATCGCCCGCACCGCCCTCTCGCCCGCAGAGGTGCCGATCGGCGTCGTCACCGCGTTGTTCGGCGCACCGGCCTTCGCGCTCGTGCTGCGGGCCCGGGGGAGCCGGGCATGAGCGCGATCTCGCTCGAGCGCGTGACCGTGACGCTCGGCGGCCGGGAGGTCGTGCGCGAGGTGACGGCAGAAATCGAGACGGGAGACTGGGTGGCTCTGATCGGGCCGAACGGCGCCGGGAAGACGTCGCTTCTGCGCGCGGTCGCCGGCCTGCTGCCGTGCGACGGGTCGGTCTCCCTCGAGGGAGCATCGCTCGCGGAGCTCGGCCGGCGCGAGCGGGCGCAGCGTCTCGCGCTCGTCCCGCAGGAGCCGCGCACGCCGCCGTGGCTGACCGTCGCGGAGTACGTGCTGATGGGGCGGACGCCGTACCTGCGCCCGCTGGCGCGCGAGGGCGACGCCGACCACGACGCAGCGGCGCGCGCGCTCTCCCGACTCGACCTCGACGAGCTCGCCGAGCGGACTCTCGGCACGCTCTCGGGCGGAGAGCGGCAGCGGGTCGTCGTCGCCCGCGCGCTTGCGCAGGAGGCGTCGATCGTCCTCCTCGACGAGCCGACGGCCTCCCTCGACATCGGGCACCAGCAGCAGGCGCTCGACCTGCTCGACGCGCTCCGCGAGACCGAGGGCCTGACGCTCGTCGCCGCGATGCACGACCTGACGCTGGCCGCGCAGTACGCCGACCGGGTGCTGCTGCTCGACCAGGGTCGGGTCGTCGCCGACGGCGCCCCGGCCGAGGTCCTCACCGAGGAGGCGCTCGCGCAGCACTACGGCGCGCGCGTCCGCGTCGTGACGCTCGACGACGGCGTCGCCGTGCTCCCGGCCCGCAGAGCGTCCGTCTGACGGCCATGCACCGCCCGCACTGCATCGGCCTCCGACCCGCGATCCGCACGGCGATCGCGGTCGCGTCACTCGCGCTGGCCGTCCCGGCCACGGCGCCGTCCGCGCAGGCGATCCACCGCGGCTCCGACGCCGATTTCGGCTCGTACCGCTTCATGGTCTCCCTGCGGCTCGCGCAGACGCCCGACAAGCCCCGCTGCGGCGGCACCCTGATCGCCTCGGACATCGTGCTCACGGCGGGGCACTGCGTCGTCGGGGTCCCCCAAGACGGGCTCGTCGCGGTCGTCGGCGCCGACGTGCCCGACTGGCCGTCGACGCCGCGGGTTGCCAGCCTCGCCTACCGCACGCCTCCTGGATTCGATCTCCGGCGCGACAACCGCCACGACATCGCGATCGTGAAGCTCGCAGCCCCGCAGCAGACGCCGGGAATCACGCTCGCGCGCTCGGAACCACGTGTGGGGGCGAAGGTCGTGACCCTCGGCTGGGGCTGCACCAACGCTCCACCCGCCTGCGTCGTCCACCCGACCCGGCTCCAGGTCTCCGCCCAGTCCGTGCTGCGAGACGCGTCGTGCGGTCCAGACGTGTTCTGGGTGCCGCCGATGTTCGACCGCACGACGATCTGCACGAAAGGCGTTCGGCCGCGGTCGACTGTGAACCACGGCGATTCGGGCGGGCCGCTGCTGGTCGAGGACGGATCGGGAGCGCTTCGGCAGGTCGGCGTAACGAGCCTCGGAGCGGACAGCAAGGCGAAGCTCTACGCGGGCTTCACGTCGGTTCCGCGCGAACGGAGGTGGATCGCCGGCGCGATTGCCTCGCTGCAGCGCTGAGCGCCGCCCGGCGGCGTACAGTCCAAGGGGTGAGACGTGGCCTTGTGATCGCTGCGCTCGTGTGCGCGTGCGCCTTCGCGTTGCCGGCCATCGCGCGCGCCGGGTCGGTGCATCTGGAGCAGTACGTGGCGACCGGGAGCTCCGTCCAGGTGTCCGTCGTCGTCCGCCGACCCGCGTCGTTCTCGGTGCTGCTCCGGACGAGGACGGTCGGGCGGACGCAGCTACGCCTCCTCGGCGCCCACGCGCCCAGGGGCGGGCCGCTGATCGACACGAAGACGACCAGGTGCGACGGGGCCGCGGGCTCGTACTACTGCCAGGCGTCGTACGAGCCGCTCCCAGCGGGGACGTACACCTTCCGGATCGTCCGCCGCTCGGGCTTCTCGACGACCGTCGAGCTCACCGTTCGCTGGTAGCGGACACGTCCGAAAGGGCCGCTGGAGCGCGCGGCTAGCATCGACGCGTGGCCGTCACGCCCCATGAGGATCTCCTTGCCGACCTCAACCCTGCCCAGCGCGAGGCCGTGCTCCACGTCGACGGGCCGCTTCTCGTCGTCGCCGGGGCGGGCTCGGGGAAGACGCGGGTCCTCACCCATCGCGTCGCCCACCTGATCCGGGCGCACGGGGTCAAGCCGAACGAGATCCTCGCGATCACGTTCACGAACAAGGCCGCGACGGAGATGCGCGAGCGCCTCGAGCGGATGCTCGGCCGCACCGCCCGGGCGATCTGGATCCTCACCTTCCACGCGGCCTGCGGCCGCATGCTGCGGCGGGAGGCCGAGCGGCTCGGCTACCGCTCCAACTTCACGATCTACGACCAGGCCGACCAGGTGCGCCTCGTCAAGGCGTGCCTCGAGGAGCTCGGCAAGGACCCGAAGCGCTTCACGCCCCGCGGGATCCACTCGCAGATCTCGAACGCGAAGAACCAATTGATCTCGCCGGACGAGTACACCGCGCGGATCTCGTCGTTCTGGGATCAGACGGTCGCCGAGGTCTACGAGCTGTACCAGCGGCGGCTCTTCCGCTCGAACGCGGTCGACTTCGACGACATGCTGATGCTGACCGTGCAGGTGCTCGAGCGCTTCCCGGAGGCGCGCGAGCGGTGGCAGCACGCCTTCCGACACGTCCTCGTCGACGAGTACCAGGACACGAACCACGCCCAGTACCGCTTCCTCCAGCTTCTCGCCGAGAAGCACCGCAACGTGTTCGCCGTCGGGGACCCCGATCAGTCGATTTATGCGTTCCGTGGCGCCGACATCCGGAACATCCTCGACTTCGAGCGTGATTTCGGCGGTGCGGGCGTGATTGCGCTCGAGCAGAACTACCGCTCCACCAACAGGATCCTCGAGGCCGCGAACGCGGTGATCGACAACAACCGCGATCGCAAGCCGAAACGGCTCTGGTCGGAGCTGGGTGACGGCGATCCCGTCGAGGTGGTCGAGGTCGAGGACGAGCACGCGGAGGCGCGCTTCGTCGCCGCGGAGATCGCGAGGCAGGTCGAGACGGACGTGTCCGCGTCGGAGATCGCGATCTTCTATCGGACGAACGCGCAGTCCCGGGTCCTCGAGGACGTGCTCGTGCGCCAGGGAGTGCCGTACCAGGTGATCGGCGGCCCGCGTTTCTACGAGCGTGCCGAGATCCGCGACGCGGTCGCGTACCTGGCCGTGCTCAACAACTCCGACGACGCCGTCTCGTTGATGCGGATCGCGAACCGGCCGCGCCGCGGAATCGGGGACACGTCGATCCGACGGCTGGTCGCGCATGCCGATGCGCTCGGGGTCTCCCTCTGGGACGCAATGGCCGATCCGGAGGCTGCGGGTGTCGCGAGCGCGAGCGCCCGTGCAATCCGCGCCTTCCGCACGACGATGGAGTCCCTGATGGCATCGGCGCAGGAGCTCGCCGTCGACGAGCTCGTCCGGGCGGTGCTCGAGCGCTCGGGGACGCTCGAGGCGTACGAGGCGGAGCGGACGATCGAGGCGCGCGGCCGGGTCGAGAACCTCGAGGAGCTGGTCGGCTCCGCGCAGGAGTACCGCCGGCGAGTCGAGGAGCCTTCGCTCTCCGGGTTTCTCGAGGAGGTGCAGCTCCAGTCCGACCAGGACACCATGGTCAGCGGCGAGCCGCAGGTCACGCTGATGACGATCCACAACGCGAAAGGCCTCGAGTACCGCGTCGTGTTCCTCATCGGGATGGAGGAGGGGATCTTCCCGCACGCTCGCTCGATCGAGGACAACGACGTGGAGGAGGAGCGACGGCTCGCCTACGTCGGGATGACGCGCGCGATGGAGCGGTTGACGCTCACGCACACGACGGCGCGCTCCCTGTACGGCCGCCGCGAGTACAACCTCCCGTCGCGGTTCCTCGACGAGCTGCCGGCGGGCGTGGAACGCGAGCGGCTGCGACCCGCGTCATGGGCGGGGTACGCCCAGTCGGCGCGTCAGATTGCGCCGCGCGACGAGCGGCAGCTTCCCGCGCTCTCGACGGGCGACTCCGTGCGCCACGGCTCGCTCGGCGAGGGGGTCGTCACGCGGATCGAGGCGGGCGGTGTCGTGACCGTGCGCTTCGCGGCGGACGAAAGCGAACGGCGGCTGATGATCGAGTACGCGCCGCTCGAGAAGCTCTGATCGCGGTCTAGGATCGCCGGATGGCCTATCGCGTCCGCGCCGTCCGCGACCTCGCGGAATACCGCGCCGCCCTGGGCGTCATCGGGCACTACTTCGGCTGGGTGCCGAGTGAGGAGGATGCGGAGCGGTTCTCCTCGCGTCTTCCCTGGGAGCGCATGCATGCGGTCTTCGACGCCGGTCGGATCGTGGCCGGCGCGGGCGCGTACGGGCTCGAGCTGACCCTCCCCGGCGGGCCGACGCGATGCGCGGGCGTGACGGTCGTCGGCGTGCTTCCCTCCCATCGGCGCCGCGGGCTCCTGCGGCGGATGATGGAGCTGCAGCTTCGCGACGTGTGTGAGCGCGGGGAGCCGATCGCCGCGCTCTGGGCGTCCGAGGAGACTATCTACGGCCGTTTCGGGTACGGGCTCGCCTCGCTTTCCCTGAACCTCGGGATCCGGCGTCGGCAGGTCCAGATCCGGTCCGACCTCCAGCCCGAGGGATCGGTGCGGCTGATCGAGCGCGACGAGGCATTGGCGGTGCTGCCGCGTCTCTACGACCGCATCAGGAAACGCAGCCCCGGCTTTCTCTCGCGCTCCGGTGCGTGGTGGGAGGCCCGCACGCTCGGTGATCAGCCGGACAGCCGGCGCGGCGCCGGGCCGCTCGTTCGGGCGCTCTACGAGCGCGACGGCCGTCCCGCCGGCTGGGTGCTGTACCGGATCGCGCAGGAGGGCGCGACGTACGAGGAATGGAAGAAAACCGTCAGGGTCATGGAGGTCCAGGGGATCGACGATGCCGCTCGGCGCGAAGCCTGGCGGTTCGTGCTCGGGATCGACTGGACGGACGAGATCACGATCGAGGGTCTCGCCGTCGACGACTCGCTGCTCCTCGTCGTCGACCGGCCGAACGAGCTTCGCCCGCGTGTGTTCGACGGTCTCTGGGTGCGGCCCGTGGAGGTTGGCGCGGCACTCGCGGCACGCGGCGTCTCGCGCGACGGGCGCGTCACCCTCGAGGTGACCGCCGACCCGCATTTCGCCGACAACGTGGGGACCTGGACGGTGGAGGCAGATCGCGTGCGACGGACGTCTCGTCGCCCCGACGTCCGTCTCGACGTCCAGGGCCTGGGGATGACGATGCTCGGCGGGTTCACGTTCGCGCAGCTCGCGCGTGCGGGGAGAGTCGAGGAAGCCGCCCGGGGCGGGCTCGCGCGCGCCGATGCGCTGTTCCGGGCATCGCGCGCTCCCTGGTGCCCGGAGATCTTCTAGTCGTCTAGCCTCCTTGCCATGCCCGAAGCCGTGGTCCTCTCCGCCGTGCGTACGCCGGTCGGCCGTTACGGCGGTGGCCTCTCGGCGGTCCGACCGGACGATCTCGCGGCGATCGCGGTCGCCGCGACGGTCGAGCGCGCCGGAGTCCCTGCCGGCGAGATCGAGGACGTCTGGCTCGGCTGCGCGAATCAGGCCGGGGAGGACAATCGGAACGTCGCCCGGTTCGCCGCGCTCCTCGCGGGTCTGCCGGAGACGGTCGCGGGTGTGACCGTCAACCGGCTCTGCGCGTCGGGGCTCTCGGCGATCGCCGGAGCCTGCCACGCAGTCATCGCCGGCGACGGCGACCTCTTCGTTGCGGGCGGCGTCGAGTCGATGAGCCGCGCGCCGCTCGTCACCGCGAAGCCCGACGCCGCCTTTCCGCGGGGCGACCGCACGATGTACGACACGACGCTCGGGTGGCGCTTCCCCAACCCTCGGTACGAGGAGCGCTACTCCACCGCTTCGATGGGGGTCACGGGCGAGAACGTCGCCGAGCGGTGGAGCGTCTCGCGCGACGACCAGGACGCGTTTGCGCTCGAGTCGCAGCGACGCTGGGCGGCGGCCGACGCCGAAGGTCGCTTCACCGACGAGCTCGTGCCGGCCGGCGAGCTCGAACGGGACGAGCACCCGCGCCCGGACACCACGGCGGAGAAGCTCGCGGCGCTCAAGCCGGCATTCCGGCAGGACGGCACGGTCACCGCCGGGAACGCGAGCGGGATCAACGACGGCGCCGCGGCGCTCGTGATCGCGAGCGCCGAGCGGGCACGTGACCTCGGGATCGAGCCGCTGGCGACGTTCCGCGGGTCGGCGGTCGCCGGCGTCGATCCTGCCGTGATGGGGATCGGCCCCGTCCCTGCGATTCGCAAGCTGCTCGGTCGCACGGGCGTGACCGTCGGCCAGCTCGACCTCGTCGAGCTCAACGAGGCCTTCGCCTCGCAGTCCGTCGCCGTGATCCGCGACCTCGGGCTCGACCCCGCGCGCGTCAACGTCTCGGGTGGCGCGATCGCGATCGGCCACCCGCTCGGGATGTCGGGAGCGCGGCTCGTCGTGACGCTCGTCCACGAGCTTCGCCGTCGCAAGGGCCGCTTCGGGATCGCCACCATGTGCGTCGGCGTGGGGCAGGGGCAGGCGGCCCTGTTCGAGCGAGCATGAGCAAACGACGGATCGCACTCCTCTTCGACATCGACGGCACGCTCATCGTGTCCGGTGGCGCGGGCGCCAGCTCGTGGAAGCTCGCGTTCGACGAGCTCTACGGCATCCCGGCCGACATCGGCGAGTTCACCGACACGGGAATGACCGACCCGGACGTCGGCCGCCAGACGTTCGAGGCGGTGCTCGACCGCGAGCCGTCCGACGAGGAGTTCGCGAAACTGCTGGAGCGGCGCCAGCACTACCTCCACCGCACCGTTGCCGAGTCGGAGGACTATCGCGTGCTTCCCGGCGTGAAGGAGCTCTTGCCAAGGCTGCTCGAGGAGGGCTACCTGCTCGGTCTCGTGACCGGAAACCTCGAGGCGTCGGCGCACACCAAGCTCCACCGCGCGGCGCTGAATCGCTACTTCTCGTTCGGCGGGTACGCGTCGGACTCCCGGGACCGAGACGAGGTGACCCGTATCGCCCTCCGCAAGGCGGAGCTCGTCTACGGCGCTCCGTTGCGCGCGGAGCAGGCGCTCGTGGTCGGTGACACGCCGCACGACATCACCTCCGCGCACGCGGCCGGGATCCAGTGCGTCGGAGTGGGGAGCCACAACTACGACGCCGACCAGCTCCGGGCGGCGGGAGCGGACTACGTCGTCGAGTCGCTCGCGGAGGGCCTCCCCGAGGCTGCGGTAGACTCCGCCCTCCGGGGTCACCCGGGCGCTTAGCTCAGTTGGGAGAGCACCAGCTCGACAAGCTGGGGGTCACTGGTTCGAGCCCAGTAGCGCCCATTCGATAACCACAGGGATCGCGAGACAGAGGGCCTCTGCGGAGGCCCTTCTTCTTGCCAAGACCCAGCGTTCACCCAGAGTTGACTCGTGCTGCCTTTAGGATCTCGGCGCAAGAAGCTTCTTCCGTCACAGTGGGACGACATTTTCCTCGCCGTTGGCGAGGCCGGGCGTGTCCAATCGGAATTCGAGCGCCGATTCCAGCTCTCGCAGTGCTCATGCGACTTCGCTCAAACGCCCGCTGTGAACGTCGTAGACGAAACCTCGAACGCTTTCCTTGTGCGGGATGAACGGGCTTGTCTTGATGCGGGCGATTGACTGCCGCACGTCCTCTTCCAGATTGTCGAACGTCTCGCAGGGCCATTCCGGCTTGATGCCGGTCTCCTCCTGGATCGTCCGGCGGAAGTCGTCGTCTTTGAAGGTGAGCATCCCGCAGTCCGTGTGGTGGATGAGGATGATCTCCGTGGTCCCGAGGAGGCGTTGCGAGATCGCCAGGGATCGGATCTCATCGTTCGTGACCACTCCGCCCGCGTTGCGGATCACATGCGCGTCGCCTTCGCTCAGCCCGAGCAGTCCGCTGGGGTTCAGGCGCGCGTCCATGCAGGCAAGCACGGCGACGCCCTTGGCCGGTGGGAGCGGCAGACCCTGGTGCTCGAACGTCGCGGCGTAGTGCTCCGCGTTGTGAAGGAGTTCGTCGGTTGTGCTCATGCGTCCTCCCGTGCGTCGCTTTTGGAATTGAAGCATTGTCACTATACAAAGTGAAGCAGCGCCGTGTGCTCCGTTCAGCGCCCAGGTTTCGCAGCCCCAAGGTGGCCTAAGCAGCCCTTCGGGGAGGCCCGACAACCTGGGGGTCACTGGTTTGAGCCCAGTAGCACAGAGATCGCGAGATACGAGGCCTCCGAGAGGAGGCCTTTTTTCGCGCGCCCGTTCCGTGAAGGAGTACTCGCGGCCTCAAAACGAAGAAGGGCGCTCCGAAGAGCGCCCTTCTTGCACCGGCGTTCGTCGCCGGCCTAGCTGCTGCTGCTTCCTACGCCCCGCCGCCGCCAGATGCGAAGTCGCCGCTATGGCCATTGCAGGACACGCCCGGGCCAAAGGAGTGCATCAGGTCGGTGATGGCCGCCGCGCCGTGGCCGCCGGTGGCCTCGTTGACCTCGTCCCTGATGCCATTCTTGACCTGGCCCCAGTTCTGGACCCGACCCGGCTCGAACCCCGAATTGGGGTCGGTCGGATCGAGGAACGCCTCCGGGTTCTGCCCCGAGAACGAGCAGATCGACGCTGCGTGCGGCGCATTCTCCGGCGCAAGCCCGATCGGCGTCTGCTTTCCCGTCGTCGCGAAGTTGCCGGTCGACTCACCGGCGAACGCGGAGCTCGCACCCACAGCCGCAATGACGACCGCGCAGAGCGCAGCCATCAGCAATGACACCTGCCGCATTGTTCCCTCCCCCTTGGTAGACGCCGACGCCCGATTGGCCGTCAGCCTGCGGCCATGACCTTACACACTTGGCGAGTGTGTCCTTTCGTCCACGACGCGGCCTAGAGGCTTGCTGTGAAACATCCGCGGCGACGCCTCTTCGCCCACCACCACACCGACGACGTGTACGTCGACTGGAAGGTCAAGCACCGACTGAGGGAATCGAGCACATCGAGGCGACGAAGGCGTACGTCGATTCCGCCGGTGCCACGCCGCCCCAGATCCTCTCCCACCCGATCAGGTTCGGCTCCGGGGAATGGACCTGCGTCGCCGGAGAGCTGAGGAATCTTGACGTCGGGTACGCCTCCATTCGTGGCCGTGGTTCCGTAGACTCCCGCACTTCCCCGGCCGTCCCCCCGAATGGCCGGATGCAGCTCCGGGCTTGGCCCTTTGGTTCGGAGCGATGAGGCGGCCCCTTCCCCCGGGGCCGCCTCTGTTTCGGGGGTCGGGCTGCTTCGCCACAGGCTCCGCTGTCGCCGGCCCAGGCTGTCGGATCCGTAGAGCCGCTCTTGTACGGACCACAGCCACGGCGTACGCTCGTTCCTCGAGGTTCAAAGGAGCCTGATGGTGCGTCGCACTGTGGGGGGTTACGTGCTCGGCGTGGCCGTGCTTGCGCTCGCGGGAAACTCGATGGCCTCGGGTCTGCACCGGGTCGCCGATCGCACACGCCCGATCGACCCACGACTGCAGGTGCGTCCACGTGTCGCCGGACGCGGACACGGAGCGGGGATAACCGTCACCGAGATCCGTGTGGCGTCGCTCGAGGTTCTCGTGGCGGGTGGGACGTCGGTGCTAGGGAACCCGCTGCCGTGGACACCATTGCGTCTTCGGGGCGGTGCCTGGCGTGGAGTGCTGCCGCGCCCCGCCCGTCGCGGCGTCTACGTGCTCGAGCTGCGTGTTCGGGCAGGCGAGCGAGTCTGGCGATCGGACGCATGGTTGTTGCGGGTCCTTGCGCGGGGCACCGAAGCAAGGCCTTCGTTCGGCGACCCTGCCGACGTGGCCGCGTGGTGGGTGCGAACAGTGCCGATTCGGGGGCGGCTGGTCGTGACGAGGCGGTGGCCGCTCTCGGCCGACGATCGGCGCGACCCGCGCCGACACCAGAAGCTGGTGGTTGCCTACACCGTCGCCGGTCACCGCGCTGCCAAGGATCGCCTCGGGGTCTTCGTGACGGCGTTCCGGGAGGGACGTTCCGGTCGGTGGCGACTGCTCGAGGCAAGCGTGGCGCCGTAGGGAGCGCGACGGGCCGGCACGGACGGGGCGGTCGGCCCAACCGCCTCCATACCGTGAACGAGTAGCTTGAGCTCCGGAGGTGACTCGCAGGCAGACGCTCACTCTTGTCGCGGCGATCCTCGGCTCGGGCGTCGCGACGATCGACGCGTCGATCGTCAACGTGGCGCTGCCGGCGATCGAGCGGGACCTCGGGGGTGGCCTGACCGGGCAGCAGTGGGTGTCGAACGCGTATCTCCTTGCGCTCGCCTCGCTGATCCTGATCGGCGGGTCGTTGGGCGACGTCTACGGCGAGCGCCGAGTGTTCGCGATCGGCATCGCGGCGTTCGGGGTGCTCTCACTCGCGTGCGCGTTGGCACCGACGATCGAGACGTTGATCGCCGCACGCGCGCTCCAGGGTGCGGCCGGCGCTCTGGTGACTCCGAGCTCGCTCGCGATCATCGTCAGAGCGTTCTCGCCGAGCGACCGTGGCGCGGCGATCGGAGCGTGGACCGCATGGGGCGGGATCGCCGCGATCGTCGGGCCTCTCGCAGGGGGCTGGATCGTCGATCAGGTCTCCTGGCGCTGGATCTTCGCGATCAACGTCCCTGTGGTCGTCGTCACCCTCGGACTGATCCTGACGGCCGTGCCTCGGGCCCCTGGGCAGCCGGGGCGTCGTGTCGACGTCGTCGGCGCGAGCCTCTGCGTGCTGGGGCTCGGGGGCATCGTGTTCGGGCTGATCGAGCAGCCTCAGCACGGCTGGAGCAGCCCGGTGATCCTCGTCCCCCTGGTCGTCGGGGTCGTTGCGTTCGCGAGCTTCGTCGTCTACGAGCGCCGCGTCGAAGAGCCGATGCTCGAGCTGGAGCTGTTCACGCATCGGAACTTCGCTGCCGGCAACGTCGAGACGTTCGCCGTGTACGCGGGGCTCGGCATGCTGTTCTTCTTTCTCGTCATCTTCCTGCAGCAGGTGGCCGGCTACACCGCGCTCGAAAGCGGGCTCGCGACGGTGCCGGTGACGGTCGTGATGTTCGCGTTGTCGCAACGCTTTGGCGCGCTCGCCGACCGGTACGGCCCACGTCTGTTCATGGGTGTCGGGCCGCTGGTCGCCGCGGTCGGGGTCTCGCTGTTGCTCCGCACCGGACTGGACACGTCGTATCTGGCCGACGTCTTGCCGTCGATGCTCGTCTTCGCGCTCGGCCTCTCGATGACGGTCGCGCCGCTGACCGCAACCGTGCTCGCCGACGCCGACGAGAGAGACGCAGGGATCGCATCGGCGATCAACAACGCGGTCGCACGGGTCGCGGGGCTGATCGGCGTGTCCATACTCGGCGTCGTCGTCGCGCAGACTCTCGTCGGGGACACGTTCGCCGCGAACGACGAATCCCTCCGCGCGTTTCACGAAGTCGTCGTCATCTGCTCCGCGCTCCTCGCCGTCGGAGGCGTCATCGGGACTGTCGGGATCGTCAATCCACGCCGTGTCGTTGAGGCACGGAGATGCCCGGGCGGCCAGCTCGTCGCCGTCCCCCAGCCGGCCGTCGACCACGTTCCCGACGACGCGCCGATACCGGTTTCCTAGCCTCTAAATTCGCCCAAGCGCGTGATCGGCGTGCGCGGGGCGGTGGCACGGAAGGACTGAGCGACGCGGGGCCGAAGGACGGCTTGTCATCGAGGGTGGCCGCGCAGGTCTGTACCCGCGCGTCCTCCGTCCACATGCGCCACTGCGGCACGCATGAACCCGGTTCCTCGTAAGGAGGAGGAGGAGGTTCGTTGTGCGCAGGGCCCAGACGGCTCCGCCCGACCCGAACGCTCGGCCGGCCTGGCTGACCGACGCGGTCGGTGACGTGTGGACCAAAGCCGACTGGGCTCGCTGGGAACGACGGGTGGTCCCCGCGCTCGCGGCGCGCGGCGTGACCCCGGAGATGCTCGAGCCCGTCTACGGGACGGGCGACCGGGACCTGCTCGGGATCGGGGTCCAGGCCGACGTCGGCTGGCGGGTCGGCTGGCTGAGCTCGCCTCGCCGTCGCAGGGCAGCGATCGTCGGGGCCGCCAGCGACCTCGTCCGCGGCCTCGACGTGCCCGGGATCGACACCGTGCCGACGCTCCCCCGCGCCGGCGCCTGGTTTCGGAGTCGCTGACCCCCGCCGCCACGGTGGCGCAGCGCGCAGGGAACGCGGCGGTGCCGTATGGTTCGCAATGCGAGGAAGCGGGTACTCGCAGACGTCAACTCGCGCCGGGAGGTCGCCGTCATGAGCTCGGAGGTCATGCAGATCGTCCTGATGGGTCGAGCGCGGGGTCACGGCCCGATGCTCGACGTGTGCCCGGCCCCCGGATGCTCCGCGATCACGATGGGCGGAACCTGCGTCGCGCACGACCTGCCCGTGACGACAGAGTTCCCGCGCGGACGGCCGTACGTCGCCAAGGCCCCGTTGCTTGCGAAATCCTTACGAATCCTCGGTGAAACCCGCGCCGGATCACCCGGCTGAGGGATGCTGAACACCGCCTCTCTGCAAACGGTGAGAGGCATGGGTGCTTCCTCCGGGTGGAATCTCGAGACGCGGCGGCCTCGCGTCCGCACCGCGCCGACGTCCGCGGCACGCACGGTCGCGAGGCTCGCCCGCCTCCCGCACGGGTCGGCTCGTCAGGCCACGGTCGAGCGCCCGTGCGGGCCGAGGCAGACGCTCCGCGCACAGGCTCGCTAGAGAGGGCGGGAGAGCCCCCAGGCTGACGCGGCCGACCGATTCCAGCTGACGGCACCCAAGTAGGATCGCCGCGTGAAGATCCGCGCCGCCGTGCTCGAGGAGTTCGGCCGGCCGCTCGTGGTGCAGGAGGTGGAGCTGGCCGAGCCGCGCGCCGGCGAGGTCCTCGTCCGGCTCGTCGCCTGCGGCGTGTGCCACACGGACCTGTACACGGCGTCGGGTGCCGACCCGACGGGCTACGCGCCGTGTGTCCTCGGTCACGAGGGCGCCGGGGTGGTCGAGCGCGTGGGGGAGGGGGTCACCCTCGTCCAGCCCGGTGACCATGTGATCACCCTGTTCGCCCCCGAATGCGGCACGTGCGTGCACTGTCGGAGTGACCGGACGAACCGCTGCGTCGCGATTCGTGAGGAGCAGGGGCGCGGCTATCTCCCGGACGGCACGACCCGCCTCTCACGCGCCGGGTCGGAGCTTCGTCATTTCATGGGGACCTCGACGTTCGCGGAGCACACGGTGATGCCGGAGATCGCGCTGGCGAAGGTCAGCCGGGACGCGTCGCTCGAAGGGTGCGCGCCGTTCGCGTGCGGGCTCTCGACTGGGATCGGCGCAGCGCTCTACACCGCGCGGGTCGAGCCAGGATCGACGTGCGTCGTGTTCGGCTGCGGGCTCGTCGGGCTCGGCGCGGTGATCGGGGCGAGGCTCGCGGGCGCCGAGCGGATCGTGGCGATCGACCTCTCCGAGGAGCGGCTCGCGCACGCGCGGCACCACGGCGCGACCGATACGCGGATCGCCGGCGAGGACACGGTGGACTGGATCAGGGAGGAGACCGGGGGATTCGGCGCCGACTACACGTTCGAGGCGACCGGGAACGTCTCGGTCATGCGCCAGGCGGTCGAGTCGGCCCGCGAGGCATGGGGTCTCGCGACGATGTGCGGTGTCGCGGGCAAGGGGAAGACGTTGGACGTCGTCCCGCGTTTCCTCATCACCGGCCGGCGGGTCACGGGCACGTCCTTCGGCGGCGTCAAGGGGCGCACGCAGGTGCCGCAGCTCGTCGATCGCTGGCTCGCCGGCGAGATCGATGTCGAGTCGCTCCTGTCTCACCGGATCGGCCTGGACGACGTGAATCACGGATTCGAGCTGCTGGAGGCCCAGGACGGGATCCGCAGCGTGATCACGTTCGACTGAGCCGTCGAGCGGCGGCGCCAGGCCGCGAGCGGGAGCTCGACCTGGGCAGGCTCGACGGCGCGTGCCGGGGCGTGCTTCGCGTCGGCGCTCGCGAGCGCCTCTCCGCGCGCGTCGAACCGGCGGGCGATGGTCGTGTCGCGTCCGGACATCGCGTTCCCCTTTCCGTCGAGTATCTTGAGGGAGAGTTACTTCACGACAAATTACTACAGGAGGTACCTTGACGTCAAGATTCTTTGCATGGAAGATCCCCGCGTGACGACAAAGCCCACCTCGAGTCATCCCGACACGGTCGACGCGAATCTCGAGGTCTGGGCGCGCGAGCTCCCCGAGCTCGACCTCGAGACGGAGGGGATCATCGAGCGCATCCACCGGCTCGAACGGTTCGTCGACAAGGCGATGCAGGAGACGTTCGACGCGTTCGATCTCTCGCACGGCGAATGGAAGGTGCTCGCGAACCTCCGTCGCGCCGGTCAGCCCTATCGCGGGAAGCCGGGCAAGCTCGCCAAGCGACTCGACCTGTCGAGCGGTGCAATGACGAACCGGCTCGACAACATGGAGGCGCGAGGCCTGATCCGACGCCTGGACGACCCCGCCGACCGTCGCGGCGTGATCGTCGAGCTGACCGAAAGTGGCAAAGAGCGCTGGGATGCCAGCATCGCAGTCCAGGCGGAAAAGGAGTCGCTCGTCGACGCGGCCCTGAACGACCGCGAGAAGCGCCAGTTGAACGACCTGCTCCGGCGTCTCATGCACGCCTTCGAGGACGCCCACGGCCCCGCAGTGCCGCCGCACGACTGACATGCCGAGGCCCCCAACCCCCCGTCGACGGATGTAAACCATCTCGTCCGGCCAGAGGCGTAGACTCCGGCGGCGCTGCAGGGGACTGCGGCGCGCGGCAGAAGCACAGTCCTTGAAAGGGGGGACAAGCACGATGAAGTACTTGCTGATCGCGTGCGTCGCGGTGGCGGCGCTCGCGGTACCGGGCGCCGCGATGACGGCGCACTCGACCGCCACCGGCGCCACGTACACGATGTACCTCGGGGAGTTCGCCCAACCGCCGGCGAGCTTGCGGAAGGTCCCGGGGACGATCAACGAGTTCCTGCCGGCGAAGGTGGTGATCGCGGCCGGGGACAGCGTCACGTTCTCGAGCGCCTCGTTCCACACGGTGACGTACGCGCCGAAGCCCTTCCCGCTCTTCGTCCCGGATCCCGCGAAGGGGAGCTACAACGGGTTCGACGACGCGGCCGGGACGCCGTTCTACTTCAACGGCAAGGGGAAGTTCGTCTACAACGTCCAGGCGTTCGCCCCGTTCGGCCCGAAGACGATCTCCGGGCGGACGCCGGCGTCCAGCGGCGCACTGTCGCCGGCCGGGCCGAAGTCGCCACCCGCGACCGCGACGTATTCGTTCCCGAAGCCGGGGACGTACCACCTGTTCTGCACCCTCCACCCCGGCATGAAGGGCACGGTCGTCGTGAAGCCGGCGGGGTCGGCGCCCCCGAGCACACCCGACCAGGTGAAGGCGCAGGCGCTTCAGGCTCAGACGGCCGCCTACCCGAAGGCGATCGCGCTGAACAAGACCAAGGTCGCCGCGCCCAACACCGTCGTCATGGGCGTCGGCGGTGGCGTCGCGATGCTCGCGTACTACCCGAACGTGCTCAAAGTGAAGGCCGGCACCACCGTGACGTTCGTCAACAAGTCGACGAGCGAGGTGCACAACATCGTCTTCGGCCCGAAGAAGTACGTCCAACAGGTCCAGAAGACGACCGATCTGTTCCCGACCGGGCCGAACAGCCCGAACCAGGTGACGCCGTTGCTGCCCTATGCGACGGATCCGAAGCCGTACACGTACGACGGCGCCGCGACCCATGGCAACGGGTTCTTCGCGACGTCGCTCGCATCGGGAGCCCCGATCGGGTTGCCGCACTCCTCGAGGGTGAAGTTCACCGCCCCGGGGACGTACAAGTACTTCTGCTGGATCCACGGTCCCGACATGAGCGGGACGATCGTCGTCACGCCGTGAGGTCGCGACGGCTCGGGCCGCGGGCGCTTGCGCTCGCGGCCCTCGCCGGCGTCGTCGCGACGGTCGGCGGCACGGCCATGGCGACGTCGCTCGCCCCTGCGGCGCCTGCGCCGAAGACAGGTCACGTCCGCGAGTACTGGGTGGCGGCTGTGCCGGTCACCTGGAACGTGGTCCCGAACGAGCGGAACGCGATCGAGGGCGACACGTTCACGCCTCCCCAGACGGTGTTCCGCACCGTCGTCTACCGGCAGTACACGAAGGACTTCGCGCGTCGCGTCGCAAACGCGTCCGGAGACGAGGGGATCCAGGGGCCGCTCCTCCAGGCCGACGTCGGCGACACGCTGCTCGTCCACTTCCGAAACCTGGACACGCTGACCAACAGCCCGCACTCGATGCATTTCCACGGCGTGCGGTACCGGTTCGGCTCCGACGGCGCGTACATCCCCGGATTCTCGGGCCCCGGCGCCGCGGTCGAGCCCGGCGAGACGTTCACCTATCGCCTCGTCGCCGAACGGAGCTCGGCCGGGGTGTGGCCCTACCACGACCATTCGCCGTCGATGATGGCCTCGATCGAAGGCGGCCTCTACGGCGCGCTCTCCATCCATGCTCCCGGCGAGCCGAGGCCCGATCGGGAGTTCGTCGTCTACCTCTCCTCGCACCTGGGCTTCATGACGATCGACGGTCGCGCGTTCGTCGGGAACACGCCGGTCTTCCATGCGCGCGTCGGCGAGCTTGTGCAGTGGGACGTTCTCGCAATCGGCGACGACTTCCACACGTTCCACGTCCACGGGCATCGGTGGATCCAGCCGGACGGGACGCCGCGTGACACGCAGGTCGTCGGGCCCGCCGAGAGCTTCAAGATCCGCTGGCGCGAGGACACGCCCGGGACGTGGCTGTACCACTGCCACGTCGAGAGCCACATGATGAACGGGATGATCGGGATCTATCGGGTGAGCCGGTGACGAAACGCGCGATCCCGGTCGCGCTCGGGCTCGTCGCGCTGGCGGTGGCCTCCGGTGTGAGCGCGGCTCGCGCCGACGCACCCACCCGGACGGTGACGATGCCGGGGAAGGCGTACGACCCCACACACCTCGACGTCCTCGTTGGGACGACGGTGACCTGGAAGAACGAGGACTCGATCAACCACACCGTGACCGCGGACGGCGACGCGTTCTCGTCCGGCTACGTGCCACCGGGGGGCTCGTTCGCGTTCACGTTCGCGCAGCAGGGCCGGTACGCCTTCCACTGCACGATCCACAAGTTCATGCGCGGCGAGGTCGACGTCTTCGGGCTCGTGCTGACCGGGCCGGAAGGCGCGGTGGGAGCCGGACAGAGGGTCGTCTTCGCGGGGCTTGCGCCGGCGGGCACCTCCAGCGTCGCCGTGCGTGGGCCGCACGGGGACGTCGTCGTGAAGCCCCGCGCGGACGGAAGCTTCGCGGTGCGGACGCCAATCGGCGAGCCGGGGTCCTACCGTGCGGTCGCGGGCGGGCTCGTCAGCCCCGCCGTCGCCGTCCAGGTGCGACCCGCCGTCCACGTGTCTGCGGCGCGGGGGCGGGTCCGTGCGACGGTGAGGCCGGGTAGGCCGGGCGCGACGGCGCTGCTCCAGGCGTACGACCGTGAGCACTTCGCGTGGACGACGGTCGCCCGCGGCACGCTCGACCGTGCCTCCCGGGTCAGCCTGCGCGTCCCCGACGGAGTCGGACGCGCCCGCGTCCTGGTCGTCGGCTCGCACGGATGGGCGGACGGCATCTCGCTGCCGATCGTCCTGCGCGGCACGTAACGGGCGCCGTCGGGGCCAACCGAGCGAGGCCGACTATCCTGGCCCGACGATGAACCTGACGCTTCCCGACGGCTCGGCGCTCGAGCTGCCCGACGGAGCGACGGCGCTCGACGCCGCGCGCGCGATCGGCCCGAAGCTCGCCGAGCAGGCCGTGCTCGCACGGGTGAACGGAGAGCCGCGCGACCTCCGGCTCCCGCTTCCGGACGGTGCGTCCCTGCAACTCTTGACCACGCGCGACCGCGACGATTCCGACGCCCTGTACGTGCTCCGTCACTCGTCCGCACACCTGCTCGCCGAGGCGGTGCGGCGCCTGCATCCGGGCGTGAAGGTCGCGATCGGACCGCCGATCGAGAACGGCTTCTACTACGACTTCGAGTTCCCGCAGCCGATCCGCGAGGAGGACCTCGCAGCGATCGAGGCCGAAGTCGCTCGCGAGATCGCGGAGGGTCGGACGTGGGAGAGGGCGGAGATCGACCGCACCGAGGCGCGCGCCCGCTTCGAGGCGGAGGGCGAGACGTACAAGGTCGAGCTCGTCGACACCGCCGACGGGCCGATCTCCCTCTACACGCAGGGCGACTTCACCGACCTCTGTCGCGGACCGCATCTCCAGAACGCGGCGCCGATCAAGGCGCTCAAGCTCACGGGGCTTGCCGGGGCGTACTGGCGCGGCGACGAGAAGAACACCCAGCTGACGCGGATCTACGGCACGGCGTTCTTCACGCGGGAGGACCTCGACGCGTACCTCGAGCGGCTCGAGCGGGCGCGCGCCAACGACCATCGCCGGCTCGGGCGCGAGCTCGACCTCTTCCACCTCCAGGACGCCTCGCCGGGCTCGCCCTTCTGGCACCCGAAAGGCATGGTCATCTGGAATCAGCTCGAGGACCTACGCCGTCGCGAGAACCTGCGACGCGGCTACCTCGAGGTCAAGACCCCGCTCATCTACGACAAGTCCGTCTGGGAGACGTCGGGCCACTGGGAGAAGTTCCGGGGCGAGATGTTCCTCGTCGCAGGCGAAGGCGAGGAACCCCACGCCGGTCTGAAGCCGATGAACTGCCCGGGGCACATGCTCCTCTTCGGGAGCCAGCTCCGGAGTTATCGCGACCTGCCGCTCCGTTACGCCGAATCCTCGACGCTGCACCGCAACGAGCCGACAGGCACGCTCCACGGGCTGCTCCGCGTGCGCCACGTGACGCAGGACGACGCGCACATCTTCTGCACGAGAGAGCAGATCGAGGCGGAGATCTTCGCCTGTCTCGACTACGCCGCGTACCTCTACGACCTCTTCGGGATGGACGCCCGGTTCGAGCTGTCGACCCGGCCCCCGAACCGGCTCGGATCGGACGAAGAGTGGGACTTCACGGAGGCTGCGCTCCGCACCGCACTCGAGTGGCGCGGGATCGACTTCGTCGTGAACGAGGGCGACGGCGCGTTCTACGGGCCGAAGATCGACCTCCACATGCTCGACGTGCTCGGTCGCTCGTGGCAGATGGGAACGATCCAGCTCGACGGGCTGATGCCGAAGCAGTTCGGGCTGAGCTACATGGGCGCCGACAACGTCGAGCACACGCCCTACGTCGTGCACCGGGCGCTGCTTGGCTCGCTCGAGCGGTTCATGGGAATCCTGATCGAGCACTACGGTGGGGCGTTCCCATCGTGGCTGGCCCCGGTGCAGGTGCGCGTGCTTCCGGTCGCGGACACCCATCGCGACGAGGTGCACGCGCTCGTCGCCGACCTCCAAGGCTCAGGTGTGAGGGCAGACGTGGACGAGCGCGACGAGACGCTCGGCAAGCGGATCCGGGACACCGAGCTCGCGAAGATCCCGTACGCCGTCGTCTGGGGCGATCGAGAGACGCGCGACACGATCGCCGTCCGCGCGCGGGGGGGCGAGGGCGTGACGACGCTGTCGCTCGACGAGCTGGTCGCCAGAATCGCCGACGAGACACCCTCCTGATACTCTGGTGGCCTGCAAAGCAGGAGCGGCATCGCCCCTCACCCCGCCGGCCATGAGCCGCGCGAGGTTCAACCGAGTCGAATCGGACGAGGGAATGTCGCCGCTGCATGCAGTGGCGTTTCAACGAAAGAGGAGGATCGACTCGACTTGGTGACAGCCCTTTGAGACCGCGGCGCCGTCCCGAGGACCGGACGCGTCCCGTCGTCCAGCAGGATCGGATCAACGAGCAGATCCGCGTACCGCGCGTCAGGCTCGTGGGGCCCGACGGGGAGCAGATCGGGATCAAGGACACGAAGGAGGCGCTCGAGCTCGCGTACTCGAAGAACCTCGATCTCGTGGAGGTCGCGAAGGACGCAGACCCGCCGGTCGCCAAGGTCATGGACTACGGCAAATGGCGGTACGAGCAGGAACAGCGCGCGAAGCTCGCCCGCAAGCACCAGTCGACGATCAACATCAAGGAGATCAAGCTCAGGCCGAAGATTGGAGTCCACGACTACGAGACCAAGAAGGGCCATGTCGTCCGCTTCCTCAACCAGCGGGCGAAGGTCAAGGTCACGATCATGTTCCGGGGACGGGAGAACCTGCACCCGGAGCGCGGTCGGATGCTCCTCGAGCGCCTCGCAGGCGACGTGAAGGAGCTCGGTCAGGTCGAGCAGCAGCCAACGCTCGACGGCCGGAACATGGTGATGGTGCTCGGGCCGACGAAGAACGCAGGAGTGACACGAGATGCCGAAGGTGAAGACAGGGAGCGGGGCGAAGAAGCGGTTCAAGGTGACCGGGGCGGGGAAGCTGATGCGTCGGCGCCGCCACCGGACGACGCCCCCGGGTCAGGTGATCAAGAGCCGTCCGGGGAAGCGGAAGCGCGCGCAGGAGACCGCGTCGGTCGCGTCTAGCGACCGGAAGTCCGTCAAGAAGCTGCTGGGGAGGGGCTAGTGTCCCTCCCGGCAACAATTAGTGCGTCTCTGGCACGCCATCCGCGGCGCATCGCCGCGTCCTCAGTCGCGTCCATGTCTCATGACATGGACGCTCCCTGCGTCCTTGCGTTGCTTGCGTCTAGCGTGCCAGAGACGCGAAATCGTCACCGGGAGGAACACTAATGGCTCGCGTCAAGCGATCGGTCGCCGCGCGCAAGAAGCGTCGCAAGGTTCTCGAGCAGGCCAAGGGGTACTACGGCCGCAAGAGCACGCACTACCGCTACGCGAAGGAGCAGGTCGAGCACTCGCTCGTCTATGCGTACCGCGACCGCCGGAACAAGAAGCGGACGCTCCGGTCGCTGTGGATCGTGCGGATCAACGCGGCGGCCCGCGCGAACGGGCTCTCGTACAACCAGTTCATGAACGGCGTGCACAGGGCCGGGATCGAGCTCGACCGGAAGTCGCTCGCCG
>Ga0207661_10000278_pt1 | contig 32703 bp, 36 predicted proteins | sample KBSC713LmetaG_FD_184337 | JGI IMG/M metagenome (GOLD analysis project Ga0207661, IMG submission 184337) | Corn rhizosphere microbial communities from Kellogg Biological Station, Michigan, USA - KBS C7.1-3L metaG (SPAdes) (version 2) | ecosystem: Host-associated > Plants > Roots > Rhizosphere ...
TGCCTCTGGTGTATCTGTTGTCCTGCCAAGGGCATCGCAGATTAGCTACGCATGGAACGGATAACCGCTGAAAGCATCTAAGCGGGAAGCCGTCCTCGAGATAAGCTCTCCCATCCCCTTGAGGGAGTAAGACCCCTGGTAGACCACCAGGTTGATAGGCCGGCGGTGGAAGCGCAGCAATGTGCGTAGCCGACCGGTACTAATGGGTCGAGGGCTTGACGGATATTTTTTATATCCACCTGGTCTTGTGCGGTTTTCAAGCTCCACCGGGGCGGTCTCGCAAAATTTCCGGTGGCGCATAGCGAGTGGGAGACACCTCTTCCCATTCCGAACAGAGCAGTTAAGCCACTCAGCGCCGATGGTACTTGGGGGGCAACCCCCTGGGAGAGTAGGTCGCCGCCGGTTTGTCCTGTAGCCCGCGCCACGAGTCGGCGCGGGCTTTTTTTCTAGGTGGGCTGGCCTGCGCGGCGCCGCGTCCTGAAGAGCCCCGATTCCTCGAGCAGGCTGCAGTTGCTGCTGCGCGTGATCGCGCGGGTGGTGCCTGCGCGACGGGTCGAGGGGGAGGGGTCTGCGCAACCCTGGCGAGTGCTCCCAACGGGCTCCAGCCCGTACTCGCCGAGGGTTGCGAAGTCTATGAGGAGGTCGGCGGCGTCGGTCAGCCGGCCGGTGAGTTTTGTCTTCGAATCGAACATGGGTTCGTACTGTAGGTGGGCCCTCGGACGGCAATGGCTTCCTGCAAAAGGACTTGCATCGAGGGGCTGGAAACGGCTCTGCAGAGCGGAATCGGGCGTTTGATGCATGGCAGCGCTACTGGCGACCAGTAGCGCTGCGAACCCCAGAAGCGCGGTGCTGGGGGGATGGTAGCCCGATCTGGGGTTCTTCTGCAAATCGGAGCACGTATTTGGCCGTGAGGGCGGGGCGCTCGACGTTGGGCGAGTGGCCGGCACCGGGCACGAGATGGGTCTCGGCGTAGGGCACCGCGGCCTTGTACTGGTCGAGGGCGCGCTGGGGGTCGTTGACGATCTGCTCTTCGGCGCCCATCAGGACCATCAGCGGCTTGCCGGTCGCCTTCATCCGCTGGTCGAGCGGCTCTTCGGCGAGGTAGTCGTCGTTGCCGCCGGGGGAGTCGTCGTAGGCGGTGTAGGTGAGCCGCTTGACGTCTTCGACGAAGGCGTCGGGCACGTCGTAGCCGGGGGCGAAGGCGACCTCGAGGCCGTCGCGGACGGAGAAGTCGGGCTTGATCTCCCAAAGCGCCTCGCCGAGCACGGGCTGGAGGGCGAGGCCGGCGATGAAGCCGAGGTCTCCGTAGGAGTTGTCGGGCGGCATGTCGACGATCACCGCGCGCTTGACCAGCTGAGGGCTCTGTTCGCTGAGCGCGACGGTGACCGCGCCGCCGAGGGAGTGGCCGACGACGGTCGCGTCGCGCACTCCGAGCCGTTCCAGCGCCTCCGCGATCACCTTCGCCTGGTTCGGCGGCGTGTAGCCGCCGCTCGGCTTTTCCGAGCCGCCGTGCCCGAGCAGGTCGACCGCGATCACCCGGTGGTTGCGTTCGAGCAGCGGCAGCATCCCGTCCCACCAGTCCATCGCGCAGCTGAAGCAGTGGAGAAGGACGATCGGAGCGCCGCCGCGGGGGCCGTGTTCGGCCACCTGCAGGTCGCCGTCGGGGAGGTCGAGGATGCGGCCGCCCGGGTAGGTCACCTCGGCCTGCTCGGTCTTCCCGTCGACCCAGATGGCGTTCAGGACCAGCAGCGCGAGCAGCGCCACAAGCAGGCCGATGCCGATCTTCACCCGTCTCCCCATGGCCGGTCGTTACCCTAGCCGGAACATGGAGAAGTTCGTGATCCAGGGCGGCGTTCCCCTCTCCGGGGAGTTGACCGTCGCCGGCAACAAGAACGCGGCGCTGCCGATCCTCGCCGCCTGCCTGCTGACCGAGGAGGAGGTGCTGCTGCACCGGGTGCCGCGGATCCGCGACACCGAAGCCCAGATCGCGCTGCTGGAGAACCTCGGGGTCGAGGTCGCCTGGGTCGCTGACAACAGCGTCCGGCTCTGCGCCCGCGGCGTCGCCGGCGGCGCCGTCGACGAGGAGCTCTCGCGCCAGATCCGCGCCTCCTTCCTGCTCGCGGGGCCGCTGCTGGCGCGCTTCGGCGAAGCGAGGATGCCACCCCCCGGGGGAGACTTCATCGGCCGCCGCCGCCTCGACGCCCACCTCGACGCCTTCAAGGACCTCGGTGCCCGCGTCGACGGCAGCCGCTGGATCGAGCTCTCCGCTCCCGGCGGGCTGCGCGCCTGCGAGATCTTCATGGACGAGCCCTCGGTGATGGGGACCGAGAACGCGCTGATGGCGGCGGCGCTCTGCCCGGGCCCGACCCAGATCTCCAACGCCGCCTGCGAGCCGCACGTCCAGGACCTGGCCCGCCTGCTGGCGAAGATGGGGGCGCGGGTCGAGGGCATCGGCTCCAACGTGATGACCGTGCACGGGGCCGAGAGCCTCGGCGGCGCCGAGCACGCGATCTGCGCCGACCACATCGAGGTCGGCAGCTTCATGGCGCTGGCCGCCGCGACCGGCGGTGAGCTGCGGATCCGCGACGTCGAGCCGACCGACCTGACGATGGTCCGCCGCCAGTTCAAGCGCCTCGGCCTGCGCTCGGAGATCGACGGCGAGGACATGCTCGTCCCGGCCGGCCAGCACCTGCAGGTCGAAGCCGACCTCGGCGACGCGATCCCGAAGATCGAGGACGGCCCATGGCCCGCCTTCCCCGCCGACCTCACCTCGATCGCCCTCGCCCTCGCCACCCAGGCCGAAGGCGAGGTCCTGATCTTCGAGAAGATGTTCGAGAACCGCCTCTTCTTCGTCGACAAGCTCGTCGCGATGGGCGCTCGGATCACGCTTTGCGATCCCCACAGGGCGATCGTCAGCGGTCCGAGCCGGCTTCACGGCGAGCGCGTCTCCAGTCCCGACATCCGCGCCGGGATGGCGATGCTCATCGCCGCCTGCGCGGCTGAGGGAACCTCGGAGATCGGCGAGATCCGCCAGATCGACCGCGGCTACGAGCAGATCGACGAGCGGCTGCGCGGCCTCGGTGCCCAGATCGAACGCGTCTCTGCAGAGGTCCCTGCTTAGGGTCGCTCCGAGCAGGGGAATCTCCACCGCCCACGTAAGGTCAGGCCGATGATCCACCGGATTCCACCGGGAACGCGGGACGTGCTCCCCGACGAGATGCGCGAGCTGCGCAAGCTCAAGCAGGCCCTGCTCGAGGTCTTCGAGGCCCGCGGCTACGGCGAGGTGGCGACGCCGGCGATCGAGTACGACGAGGTGATGGCGCGCGGCGAAGGCCGAGTCGCCCGCTCCTCCTACCGCTTCTTCGACGAGAGCGGCGAGCTGCTGGCGCTGCGCTCGGACATGACGGTGCCGATCGCCCGCCTCGTCGCCGGCCGCTACGCTGACAGCGAGCCCCCGCACCGCCTTTGCTACCTGGCGAGCGCCTACCGGGCCGTGCGCCCGCAGAGCGGGCAGCTGCGCGAGTTCGAGCAGGCCGGAGTCGAGCTGATCGGCGCCCCGGCGTCCGAGGGGACCGTGGAGGTGATCGAGGTGCTGGAGGCGGCGCTCGACGCCGCCGGCCTCGACCGCGCGGTGATCGGGCTCGGCGACGCCGACCTCTACCGGCAGTTGCTGGAGGAGCTCGGGGTCGTGGGCGATGAGCGGGACGCGGTCCTCGCCAGCCTCGCCGCCCACGACCTCGTCGGGCTGGAGGAGAAGCTCTCCGAGGCCGGGATCAGCGCCGAGCGGGTCGAGACCTGCGTGGCGCTGACCCAGCTGCGCGGCGGCAAAGAGGTGCTCGAGCAGGCGCGCGGGCTCGGCGGCGAGGCCGTTGGGCGGGCGATCGCCCGGCTCGGCGAGACCTTCGAGGAGCTGGAGCGCCGCGGCGTCGCCGAACGGGTCCAGATCGACCTCGGCCTGCTGCGGGACCTCGGTTACTACAGCGGCGCGATCCTCGAGGTCTACGACCCTGCCGTCGGCTACGTCCTCGGCGGCGGCGGTCGCTACGACGGGCTGATGAAGCGCTTCGGCCTCGATCTCTCCGCCGCCGGCTTCGGCCTCTACCTGCAGCGCGTCCACACCGCGCAGATGGGGGAGTCGAGAATGGGAGAGGGCGCGTCATGAGCGACCCGGGCCGTAGCGATAGGCCGCTGAGGCTGGCGGTGCCGCGTGGCGGCCTCTTCGGCGGAACGCTCGACGTCCTCGACGCCGCCGGCGTCGACACCTCCGCCCTGCGGGCTGGCTCGCGCGCCCTGGTCTTCGAGACCGAGGGGCTGACGCTGGTAACCATGCGCCCTTCCGACGTCCCCACCTACGTGGAGGCCGGCGCTGTCGATGTCGGCATCACCGGCAAGGACGTGCTGTTGGAGAAATCAGATCGCGTCGTCTACGAGCTGCTCGACCTCGAGTACGGGCGCTGCCGCATGGTGTTGGCCGCCCGCGTCGGCGACGACCGGCTCGGAGAAGCACAGCGCCGCCTTGGGGTGATGCGGATCGCAACGAGCTACCCCCGCATCGCCGAGCGCTACTTCGAATCGACGGGCCGCCAGATCGAGCTGGTCGAGATCAAGGGCTCGGTCGAGCTGGCGCCGCTGGTCGGGCTCGGCGACGGCATCGTCGACCTCGTCGCCACCGGGCGCACCCTGGAGGAGAACGAACTCGAGGTCCGCGAGGAGATCGTCGAGTGCACCGCCCGCTTCGTCGCCAACCGCGTCTCCCACAAACTGCGCGCCGCCGAGATCGACGAGCTGACCGCGAAGCTGCGCGAAGCGAGCCGGGGATGAGGACCCGCAGCTTCGAGTGGCGCGGCGCCTTCGAGACCGCCGAGGAGCTGCGCGAGTGGGCGGCGGATGCCGCGCCGCTCGTCGACGTGGCCCCGATCGAGGTCGAGATCCGCGGCGGCGGCGACGAGGCGGTCCTGCGGCTGACCAGCCGCTTCGACGCCCCCGGGGCGGCGCTGGCGGGGCTGCGGGTCGACCACGCCGACATCGAGGCCGCGCTTGCCGTGGTCGAGCCGGAGCTGCGTACGGCGATGGAGGCGGCGGCGGCGAACATCCGCGCGGTCGCCGAGGCCCAGATCGGCTCCGAGCGTACCGTCGAGCTCCCCGCCGGGCAGAAGGTGGTGCTGCGGGAGGTCCCGGTCGGGGCGGCGGGGATCTACGCCCCCGGCGGTCGCGCCGCCTACCCCTCTTCGGTCCTGATGTGCGCGATCCCGGCCCAGGTGGCGGGGGTCGAGCGGATCGCGGTCGCCTCGCCTCCGGGCCCGGACGGCCGCGTCCACCCGCTGGTCCTCGCCGCCGCCGCCCTCTGCGGGGTGGAGGAGGTCTACGCGATGGGCGGGGCGCAGGCGATCTTCGCCCTCGCCTACGGGACCGAGACGATCGTCCCCGTCGACGTCATCGCCGGCCCCGGCAACGCCTGGGTGCGCGAGGCCAAGCGCGCCGTCTACGGCCAGGTCGGGATCGACTCCCTCGCCGGCCCCTCTGAGCTGATGCTGATCGCCGGCCACGACACCGACCCCCAGTGGGCCGCCCTTGATCTCTGCGCCCAGGCCGAGCACGGCCCGGAAAGCCCGCTGGTCGCGGTCGCGGTCGAGGAGCGGGTGCTGGAGGCGATCGCCGAGACGAGCGAAGCCGCGGCTGCCACCCGTCCCAGCGTCGCCGAAGCGCCGCTGGCGCTGGTGCAGGTCCCCGACGCCGAGGCGGCGATCGCGCTCGCCAACGCCTACGCGCCCGAGCACCTGGAGCTGCTGGAGACCGACGCGGCGCTGCTCGCCGACCGGGTCACCACCGCCGGCTGCGTCTTCGTCGGCCGCCACGGCGCCACCGCCTTCGGCGACTACCTCGCCGGCTCCAACCACGTGCTGCCGACCGGCGGCGCCGGCCGCTACGCCGGGCCGCTCGGCCCCGGCGCCTTCCGCCGCCGCATCTCCAACGTCGAGATCGACGGCGCCGCGGCCGCGCTGGCGCCGCACGTCGATGCCCTTGCCCGCGCCGAGGGCTTCCCCGTCCACGGCGAGTCAGCGATGATTAGGAGCAGCCCATGAGCCGCAGCGCCGAAAAGCAGCGCGAGACCGCCGAGACCCGGATCCGGCTCTCGCTCGACCTCGACGGGGGAGAGGCGAGCGCGGAGACCGGCGTCGGCTTTCTCGACCACATGCTCGACCTGCTGGCCCGCCACGGCCGCCTCGGCTTGAAGGTGGAGGCCAGCGGCGACTTGGAGACCGGCGCCCACCATACCGTCGAGGACGTTGGCATCGTCTTCGGGCAGGCGCTCGACGAGGCGCTCGGCGACCGCGCCGGGATCCGCCGCTACGGCTCGGCCCTGGTGCCGATGGACGAGTCCCTGGCCGAGTGCGCGATCGACATCTCCGGCCGCCCCTACTGCGACTTCGCCGCCGATCTACCGGTCGTCTCGATCGCCGGCTTCGACAGCGAGCTGGCCGAGGAGTTCTTCCGCGCCGTCGCCAACAGCGCCAAGCTGACCCTGCACATCTGGGTCCGCTCCGGGACCAACGCCCACCACATGATCGAGGCCTCCTTCAAGGCCTTCGCCCGCGCCCTGCGCGTGGCCGTCTCGATCGACCCCGAGGAGAGCGGCGTCCCCTCGACCAAGGGGACGTTGAGCGAATGAGCGCCCGGATCGCGATCCTCGACTACGGGATGGGCAACCTGCGCTCGGCCGAGAAGGCGCTCGAGCACGTCGGCGTCAGCGCGTCCATAACCCGCGACCCGGTCGAGGTGCAGGCTGCCGACGGCGTCATCCTGCCCGGCGTCGGGGCGATGCCGCGGGCGATGGAGCGGATCCGCGAGTACGGGCTCGACGAGCTGATCGCCGAGCGGCGGGAGGCGGGGGTGCCGATCCTCGGCATCTGCCTCGGCCTGCAGCTGCTGTTCGATTCGACGAGCGAGTTCGGCGGTTCCGGCGGCCTCGGGCTTCTGGAGGGTCCGGTGGAGGCGCTGGAGGCTGAGGGCCTGAAGGTCCCGCACATCGGCTGGTCGCCGGTCGGCTGGGAGCGCGACTCGCGGCTGACCGAGGGGCTGCCGTCCGGGACGCCCTTCTACTTTGTCCACTCCTTCGCGCCGCGGCCGAGCGCCGAAGACCTGCTCGGGACCGCCGAATACGGCAGCCGCTTCGCCTGCGCGGCCGAGCGCGAGAACGTCTTCGGCGTCCAGTTCCACCCCGAGAAGTCGAGCAGCGCCGGCCTGCGCCTGCTCGCCAACTTCGCCGGCATCTGCGCCAAAGCGCCCGCAGCTGCGTAGAGACGCGTGATCCTCTACCCGGCGATCGACATCCGCGGCGGCCAGGCGGTGCGCCTGCTGCAGGGCGACTACGAGCGCGAGACGACCTACGACTCCGACCCGGTCGACGCCGCGAAGCGTTGGGCGGAGGAAGGGGCGGAGTTCCTCCACGTCGTCGACCTCGACGGCGCCAAGGCGGGGGAGCCGTGCAACCTCGAGGCGGTGCGGCGGATCGCCGCCGCGGTCCCCTGCCCGATCCAGGTCGGCGGCGGCCTCCGCGGCCCCGAGGCCGTTTCAGCTGTGCTCGCGGCGGGGGCGGCGCGGGTCGTGATCGGAACCGCGGCGATGCGCGACCCGCAGTTCCTCGACGCGGTCGTGGCCGAGCACGGCGACAGCGTCGTCGTCTCGGTCGACACCCGCGGCGGCAAGGTCTCCCTCGCCGGCTGGACCGAGACCAGCGAGCTGGACGCCCCGAGCGCCGTCGCCGAACTAACCCGGCGCGGCGTCGGGCGCTTCCTCTGCACCGCGATCGAGGTCGACGGGACGATGGAGGGGCCGGCGATCGGCGAGCTGAACGGGATTGCCGCCGCGACCTCGGCCCAGGTGATCGCCTCCGGGGGAGTCGGCGATCTCCCGCACCTGGAGGAGCTCGCCCGCGAGACCGCCCCCAACGTCGAGGGCACGATCGTCGGCCGGGCCCTCTATGAGCGCAGGTTCACCGTCGCCGAGGCGATCGCCGCCCTAACCTGAGCCGATGGCACTGAAGCGCGTCATACCCTGCCTCGACGTCAACGCCGGGCGCGTCGTCAAGGGGACCAACTTCGTCGGCCTGCGCGACGCCGGCGACCCGGTCGAGCTGGCCGAGCGCTACGACGCCGAGGGCGCCGACGAGCTCGTCTTCCTCGACATCACCGCCTCCCACGAGCAGCGGGAGACGATCGTCGAGCTGGCGCGGCGCACCGCCGACAACGTCTTCATCCCCTTCACGATCGGCGGCGGCATCCGCTCCGTCGAGGATGCGCAGGCGGTGCTCGACGCCGGGGCCGACAAGGTCTCGGTCAACTCGGCGGCGCTGGCGCGGCCGCAGCTGCTGACCGAGCTCTCCGACCACTTCGGCGCCCAGTGCGTGGTGATCGCGATCGACGCCAAGCGCGAGGGGGAGCCGCCGCTGGCCTCCTCGCCCTGCGGTGCCCCCGCGAGTTGGGGCGTCTACGTCAACGGCGGCCGCAAGCGGGTCGACGGGCGGGACGCGGTCGCCTGGGCCGAGGAGGCGGTCGAGCGCGGGGCGGGGGAGATCCTGCTGACGAGCATGGACCGCGACGGCACCAACGACGGCTACGACCTCGAGCTGACGCGGGCGGTGGCCGACGCGGTGAGCGTGCCGGTGATCGCCTCCGGCGGCGCCGGCGAGCTCTCTCACCTCAGCGAGGCCGTCAGCGACGGCCACGCCGACGCCGTCCTCTGCGCCTCGATCTTCCACTACGGCCACTATCGCGTCCGCGAGGCGAAGGAGCGGATGGCGCGGGACGGCATCCCTGTGAGGTTGTAGATGACCGGATATCCCTCGCCCTGACAAAAGCCGGCCTAATTAGGCCGGCTTTTTGAGTATCCGCCAGTTCGAGGGATATCCGGTCATCTTTGTAGGGACGCCGCTAGATCGCCCAAAGTCCAGCTGCCGAGTACCTCGATTCGCGCGAGTTCATACGGGTGGTCTCTGGTCGCGTAGCCGGGGATCTCGGTGGTGGCGCCGGTGTATCCCGCCGCTTCGACGGCCGCGACTACTTCGCTGTCGAACCGCCCCGCGGGGTAGCAGAAGTTGGCGACGGGGGCGCCGAATTCGCGCTGGAGGATGCGACGGGACTCGGCGACTTCGCGCTGCAGTGATTCGGGGTCGAGGGTGGTCAGGTCCGAGTGGTCGATCGTGTGGGAGGCGAGCTCCCAGCCGGCGGCAAGCATCGCCCGCACGTTGCTCTCGTAGAGGTCGGAACCTTCCGCCTTCAGATTGATCACCCCTGGCCATCCGCGCTTGCGCAGTTCGGGCAGGGCGAAGGTGAACTGCGGGCGGTAGCCGTCGTCGAAGCTGATCACCAGCGGCCGCGGCGGCAGCTTGCCGCCCCGGTACCAGGCGTCCTCGACCTCTTCCAGGGTCACCGCCTCGTAGCCCTGTCGCTGCAGCCAGTCCATCTGCTTGCGGAAGGCGGCACGGCCGACGTAGAGGTCCGGGTAGGGCACTTCGGTCTGGGGCCGTCCGAGGACGTGGTACTCGAGGATCGGGACCGGGCCGGTGTGCGGACGCCAGTCGGCGCGGGGGCGGGTGGGGGCCTTGGCGTGGGAAGCGGTTTTCCGGTGGGAGCTCGAGGTGACGGCGACCGTGTGGCCGCCGCGCAGCGCCGCGACCGCCGCCGCGGTCCCGGCGAGGACGAGGAGGAAGGCGAGGACTGCGAGCAGGCGCTGACGGCGTAGGCGGCGATGCTCGGCCGCCCGGCGTCGCGCGCGCTCCTCCGCGCGCCCCTGAGCTTCGCCCTCTCCGTAGTTGCCGACCATCCGCGAGAGCGGTCATCGTAGGCGCTCGATGACCGACCTTGCGGCAGCGCTGCACCACGCCCACCCGGAGCTGGACCGGGTCCGGAGCGAGGCCCGGGAGCCCGTCTACCTCGTCGGCGGGGCGGTGCGCGACCTCCTCCTCGGCCGGCCGCGCGCCGACGTCGACCTAGTCGTCGAGGGCGACGCCGCGGCGCTGGCCGCGCGCCTCGGCGGCGCGAGCGCCGAGCACGACCGCTTCGGCACGGTCAAGGTCGAGGTCGACGGGCACGAGCTCGACATCGCCTCGGCCCGCACCGAGACCTACCCCCAGCCCGGGGCGCTGCCGGTCGTCGCCCCGGCCGAGGGGATCGAGGTCGACCTCGGCCGCCGCGACTTCACGATCAACGCGATGGCGGTCCCGCTCGCCGGCGAGCCGCGGGTGATCGACCCCCACGGCGGCAGGGAGGACCTCGAGCGAGGGATCCTGCGGGTCCTGCACCCGCGCTCCTTCGAGGACGACCCGACCCGGGCGCTCCGGGCCGCCCGCTACGCGGCCCGCTTCGGCTTCGAGCCCGAGCCGGAGACCGCGGGACTCCTGCGCGGGGCCGACCTGACGACGATCTCGGCCGACCGCCGCCGGGCGGAGTTCGAGCGACTCGCCGCCGAAGGCAGCGCCAGCCGGGGATTCGAGCGGCTGGCCGAGTGGGGGTTGGTCGACCTACGCGAGAACGGGCTCGAGCTGCTGCGGGCGGTCGACGAGCTGCTGCAGCGCGAGCACTGGGCCGAGTTCGTCCCGCGCGAGGAGGCGATGCTGGCCGCCGCCCTCGGGCCGCCCGGCGGGGAGGAGCTGCTGGCCTCGATGTGGCCGCCGCGGCCGGGGGAGGGGGTGGACCTCGCCGACGGGCGCGATCCGGTCGAGCTGGTCCTCGCCCGGGCGATGGGGGCGGACTGGATCGAGCAGTACCTGACCGCCTGGCGCCGGGTCGAGCTGGAGATCGGCGGCGCCGACCTGATCGCCGCCGGCGTCCCGCAGGGGCCCGCCGTCGGCCGCGGCCTGCGGGCGGCACGGAGGCGCAAGCTGGAAGGGGAGATCGCCGGTCGGGAGGCCGAGCTGACGGCGGCGCTGGAGGCGGCGCGAGCCGGCTGAGGCTCCCGCTTCTGATTGCCTACCGGGATGGAGTGGCGCGAAGACGGCGGCGTGCGCTGGCTGCGGGCGGAGCTCGACGGCGCAGCCGCGGCGTTCTCGACCCGGCTCGGCGGCGTCAGCGAGGCGCCTTTCGACCGCCTCAACCTCGGCCTCCTCACCGACGACTCCGGGGAGAACGTGATCGAGAACCGCCGCCGCCTCGCCGCGGCGCTCGGCTTCGAACCCGACCAGGTCGTCTTCGCCCGCCAGATCCACGGGACCGACCTCGTCGAGCACTCCTCCGAGAACGTTTCCACCCTTTTGGTCGCTATAGGGGCCAAAAGGGTGGAAACGATGATCGAGGGGGACGGGCACGTCGTCCGCGAACCGGGGGTCGCGCCCTTGGTCTTCGTCGCCGACTGCCTGCCGGTCGCGCTGGCGGGGCCGCGGGGGGTAGCGATGCTCCACGCAGGGTGGCGCGGTCTCGCCGGCGGCATCCTCGCCGCTGGTGCCGAGGCGGTGGGTGCCACCTCGGCGGCGATCGGCCCCGGGATCGGGCCCTGCTGCTACGAGGTAGGTGAGGAGGTCCTGGAGGCGTTCTCCGGCCTCGGCGAGGGGATCGCAAGCGGGCGGATGCTCGACTTGGCGGAGGTGGCACGGCGGCAGCTCGCGGGGGCGGGGGTGGAGCGAGTCGAGTCCGCCGGCCTCTGCACCAGCTGCGAGGAGGAGCTCTTCTTCTCCCATCGCCACGACGAGGGCCGCACCGGCCGCCAAGGCGGGCTCGCCTGGCTCGAGGGCTGAGATGGCGGAGCTGATCCACGACATCGACGCGGCCACGGTCAGGGCCAATCTGGAAGAGGCGAGGTCCTTCGCCGGCGAGGGGGTCGAGATCCTCGTCGCCACCAAGTACGTGCCGCTGGAGGAGATGGGGACGCTGGCCGAAGCGGGGGTCGAGCTGGTCGGCGAGAACCGCCAGCAGGACCTCGCCGCCAAGCACGAGCGCTGGGGCGACGCCTTCACCTGGGACTTCATCGGCAATCTGCAGAGCCGCAAGGTCAAGCAGGTGTTGCCGCTGTGCCGCCTGATCCACTCGGTGGCGACCGAGTCGGTCCTCACCCAGCTCGAGAAGCACGCCGAGCCCGGGACCGAGGTCCTGGTCGAGGTGAACCTCTCCGGCGAGGAGGGCAAGGGCGGGGTGGAGCCGGCGGCGCTGGCGGACTTCGTCTCGCGCTGTCCCGTCACCGTCGCCGGGCTGATGACGATGCCGCCGTTCAGCCCCGACCCGGAGCACTCGCGGCCCTATTTCGCCCGCCTCGCGGAGCTCGCCGCCGAGCACGGCCTGCGACAACTCTCGATGGGGACCTCGCAGGATTGGCGGGTCGCCGTCGAGGAGGGAGCGACGATCGTCCGGCTCGGACACGCCCTGTTTGTGTGATTTCGCCTGAAATCTGGGAATAATCTGTAAAGGAGTCGGCCCTCCGAGGCCGAAACAACGCGACAGATGGCCCTACGGGACACTTGGCATAGAGCGCTGGTCTACTTCGGCTTGGCCGAGGATCACGACTATGGCCCCGAATACGAGGAAGACTTCGAGCCCGAGACCGGGACCGAAGAAGCCTTCGAAGGCGGCCGTGGCGAACGGGGCGAAGGCCGCTCCTCCGTCCGCCGCCTGCCGACCTCGCGCCGGCCCCGCCGCGACGAGATCGACGACATCTTCGCCGACGACGAGCCAATTGCCGCCAGCCGCACCCGCACCCTGCGCCCGGTCGACAACGGCGGCAACGGCGCCGACGTCCAAGTCCACCTCGTCATCCCCCGCAACTTCAACGACGCCCAGCAGGTCGCCGACCAGTTCAAACGCTCGGTCCCGGTGATCCTCAACCTGCAGACCGCCGACCACGAGCTCTCGAAGCGGATGATCGACTTCTGCTCCGGCCTCACCTACGCGCTCGACGGCGGGATGCAGCGGATCGCCGAGAAGATGTTCCTGCTGACGCCCCGCAACGTCGAGGTCTCCGCCGAGGAAAAGGCGAGGCTGATCGACAAGGGCTTCTTCAACCAGTCCTAAAAGCGCCCTCCGGGCAACTCCCGCCGGCGTTCACCGGATCGACACGATCCAGCCGCAGCTTCTTAACCGTGCGTCGAGCGGGCGCTCCTAGGTTCCCCCGGGATCAGACCTCCCTAATCCCGAAAGGAACTGAACATGGTGAGACCCACCAAGCTCGTCTCGCTGCTGGTCGGCGTCGTCTTCCTGCTCGGCGCGGCGATGGCCGTGTCCGCTGGAGCTTCGCCCTCCTCAGATCCGCTGTTCACGAGCGTCTCGGCCGCGAACCCGCGGTCAGAAGGCTACGCGCCGGCCAACAAGCTCTCGCGTGAGCTCTACGAGGTGAGCGTCGCCCAGGGCTCGACCAAGGTCGAGAACCCCACCGCGCTGACCTCCTACTACGGCTACGACAACGACGTCCTCAACTCAGCCGGCGAGCCGCAGATGTCGCCGACCCCGGCCAACCCGGCCACCGAGGCGCACAAGACCGAGCCGGACAAGAACACCTACCTCGTCTTCAGGAGCGGCCTGCCGGGAGCCGACTCCGGCTACGACTACGGCAGCGATTTCCTCTTCCAGGGGCACGAGGGCGGCGCCGAAGGCCATGGCTACCTGACCCGGATCAACCTCGACGCCGATGCGGAGCACCGGGTGACCGTGCTGGCCACCACGGACGCGAACGGCGAACCGCTTGCGACCATCGACGGCTCCACCTGGGACCCGTGGGCGCGGCGGCTGCTGCTGACGACCGAGAACGAAAAAGCTCCGACCTACGCGGCCACCGTCGGCTACCCGTCGGTGGTCAGCGACGTCTCCGGCGCCCTCGGGCGCGGCGGCTACGAGGGGATTCAGAACGACTCCGACGGCAACCTCTGGATCGCCGAGGACATCGGCGGCTCCAACAAGCCGGGCACGAAGGCGCGCCGGCCCAACAGCTACCTCTATCGCTACGTCCCACGAAGCCCGGGCGACCTCGAGCACGGCAAGCTGCAGGTGCTGCAGGTGCTGAGCGGAAGCGGCGACCCGATCACCTATGAAAGTCAGGAAGCTCTCAACAGCCCCGATCAGCTCGCCCTCCACACCTACGGGAAATCGTTCAAGACCCGCTGGGTGACGATCCACAACACCGCCACCGACGGGAACGCGCCGTTCGTTTCCCTGCCGCTGGCGCGGGAAGCTAAAGCGACCCCGTTCAAGCGGCCGGAGAACGGCGTCTTCCAGCCCGGCTCTCATTTCCAGCGGTTCTTCTTCGACGAGACCGGCGACACCAACGCGACCAGCCCGGAGAACGAAGTCGCCGGTGGCTGGGGCTCGATCTTCGAACTGAGCCAGAAAGATCCGAGCGCCAACGCCGGCACCCTCCGCCTCTTCTACGAGGGCGACGAAGGCCATGCCGCCTTCGACAACGTGACCTTCCTCTCCCGGGACGAAGTCACCTTCGTCGAAGACGCAGGCGACACGCTGCACGGGCAGCGGAACGCTCTCGACTCCGGCTGGATCTGGAACGTCGAGGCCAACTACGCCAATGCGGCCAACCAGCCGGTCCGCTGGCTGGCCGAGGGTCGCGACGCCGCGGCGACGCTCGATGCCGACAACGGCGGCTTCGGCAAGAACGACGGCGACAACGAGATCACCGGCGTCTACGTCTCCAACGGCGATCCGAGCCCGCAGGGAATCCTCGGCGCTCACGTCCCGCAACTGGGGACGCCGAAGTGGCGCTGGTTCTGGACCCAGCAGCACGGCGACAACCGGACCTTCGAGGTCGGGTTGAGGGCGCAGCGCTAGCGGCGCCGGTCATGGCCCGGGGGCGGTTAGTCTCCCGGGCCATGGTCGTCGGTTTCGTCGGTTCGGGCAGCATGGCTGGGGCAATGGCCCGCGGCTGGGCCGGCGAGTTCGAGGAGAAGCTCTTTTCCGACAGCGGCTCCGGCCGGGCGGAGGAACTGGCCGCTCAGATGGAGGGAGAGGCGGTCTCCAACGCCGAGATCTCGCGGCGCGCCGATCTGGTCGTCCTGGCGGTTAAGCCCAACCGGCTGGAGGAGGTGGCTCCGGAGCTGATGGGAGCGCGTGAGGTCGTCTCCGTCCTCGCGGTCACCCCGCTGGAGCGGCTGCAGGCGGTCCTCCCGGGCGCCGAGCACATCCTGCGGGTGATGCCGAACGTCGGCGTCGAGGTCCGCAAAGGCGTCCTCTGCGCCGCCGGTACCGCAACCGACCTGGTCTGGATGAAGATGGCCGTGCTGGGCCTGATCGTCGAGATCGAGGAGGCCGACTTCGACGCGGCGACCGCGGTGATGGGCTGCTCGCCCGCCTACCTGGCGCTGGCGGCCGAGGCGATCGCCGAGGCCGGGATCGCCGACGGGCTCGATCCGGAGCTGGCGCGGAAACTTGTCACCGAGACCGCCGTCGGCACCGCCGAGCTGCTGCGCCGCCACGATCCCATCGCCCTGCGCCGGGCTGTCGCTTCGCCGGGCGGCAGCACCGAGCGGGGCCTGGAGGCGCTCGAGCGCGAGGGGGCCCGGCGTGCCTTCGCGGCCGCGGTGGAGGCCTCGCTGGAGCGGATGCGGGAATGACGGCGCCGCTCGCCCTCACCCGCGGCGACCTCGCCGACTACGTCAGCGCCCTCTTCGTCGTCTACGTGATCCTGATCTTCATCCGGATCGTCGTCTCCTTCGTCCCCCGGATGCCCTACAACCCCTACCTGCGGGCGGTGCTCGACTTCGCCTTCGAGGTCACCGACCCCTACCTCAACTTCTTCCGCCGCTTCATCCCGGCGCTCGGCGGCGGCGGCTTCGCGCTCGACCTCAGCCCGATGATCGGGCTGATCGTGCTCTTCGTCGCCCAGCGGGTGCTCGTCAACTTGATCGCAGGGTGAGCGCCACCGCCCGCGCCTGGAGCCTCGCCGGCATCCTCTGCGCGGTGATCGTGGCCGCCGACCAGGCGGCCAAGGCGAGGATCGAAGCGGACCTGGTCCCGGGTGAAGTGGTCGACGTCCTCGGTCCGCTGAAGCTGACCCTCGCCCACAACACCGGCGTCGCCTTCGGCCTCGCCGGCGGCGCCGGGATCGGGCTGGTGCTGGTGACGCTGGGGGCGCTGGCGCTGATCGGCTACCTCTTCAGCCGCAAACCCGAGCGGCCGTGGATGTGGGTGGCGGTGGGGCTGCTCGCCGGCGGGGCGCTCGGCAACCTCGTCGACCGGATCCGAGCCGACGCCGTCACCGACTACGTCGACATCGGCTCCTGGCCGCCGTTCAACCTCGCCGACGTCGCGATCACCTCCGGCGTCCTTCTCCTCGTCCTGCTCTACCTGCTCGACGCCGAGGCCGAGACGGACGATGGCTGAGCCGCAGCTGCGGGTGGTCCACCTCGACGAGGCGCTGGCGGTGGTCGAGAAGCCGGCCGGCCTCGTCGTCCACCCGGCGCCCTCGCACCAGGGGCCGACCCTGGTCGACGAGCTGGCCGAGATCCTCGGCGGAGGCGCCGACCCCGAGCGGCCGGGGATCGTCCACCGGCTCGACAAGGGGACCAGCGGCCTGCTCGTCGTCGCCCGGGACGACGAGACCCACGCGGCGCTGCAGCGGCAGGTCCGCGACCGCGAGGTCGAGCGGATCTACCTGGCGCTCGCCGGCGGCCGGCTCGCCTCGCGCACCGGGACGATCGACGCGCCGATCGGCCGCGCCGCCCGCCAGCGCCACCGGATGGCGGTCTCCGGCGCCGCCTCCCGCCAGGCCCGGACCCATTTCACGGTGTTGGAGCTGCTGCCCCGGGAGACCTACCTGGAGGCGCGGCTGGAGACCGGCCGCACCCACCAGATCCGGGCCCACTTCGCGGCGATCGGCCACCCGCTGAGCGGCGACGCCACCTACGGCGGCGCCTCCCGCTACGGGCTCGAGCGCCAGTTCCTCCACGCCCACCGGCTCTCCTTCCAGCACCCCCGCAGCGGCGAGCGGCTGGCGTTCTCCTCGCCGCTGCCGAGGGACCTGGAGGAGGCGCTGGAGGCGGCCCACGCCGAGTAGCCCCGCCTCTCTACAATCGGCGCTTCAAATCCGACCCTCGCCCGCTGGCAGAACCGGATCCTGCCTGGCCACCACCAGGTCCCCGGGGAGCAGGACGAGGAGCTTCACCCAAATAAGGAGAACCAATGCCTGAGGCAGAACTCAAAGAGCTGCTGGAGGCCGGAGTCCACTTCGGCCATCAGACGCGCCGCTGGAACCCGAACATGCGCCGCTTCATCTTCGGCGAGCTGGACGGGATCCACATCATCGACCTGCTGCAGACCGAGGCGCTGCTGGAGAACGCCCGCAAATTCGCCGGCGAGCTGGCCACGGGGGGCGGCACCGTCCTCTTCGTCGGCACCAAGAAGCAGGCCCGCGACACGGTCCAGGAATGGGCCGACCGCTGCAAGATGCCCTACGTCAACAAGCGCTGGCTCGGCGGCCTGCTGACCAACTTCAACACGATGTCGGGCCGGATCTCCCGCCTGCACGAGCTCACGGGCTGGAAAGAGGAGGGCAAACTCGACCTCCTGCCGACCAAGGAGCGGATGGGGATGGAGGCCGAACTCGCCAAGCTCGAGTTCAACCTCGGCGGCGTCCGCGACATGGACCGCCTGCCCGACGCCGTCTTCGTCGCCGACCTCAAAACCGAGGAGATCGCGGTCAACGAGGCGGCGCGCCTGCGGATCCCGATCATCGGCCTGGTCGACACCAACTGCGACCCGACCCCGGTCGACTACGTGATCCCCGGTAACGACGACGCGATCCGCTCCTGCCAGCTGGTCATCGGCACGATCGGCAAAGCGGTCGAGGACGGCTCCAGCTCCTGGCGGGTGCAGGAGGAGAAGCGGATCGCCGAGGAGATGGAGCGCCGCAAAAAAGAGGAGGAAGAGCGGAAGAAGCGCGAGGAGGAAGAGAAAGCCCGCGTCGAAGCCGAGGAGGCGAAAAAAGCCGCCGAAGAGGCCCAGAAAGCGGCCCAGGCGACTGCGGCAGCGCAGCAGAAAGCCCAGCAGGTGCAGGGCAAACCGCCGCAGGCCCAAGCCGCACCGCCTCAGCCGCAGGCCGCACCGCCGGAGGAGAAACCCGCCCCCACGGTCGCCGGCGAGCAGCCGACCGCCGAGGACGCCAAACCTTCCGAGGAGCAGCCGCCGGCGCCGCCTACCGAGAGCGCCGAGGCCGCCGAGAGCACCGAGGGTGAGAAAGCCGAGGAGTCGAAATGAGCATCACTGCTGCTGACGTGAAGGCGCTCCGGGACCGGACCGGGGCGGCGATGATGGACGCGAAATCGGCGCTGGTCGAGGCCGACGGCGACGTCGAGCGCGCGGTCGAGCTGCTGCGGGTGAAGGGGCAGGCCTCCGCCGCCAAGCGCGAAGGCCGCGGCACCAACGAGGGCGTCGTCGCCTCCTACATCCACGCCAACGACAAGGTCGGGGCGATGGTCGAAGTCCAGTGCGAGACCGACTTCGTCGCCCGCAACGAGGAGTTCCGGGTCTTCGCCTACCAGGTCGCCCTGCACGCGGCCGCGACCGCGCCGCAGTACGTCTCGACGAGCGAAATCGACGAGTCCGAGCGCGAGGCCGAACGGAAGGTCTTCGAGGAGAAGGCGCGGGAAGAAGGCAAGCCCGACAACGTGGTGGAGAAAATCGTCGAGGGCCAGCTGAACAAGTGGGCGAGCGAAGTCGCCCTGCTCGACCAGACCCACGTCAACGCCGAGAAGCACGAGGGTAAGACGATCGAGGAGCTGCGCCAGGAGCTGGCGGCGAAAACCGGCGAGAACATCCAGATCGCCCGCTTCTCCTACTTCCGCGTCGGCGAATAGAGTCACCCCCAGTGACCGACCCCGCCGAACCTCGTTTCGGGCGCATCCTGCTGAAGCTCTCCGGCGAGGCCCTGATGGGCAGCCAGGAGTTCGGCACCGACGCCGCCGAGGTCGACCGGATCGCCAAGCAGGTGGCGGCGGTCCGCGAGCGCGGGGTGGAGGTGGCGATCGTGGTCGGGGCCGGCAACATCTACCGCGGCCTCGACGGGGCGGCGAGCGGGATGGACCGCGCCACCGGCGACTACATGGGGATGCTGGCGACGGTCCTCAACGCGCTGACCCTGCAGGACGCGCTGGAGCGGGAACAGCAGCACACGCGGGTGATGTCGGCGATCGAAGTCCAGGAGGTCGCCGAGCCCTACATCCGCCGCCGGGCGATGCGCCACCTGGAGAAGGGCCGGATAGTGATCTTCGCCGCCGGCACCGGCAACCCGTTCTTCACCACCGACACCGCGGCGGCGCTGCGGGCGCTGGAGATCCACGCCGAGGCGATCCTGATGGCGAAGAACGGGGTGGAGGGGGTCTTCGACTCCGACCCGGCGACCAACCCGGAGGCGAAGTTCATCCCCGCGATCACCCATCGCGAGGCGATCGAGCAGGGGCTGCGGGTGATGGACTCGACCGCGCTCTCCCTCTGCATGGACAACGACCTGCCGATCTACGTCTTCAACATGGGCGACGAGGGCAACATAGATAGGATCGTTTGCGGCCAAAAAGTGGGGACGCTGGTCTCGAGCGCCCCCGCCGAGTGACGAGGACGGGAACCTGTGGAGCTGATCGACGAACTGCTTGCGGACGCCAGGGAGCGGATGGCCAAATCGGTCGAATCCAGCCGCGGCGAGCTCGCCACCGTCCGCACCGGCCGCGCCTCGCCGCACCTGCTCGACCGGATCATGGTCGACTACTACGGCAACCCGACGCCGCTGAAGCAGCTGGCCAACGTCGCCGCCTCCGACGCCCGCCTGCTGACGGTGACCCCGTTCGACAAGAGCGCGTTGGGGGCGATCGAGAAATCGATCCAGGAGTCCGACGTCGGCCTCACCCCGAGCAACGACGGCAACCTGATCCGGCTGCAGATCCCGGAGATGACCGAGGAGCGGCGGCGGGAGATGGTCAAGGTTGTCCACGGCGTCGCCGAGGAAGGCCGGGTGGCGATCCGCAACGTCCGCCGCGACATCATGAGCGACCTGCGGGAGCTGAAGAAGGAGGGCGAAGCGGGCGAGGACGACGAGCGCCGCGCCGAGGCCGCCCTGCAGAAACAGACCGACGAGGCGATCGCCGAGATCGATGGCCTGCTCAAGGGCAAGGAAGCCGAGATCCTCGAAGTCTGAGGGCGGGCCGCCGCAGCGTGACCGCAGCCAAGTACGTAGCGATCATCACCGACGGCAACGGCCGCTGGGCGAGCCAGCGGGGGCTGCCGACGGTCGACGGGCACCGGGCCGGCGCCGACACCCTGAAGGCGCGGCTGCGGGACGCGGCCGAGCTGGGGATCGAGGAGCTGACCGTCTACTCGTTCTCGACCGAGAATTGGAGCCGGCCCGAGGAGGAGGTGCGGGGGCTGCTGGAGATGATGGGCGAGCGGATCGGCTCGGAAACGCCGGAGCTGAAGGCCGAAGGCGTCCGCATGCGCTACATCGGCCGTCGCGAGGGCCTCGATCCCGCCCTGGTCGAGCGAATGCGGTGGTCGGAAGTGGAGACCGCGGCGAACGACCGCATCGTCCTCTACGTCGCCTTCAACTACGGCGGCCGGGCCGAGATCCTCGACGCGGCGCGGCGTTTCGACGGCGAGACCGAGGGGGAGTTCCACCGCCTGCTCTACGCCCCGGAGATGCACGACCCCGACCTCCTGATCCGGACCAGCGGCGAGCAGCGCCTCTCCAACTACCTGCTCTGGCAGTGCGCCTACTCCGAGCTCGTCTTCCGCGACGAGCTCTGGCCGGACTTCGACCGCGCGGCGCTGGAGGCCTGCCTGCGCGAGTACGAGACGCGACAGCGCCGCTTCGGGAGCCGGGCGTGAAAATCGACCTTTTCGACGACGACGAGCTGTTCGACGACGAGCCGCCGCCCGCGCGCGAGCGGCCACCGCGCGAGCCGAAGCGGAAACGCCGCCGCGGCGGCGGCAGCGGCGAGACGGCGAAGCGGATCCTCGTCGCCCTGCCCTGGATCGTCTTCGCGATCGTCATCACCGTCGCCGGCGGCGTCGTCTTCGCCGCGGCGATGGTCGCGATCGGCGTCGTCGCCCTGCGCGAGTACGCCCAGATGGCCGCCCGTTACCGGCCGCTGGTCGTCCCGGCCTACGTCAGTGTCGCGGCGCTCGTCGTCGCCGCCGAGTTCGGCACCGCCTTCAACGTCCTCTACGTGCTGGCCGCCGCCTTCGTGCTGATCTTCGCCTTCGCTGCCAGGGCGCAGCACGGCGAAGGGGCGACGGTCGCGATGGGGGTGACGCTGCTGGGCGTGGTCTGGATCGGGATCCCGCTCGCGCACGCGGTCCTGCTGCGGGAGCTGCCCGACCACGGCGCCGCGCTCCTGATCGACGTCCTCGTCGGCACCTTCGTCGCCGACACCGCCGCCTACGCCACCGGCCGCATGTTCGGCAGCCACAAGATCGCCCCCAACCTCTCGCCGAACAAGACCGTCGAGGGCCTCGTCGGCGGCTTCCTGATCGGGACGATGGGCTTCTGGTTCGCCGGCCTCTACCAGGACTGGCTCTCCGGCGTGGACGCCCTGATGATCGGCGCCGCCGTCGCCGCCGTCGCCCCGATCGGCGACCTCTTCGAGTCGATGCTGAAGCGCGACCTCGGCACCAAGGACACCGGCACCCTCTTCGGCCCCCACGGCGGCCTCCTCGACCGCCTCGACGCCGTCTTCTTCACCGTCGTTGTGGGCTACTACCTCGCGGTCGCAATCGTTTACTGAGGCCTCGCGACGACGACAGGTCCGCCTGCAATGCTCGGCAGATGCCGTGGACGCAGGCGATCTATTACCGGGATGCGACGAACGTGGAACCGGTGGATGCGTTCATCGAGGCACTTCCCAAGAAGCGGGCGGTGAAGATCGATGAATTCATCGAGGAACACCTGAACGGTCAACCCATCGAGGCTCCGCCACCCGAGTTTCCCATTAGTTCTCAGATCGAGGGAGAGTTGCGGGAGTTGCGGGTGAGATTCGCCCGCACCCGCTATCGAATCCTCTACGCGACGCCCCTCCGAGCCGGAGATGATCCCAGGTATTTATCAATATGAATAAACTCTCAACATGAGTGGAAACGAAAACAGTTCCCCCGGCCCCGGTCCAAGGGGAAGGCCAGTTGCGGCAGCGGCTCATAGTCGGAGCCAGCGCAGCGAGGAGTACCGCGAGGCGCAAACGGAATATGCGGCAATCCGAGAGCTGCGAAAGCGGAACTGGCTTGCGGCGCACATTCGCGAACGGAGGTACGAGCTGGAGCTGACGCAGCGAGAGGTGGCGCAGCAGGCCGGTACTTCCCACTCATTCATCTCGAGGGTCGAGGCCGGCGATCACATTCCGACTATCCCTGTGCTGAAGCGGATCCTTGCCGTGCTCGACGAGGAGCTGCTGATCGGCGTCGAGCGACAGGTGCCGGACGAAGAGCCGGAGCGTGAAGTCGCGCCAGCACCGGAACCTGCCGCCGCCTGATCGGGCCGCGGGGACACCTCCCTATCCTCTGTCGGGCATGAAGAAGGTCCTCGTGCTCGGGTCGACCGGGTCCATCGGAACGCAGGCGCTGGAGGTGATCGGGGCCTCTAAGGAGCTGCAGGCCGTCGGCCTGGCGGCCGGCTCGGGCTGGGAGGCGACGGTCGCGCAGGCACGCGAGCACGGGGTGCCGGTGATCGCGCTCGCCGACGCCGAAGTAGCCGAGCGCGCGCGCGGCGCCTGGAGCGGGCGCGTGCTCGTCGGCGAGGAGGGGGTGCGGGAGCTGATCGCGACGAGCGAGCCGGACCTCGTCCTCAACGCGATCGTCGGCGCCGCCGGGCTGGGCTCGACGATCGTCGCCCTGAGCGAGGGGATCGACGTCGCCCTCGCCAACAAGGAGAGCCTCGTACTCGGCGGCGAGCTGGTGATGGCGCTGGCCGAGGCGACGGGGGCGCGGCTGCTGCCGGTCGACTCCGAGCACTCGGCGCTGTTCCAGCTGATCGGGGGCGAGGCGCCGGGGACGGTGGAGCGCCTGGTCCTGACCGCTTCCGGCGGCCCCTTCCGCGGTCGCGACGACCTTTCCGGGGTCAGCGTCGCCGACGCGCTCGCCCATCCCACCTGGCGGATGGGGGGGAGGATCACGATCGACTCGGCGACGCTGATGAACAAGGGCTTCGAGGCGATCGAGGCCCACCACCTCTTCGCGGTCCCCTACGAACGGATCGAGGTCGTCGTCCACCCGCAGTCGCTGGTCCACTCGCTGATCCACCTCGTCGACGGCTCCTCGCTGGCCCACCTCGGCTATCCCGACATGCGGGTGCCGATCTCCTACGCGCTCAACTACCCGGAGCGCGCCGGCGTCGACGTGCCCCGACTCGACCTCGCCGCCGCCGGCTCGCTGACCTTCGAGGAGCCCGACCTGGAGACCTTCGCCTGCCTGCGGCTGGCGCTGGAGGCGGGTGCCGCGGGAGGGACGGCGCCCTGTGTCCTCAACGCCGCCGACGAGGTCGCGGTCGCCGCCTTCCTCGCCGAGCGGATCCCGTTCACCGGCATCGCGGCGGTGATCGAGCGGGTGCTGGAGGAGATGCCGGCACGGCCCGTGACCCACTTCGACGACCTCTTCGCCGCCGACGCCGAGGCGCGCGAGCGCAGCGAGGAGCAGGTCAGGGGGTTGATGCCGGCATGAGCTGGTTCTGGGTCTTCGTCGGCTTCTGCCTGCTGATCGTCCTCCACGAGGCGGGGCACTTCGCCGCCGCGAAGGCGACGGGGATGCGGGTCGAGCGCTTCTTCCTCTTCTTCGGGCCGACGATCTGGTCAGTCAAGCGCGGGGAGACCGAGTACGGCGTGAAAGCGATCCCGCTCGGCGGCTACGTGAAAATCACCGGCATGAACCCGGAGGAGGACGTCCCTCCGGAGCACGAAGCCAACGCCTACTTCCGCAAGCCGGTCTGGAAGCGGATCGTCGTCGTCGCCGCGGGGCCGGCCGTGAACATCGTCCTCGCCTTCGCGATCCTCTTCGGTGTCTACTGGGTCAACGGCCACGAACAGATCAACCAGAGCGTGGGCGAAGTGCGGCAGGGCAGCCCTGCCGCGAAGGTGCTGAAGCCGGGCGACGAGATCGTCGCGGTCGACGGCAACCGCTACGCCCGCCTCGACACCGAAGAGCGGCTGATCAGGTTCGGAAGGGTCGTCGGCTCCCACGAATGCGAGGGCAAGCAGGTCGACGGGTGCGTCGCCGCGACGCCGGTGGAGCTGCAGGTCCGCCGCAACGGCAAGCTGATGACGATCTCTGTCCGACCGCGCTACGACAAGGAAGCCGAACGAGCCCTCGTCGGCTTCACCTACGGCGGCAAACGGATCGAGGTCGGCCCCGGAGCGGCCGCCAAGGAAGCCGGCGACGCCATCTGGGAAGTCGCCACCGGCACCGTCCACGTCTTCACCCACCTCTTCGAAGCCGAAGAGCGCAAGCAGGTCTCCGGCGTGGTGGGGATCAGCGACGTCGGTCACCAGGTGATCGAAAAAGGCCTCGAGCGGGCCCTCCTGCTCCTGGCGCTCGTCAGCCTCTCGCTCGGCCTCGTCAATCTGCTGCCGATCCTGCCCCTCGACGGCGGCCACATCTTCTGGGCGGTAGTTGAGAAACTGCGCGGGCGGCCGGTCTCGCTGCGGGTGATGGAGCGGGCGACGATGGTCGGCATCGCCGTCGTCCTCATGTTCTTCTTCCTCGGCCTCTCCAACGACATCGGCCGGATCACCGGCGAAGGCTTCGAAGTCCGCTAGCCGGGCCGGACGACGCGGAAGCGGTAGGAGGCGGGGGTCGGGTCGACCTTGCCTTCGCTGTCCCGGGCGCGGACTTGGAAGCGGTGGCGGTCGAGGCTGAGTTTCGGCGCCGTGAAGGGGGATCGGCAACGGCGGAACTTCTTGCGGTCGAGCCGGCATTCGAAGTGGACGCCGGTCTCGTCGGCAGCGAAGCGGAAGGTGGGGGTGCGGTCCCTCGTGCGCTTAGGCGGCTTCTTGCGCAGGAGGGTCTGGGGCGGGTTCTTCCCCGAGGGTGAGCCGGAACCATCGCCTGGGCCTTCAGAGGCGCAGGCGGTCTCGGTCGGCGGCACGGAGTTGGGGCGCGGTCTGGAGAAGACGACTTCGAAGTCGGCGGCGCTGTTGTCGTGGTCGTCTTCGAAGTCGAGGAGGGTCGGGCAGCCGCGGGCGATCGAGCGGCGCAGAGCCATGCCGTCGGGAATTCCCGCAGCCGCCGCCGGCATCCCGGTCGGGCTCGCCGCTTCGCCGCTGAAAGATCCCCAGGCGACGCAGTCGATCGCTTCCCAACAGACCGCTCCGCCGCTCGGCGAGAGTGCCGGCGCAAGCGGCGCGTCGCCGACGACCCCGAACTGCGCTTCTGCCTGCGGCGTCGCCAGCAGCAGCGTGCTTTGGTTGGCGCTGTTGGGAACGTTCGCCGGGAAGGTGTTGACCGCGGTGGCTTCCCCGCTGGCGTCATAGCTGCGCAGCACATGACCGCCGACGAGATTCTGCCCGCTCTGCCACATCTGCAGCTCGACGTACTGGGCTTCCGGGCTGACCACCGACCCCGGATAAACCTCCCGCACCATCATCAGATGGAACGTCGCCGAAGCCGGCGCCACCCCAATCGTCAGCACCCAGCAGACGGCAGCGATTACCACGGCCGATGGGCCGAAAACGGCCCTATATAGGCCGAAATCGGCCCGTCGGTGGGGAGGTGGGGTCATTTCAGCGGCCTCAGGACTTTGAAGCGGATGGTGAGCGGGGTTGCGTCGGCGACTCCGGCCGCGACGGCCCGCACCGCGAACGAGTGCCTTCCGAAGCTGAGGCGCTTGGTCGTAAAGGGCGAGCGGCAGGGCTTGAACCTGCCTCGGTCCACGGCGCATTCGAAGCCCGCTCCGGCGGTGTCGGAGCGGAAGCGGAAAGTGGGGGTGCGATCGTGGGTCTTCGCCGGCGGCTTTTTCGCGAAGAGGGTTTGTGGGGCCCCGACGAACGAGGGCGGTGGCGACGGCGCGATCGCGGCGACGCTGAAGCTGTAGCCGGCCGGGGTGGGGTCGACGTTGGCGCTCGGGTCGATCGCCCGCACCTGGAAGGAGTGGGGACCGTTCGCCAGCCCCGAGTAGGTGGCGCCGCTGGCCGCGCAGGCCACGAACGGCGCTCCGTCGAGAGCGCATTCGAACGTCGATCCGGGCTCGTTGGACTCATAGGCGAAGGAAACGGTCGAGCTGAGGCTCGGATCGGGCGGGACCGAGTCGAACTGGGTTTCCGGCGGCGTCGTGTCGGCGAGGGAGTTGTCTACGGTCCAGCTGAAGGCGGTCGGTTCGAGCTGCTGGTTGCCGGCAAGGTCGGTCGCCCGCACCTTGAAGGTGTATTCGTCGTCGGCGAGGCCGGTGTAGGTCTTGCCGGAGGCGCAGGTGCTGAAAAAATCAGGATTCGCGCCCTGGCTGAGGCTGCATTCGAATTTCGCGCCGGTCTCGCTGGCGTGGAAGGTAAAGCTCGCGCTGGCACCGGGACTCGGATCTTCGGGGTGGCTGTCGATCGTCGCGGTCGGCGGCGCGGTGTCGACCCGCCAGCTGTAGCTGGCGGGGGTGGGGTCGGGGCCCGAGGCGTTCCGTCCCCGCACCTGGAAGGTGTAGGTGCCGTCGGCGAGGGCGGTGTATTCGATCCCGGTTTCGGGGCAGGAGGCGAAGGCGGCGGCCCCGAGGCGGCATTCGTAGCTCGTCGCCGTCGGCGCTTCGTAGGTGAAGTTGGCGCTGGTCGAGTTGGTGACCGGCAGCGGGCGGTCGTCGATCGTCGTGTTGGGCGCTCCGGCGCAGGTCGTCTCGCTGATCGTGGAGGAGTTGTTGCGCGGCGCCGGCGCCACCTCGCTGAAGTCCGTGGCGCTGTCGTCGCTGTCGTCTGCCTCCTCGAGCAGGGTCGGGCAACCAGGCTGGATCGAGCGGCGGATCGCTTTGCCGGCGGTGACGCCGCCGGGGGAAGCCGGAGAACCGACCGTCGCTCCGGTGGCGGTATGTAGGGCGGCGGCGCCGCTGAAGTTGCCCCAGGCGACGCAGTCGGCGGGCAGGCCGCCGGCGTTCCAGCAGACGGCGCCGCCGGAGGCGGGCAGGGCGAGGCTGGAATCCAAAAGGTCAGGTGCCACCCCGAAGCTGGTCTGGACGCCGCTGTCGCCGATCAGCACCGTGGCCTGGTTCTGGCCGTTGGCGACGCCGCTGGAGAAGGTCGAGCTGTGGACCAAGGTGCCGGCCGCGTCGTAGACGGTCACCGCATGGCCGCTGAGGAAGGTCTGCGAGCCGGCGTACATCTGCAGCTCGACGTAGCTGTCCTGGCCGCTGCTGGGGTGAACCTCGCGGATTTTGATCAGGTGGAAGGTGGCGCTGGCAGGCGGCACCACCAGCAGCGCGCACGCCGCAGCGGCTGCCAGGGTCCATCCGAATATTCGCCCTCCCATCGCTGCGGGATACGGGTCGCATCGCCCTCGGGTTCAATTGGCGCGCGATCCCTTCTCAGTAGGCTTCGGATATGGCTTCCAAACGCCAAATCTTCGTCGGCAACGTGCCGATCGGCGGCGGTGCCCCGGTCGCGGTGCAGACGATGACCAAGACCGAGACCGCGAATCTGCCGGCGACGATGGAACAGATCCGCAAAGTCGCCGACGCCGGGGCGGACCTGGTCCGCTGCGCGGTGCCGCGCGAGCAGGACGCGGAGGCGCTGAAGACGATCGTCAAGGAATCGCCGATCCCGGTGATCGCCGACATCCACTTCAACCACACGCTGGCGCTGAAAGCGATCGACGCCGGCGCCCACTGCATCCGCCTCAACCCCGGCAACATCGGCGGCCGCGACAAAGTCGCCGAGGTGGCAGCGAAGGCCAACGCCGCCGGCGTGCCGATGCGGATCGGGGTCAACTCCGGCTCGCTGCCCAAGCACCTGCACGAGCTCGAGCGGGAAGCGCCGGTCGAGGCGCTGGTCGCCGCCGCGATCGAGTTCGTCGAGCTGATGGAGGGCCTCGACTTCGAGAACTTCAAGGTCTCGATCAAGTCGACCAACGTCCCGTACACGATCGCCGCCAACCGGCTGCTCTCGGAGAAGATCCCCTACCCGCTGCACCTCGGCGTCACCGAGGCGGGGACCAAATGGGGCGGCTCGCTGAAAAGCGCGGTCGGCCTGGGGACGCTGCTCGCCGACGGGATCGGCGACACGATCCGGATCAGCCTCTCGACCTTCCACGCCGAGGAGGAGGTCAAAGTCGCCTGGGAGATCCTCAAGGCGCTGCAGCTGCGCGAGCGCGGCCCGGTCCTGATCGCCTGCCCGACCTGCGGCCGCCTCCAGTTCGACATGGACTCCGTGGTCGCCGAAATCGAGAAGCGACTCGAAAGCTACGCCGAGCCGGTCGAGGTCGCCGTCCTCGGCTGCGCCGTCAACGGCATCGGTGAGGCCAGCCACGCCGACTTCGGCATCGCCGGGGCCAAGAACGAGGGCCTGATCTTCGCCGGCGGCAAGCCGCTGCGGAAGGTCCCGCAGGAGAAGCTCGTCGACACCCTCTTCGAGGAGATCGACAAGTCCCTACAACGCGGCCAGGTCGAGTTCGACGAGGCCGAGTCCCGCGAGGGCGCCGAGTGGGTCGCCAACATCGAGCGCGAAAACGCCGGCGACCTCACCCCCGAGAAGATCGCCGCGATGGAGGCCGAAGCCGTGCAGCGCGGCGAGTCCGACAAAGTCCTCCTCGACGAGGAGGCCTCGCCGACGGCCGGCCGCAGGTTCACGCGGGCTTAAATTGCGCGGAGGGCCCCGGGGCGGTTGGTTCCAAGCGGACGGAGCGAATAGGAAACCGCGCCGCCGCGTTCGGCGAGCCAGTACATCTCCTGTAGCTCCCGCAGTGATCCTCCTGCGAGAAGCAGGCCAGTGAGGGCGTTCACCTCGTCATATTGGCCACTATCAAGATCGTGTGCCGTGAGGTGACGATTGAAGCGACCATGGATCGGCCGGTGCTGTTGATTCAAAATCGACATTCGAATGGCCCATTGGACCGAAGCTCTGCGCGAGGACCAGATGCCGGCTGCCTCGGGGCGTTCTTCACCGAAGGATTGTCGAGCGTTTTTGAAATGCTCGAACCCATAGTGGCCTTCAAGAACCGTGGTGACGATGGCGGCTGCCATCGCCTGAGCTGGCATGGGAAGGCCGGCGCGATAGGCGACTACCGCTTGCGAGAGTCCCTCTTTCAGTTCACCTAGATACGGGCTCTCTACTTCAGCCAGCACTGCTTCCAGATCTTCGAGGATGAGGGTTGCATGGCGAAGAAGCTCCTTGTCACGAGTTGCCTCATCGGGCGCTCGGACGAGCGCCTCAATCACTTGGGCGTTGGGTGCCCAGGCAAGACAGACTCCCGTTTCGACCATCACCTGCTGCGCCTTTTCGAGTACTCCTGCTCGGAGGCCGATCCAGTTGGCGGGCAGGATCAGTTCTAGAAAGGAGCGGCCGGAGCTTCCGTCGGGTGAAACTTGTCTTCTCTCGCTTTCCTGAAGCCAAAGAAGAATCTTTGCGACCGCTTCTGGATTGGCCTCCACCCACCGTCCTAGAGCGGTGATCAGTTCTCCTAGGCCGGTGAACAGAGAGGTTCTAGTCGCATCAAGGGCATTTAGGAAATCGTCTCTTCGCTTTGGCGGCATCGAATTTGAGGTTGGCAGACCAACCGGCGCGAGGCATCGCCGACTGATGCCGCGTGTCGCTTTATGCCTCCATATGGGCGCATAAGTCGACACGCCCTATCCAGCGGATAAGTTTGCCGCGTGAGCCGCCTCTCGCAGACCTTCCTCCCGACTCTCAAGGACGCACCCGCCGATGCGGAGGCGGTCTCGCACAAGCTGATGGTGCGGGCGGGGCTGATCCGGCAGCTGGGGGCGGGGCTCTGGACCTATTTGCCGGCTGGGTGGCGGGTGCAGCGGGGGGTCCACGAGGTCATCCGCGAGGAGATGGAGGGGATCGGCTGCCAGGAGATGCTGATGCCGGTGCTGCAGCCCTCCGAGGCTTGGGAGAAGACGGGGCGGTACGCGATCGAGGAGCTGTTCAAGCTCGAGGACCGCAAGGGCTCGCCGCTGGTGCTGGCGATGACGCACGAGGAGGCGGTCACCTACCACGTGGCGCGGGAGGTGCGTTCTTACCGCGACCTGCCGCTGATGGTCTTCCACCTGCAGACGAAGGAGCGGGACGAGCCGCGGCCGCGGGCCGGGGTGCTGCGGACGCGCGAGTTCACGATGAAGGACGCCTACTCCTTCGACCGCGACGAGGAGGGGCTGGCGCGCTCCTACGACCTGCAGGCCGGCGCCTATGAGCGGATCCTCGACCGCTGCGGGTTGCGCTGGTACCGGGTCGAGTCCGACGTCGGGATGATGGGCGGCTCCGGCGCCGACGAGTACATGGCCCCCTGCCCGGCAGGCGAGAACGAGGTGGCGCTGGCTCCGGGATACGCCGCCAACGTCGAGGTGGCGAGCGCCGAGCCGCAACCGGTCGAGCTGCCGGCGCCGCTGGACGCCCCCGAGGAGGTCGCCACCCCTGGCATGACCAAGGTCGAGGAGGTTGCCAACCACCTGGGCCTGCCGCAGGGCGCCTTCATCAAGACCCTGCCGATCGTCGTCGAGGGGCGGGGGATGGTCCTCGTGCTCCTGCGCGGCGACCACCGCCTCAACGAGATCAAGCTTCGCAACGGGATGAAGACCGACTTCCGCCAGGCGAGCGCCGAGGAGATCGAGCAGCAACTCGGGCCGGTCGGTTACCTCGGGCCAGTAGGTAGCGACCTGCCGATCATCATCGACCAGGCGCTGACCGGCAACTCCTACGTCACTGGCGCCAACAAGCCGGACACCCACCTGCGCGGCGTCGACCCCTCGCGCGACTTCGAGGCCTACGCGATGGACGTGCGCACGGTCGAGGCAGGCGACACCGCGCCCGGTGGCGGCAGGATCGAGATCGAGACCGCGATCGAGGTCGGCAACATCTTCAAGCTCGGCACCCGCTACTCGGAGCCGCTCGGCGCCACCTACCTCGACGAGAACGGCGCCGAACACCCGATCGTGATGGGCTCCTACGGAATCGGCCCGGCCCGGATTGTCGCCGCCTCGATCGAGCAGCGCGCCGACGAGAACGGGATCGTCTGGCCGCCCTCGCTTGCTCCCTGGCAGGTCCACCTCGTCTCCTTGGCGAAGGCGGGTGAGCCGGAGCGCAAAACCGCCGACCAGATCTACGAGGAGCTGCGGGCGGCAGGCGCCGAGGTCCTCTACGACGACCGCGACGCCGGACCGGGGGAGAAGCTGACCGACGCCGAGCTGCTCGGTTGCCCGCTGCGGATCGTCGCCGGCCGCCGCGGCCTCGCCGAAGGCGTCGTCGAGGCGAGCGAGCGCGCCTCCGGGGCCGAGCACAAGCTGCCGGTGGAGAGCGCCGCCGCGGGGGCACTGGAGCTGCTCGGCGGCCTCGGTCGCTCCGATGGCTAGCCACGACCCCTTCGGCCGCGGCCGCCTGCGCCGTCTCTTCGGCCTCGACCGCAGCGCTCCGCCTCCTCCCTCGACCCGCAAGGGCGAGCCGCTTCACCCCTGGACGATCCCCAACGCGGTCGGCTACCTGCGCCTGGCGGCGCTGCCGGTCTTCCTCGTCCTTGCCTACAACACCGAGGACGGCACCTCGCTGCTCTCGGCGATGGTCTTCTGGGCGATCGCAGCGGGGGACTACCTCGACGGCATCCTCGCCCGCGTCACCGGCCAGTACAGCCGCCTCGGGGCGCTGCTCGACCCGCTCGTCGACCGGCTGACGATCCTCGCCGGCGCCGTCGTCTGCTGGAGCTTCGAGCTGCTGCCGCGCTGGGCGCTGGCGCTGCTGGCCCTAAGGGAGCTGTCGATGCTCCTCCTCGCCCAGTACGGGCTCCGCCATGGCGTCGACATCGCGGTCAACTGGCCCGGCCGGATTTCCGTCTTCCCGATCATGGGCGGAATCTTCCTCGCCCTGCTCGCGCCCGGCTGGGTGGCGAGCGCGCTGCTTATCTGGGGCCTGGCGATGGCGATCCTCGCCACGGTCCTCTACGCGCAGACCGGGATTCGCGCGGTCCGCGGCACCCGAGCCGCAAGCTGACGCCCAGGTTGACCCAAACCTTCAACCTAGGGTTGAACCTTGGTTGAAGAGGCAGCTATGATCGGCGTCCGAGCAAACGGAGGCGACGCCTCCTCGAGTTAGGAGCACGATGGAGGAGACCTTTCCCGATCTTGGATCCCTCAGCGACAAGGAGCTGAAGGACATGATCGACAACCTGACCGCTGAGGAGAACGAGATCTCCTACAAGCGCCGCGTCCTGCACGGCAAGATCGACATCCTGCGCGCGGAGCTCGTCAACCGCCTGCGCCACAAACGCGAGGCCGGCGAGTCGATGATCTCCGGCGACGACGTCGAGCAGCTGACCAGGATCCTCGCGGGGGAGACGCCGCCGCCCACCGAGGACGACTCCGCCGCCTGAGCGGCACCCGCCATGGCCGTCCACTGTCCCGAGTGCGGGTTCGCCAACCCCGAGGGGGCGAACTACTGCCAGAAGTGCGGCGCCTACCTGGGCGGCCCGAAAGAGGCCGGTGACGACCCGACGACGATGACCTACCGGGTCGACGAGACCGGCGAGATGACGCCGGTCGACATCGACGAGGTGGTCTCCGAGAGCGGGGCCGCGCTGGTGATCCGCGCCGGCGGCGGCCGCGCCGGGGAGAGCTTCAGCGTCTCCGAGGAGCGGGTAA
>Ga0207661_10000280_pt1 | contig 32687 bp, 30 predicted proteins | sample KBSC713LmetaG_FD_184337 | JGI IMG/M metagenome (GOLD analysis project Ga0207661, IMG submission 184337) | Corn rhizosphere microbial communities from Kellogg Biological Station, Michigan, USA - KBS C7.1-3L metaG (SPAdes) (version 2) | ecosystem: Host-associated > Plants > Roots > Rhizosphere ...
ACGTGTTACTCACCCGTTCGCCGCTGTCCCCGGAGCCGAAGCTCCGGTTCTCGCTCGACTTGCATGTGTTAGGCGCGCCGCCAGCGTTCGTCCTGAGCCAGGATCAAACTCTCCGTGAAGAAACAGGTTGTCTGGAGAACCAGACAAACTTGTGTCTCCCTTCGAGCTGAAATCGACGCTCTCGAAAGAGCATCGCTCAAAAGGCGTCAGACCTCACTCCGCCGGGAACGGCGGACCGAGGTTGACGGGTAGACGATGTCGTCCTCCCCGGCCGGCGGACCGGACGGGTCGACGCGACATCGCTTCTCGTCGCACACGCACGCTGTTGAGTTTTCAAGGATCGGTGCCGGAGGGTGAGCAACGAAAAGGCCTCCGCTCGCGCCAGAGGCCTTCGGTTCGACGGGCTACGAGAAGGTCGTATCCTGTTGAGCGGAAGGCGCTCCTGGTCGGTTGCAGGACTTTCCTCGCCACCCTCGTGAGCGGCCGAAGGAGTGTAGCAGAGCCATTTTGAGTGTCAAGAAAGCCCGTCGATACGGGCATAGCGGCGTTTTCCCACCTGGAGTAGGGACCCGCCCAGGCTGGCGCGAGCGACATCGAGCTCGTGGACGACGGCGCCGTCCAGCTTGACCCCGCCCTGCGCGATCATCCGGCGCGCGTCGCTCGTCGAGAGCCCGAAGCCGGCCGCGATCAGGGCCGGCAGGTGCACCGGGTCACCGTCGGGCAGCTCGAGGTCGGGGACGTCGTCAGGCGCCTCTCCTTCGCGCACCACGCGGGTGAAGTGCGCCTCGGCCGCGACGGCCGCCTCGTCCCCGTGCGAGCGTCGGACGACGAAGCGCGCAAGCTCGAGCTTCGCCTCCATCGGATCCTCCGCGGGAACGTCCCGCTCCGCGACGAGCCGCCACCAGTCGGGGAGCATCTCGTCCGGGATCCGCATGGTCCGCCCGAATTGCTCCTCCGGCGGTGCCGTCAGCGGGATGTTGTTCCCGGCCGACGAGCTCATCTTCGCTCCGTCCCAGGAGAGCAGTAGCGGCGTCGTGAGCACGACCTGCGGCTCGAGCCCGTAGGCCTCCATCACGGTGCGCCCGGCGAGCAGGTTGTACAGCTGGTCGGTGCCGCCGAGCTCCACGTCCGCCTCGATCGCGACCGAGTCGTAGGCCTGCATCAACGGGTACAGCAGCTCGGAGACCGAGATCGGCTGCCGGTCCGCGAAGCGCTTCGCGAAGTCGTCCCGCTCGAGGATCTGCGAGACGGTCGTCGTCCGGGTCAGACGCAGGATCTCGGCGAAGTCGAGCCTTGCGAGCCACTCGCCGTTGTACCGCACCTCGGTCCGCTCGGGATCGAGCACGATCATCGCCTGCTCGACGTACGTCTTCGCGTTGCGGTCGATCTCCTCGCCCGCGAGAATGGGGCGCTCCGCCGACCGGCCCGACGGGTCGCCGATCCGAGTCGTGTAGTCGCCGATGATGAGGACCCCGAGGTGCCCCTCGTCCTGGAACGCCCGCATCCGCTGCAGCGGGATCGCGCGCCCGACGTGGATGTCGGGCGAGGTGACGTCGATGCCCAGCTTGATCCGCAGCGGACGGCCCTGGCGCAGCTTCTCGGCGAGACCGCCCTCGGGCAGGAGGTGCACGGCGTTCCGTGCGAGCCGCTCGAGGACGTCCGCGCTCACGGGGAGCCGATCGTACCGACCTCCGGCTCGGGCTCGGGCATGCGGCTCCGCCAGCCGGCGAGGATCGAGAGTCCGACGGCGCCGGCGAGCGCGGAGAGGCCGCCGGCCAGCCAGAGGGTCTCGCGCGCCCCCAGGACACCGACGAGGAGCCCTCCGGCCGCGAGCGCGGCGAGCTCGGCGGCGTTGCGCACGCCGTTCCAGGCGGCGAACGCCCGTCCGTGGCGGTCGGGCGCCACCCGGGTGTGGATCAGCGTCCGGGACGTGACGTTCTTCACGCCGTGGCCGAGGCCCCCGATCGCGTACATCGCGAGCATGAAGCCGAACACGAGCCAGAACGGCGCGAGGAACTTCCCGAGGCCCTGGACGACGACGCCGACGAGTGCCGCCGTCGCGAGCCCGCCGAGCGAGACCCTGCGCGCCACGACGTTCGATCCGACGAGCATGCCGATCGTCCAGGCGCTGAGGACGACCCCGATGCCGATGTCCTTCACGCCGAGCACGTCCTGGACGTAGACGAGGTCGGCGGGGATCGAGGCGGACATGAAGAGGAGCGAGACGAACACGACGATCACCATCAACCCGACGATCCGGTCCTCGAAGAGGAACGAGATGCCGTCCCGCGCTCGACGTCTCTCTCCGTGCAGGCGAGACTCGGGCCGGCGACGGACGGCGAGCGACAGGCCCGCGGCCCCGACGACGACGAACGACGCCGCGTCGACGCTCATTGCCGCCGCGGTGCCGCCGAGGACGACGAGGATGCTCCCGCAGACCGGCCCGACTGCGAAGCCGAGCGCGCGCGCCGTCTCCACCATGCCGTTCGTCGCCTGGAGTGTGCGTGTGCCGCCGACCAGCGGGACGAGGGCGAACTCGGCCGCCTGCGCTATGGCGATTCCGGTGCCGAGGAGCACCGCGAGCACGAGGAGCAGCCACAGTGACCCGACGAGCGCGAGGGCGAGCGCGACGGCCGCCTGCGCCGCGGAGACGGCGACGAGCAACCCGCGCGTCTCGACACGATCGACGAGCAAGCCGACGTAGCCGGACAGTACGACGACCGGCGCCCAGAGGCAGATGAAGATGCCCGCGATCGCCAGGCCGGCTCCCATGTCGCCGCCCCCGAGGTCCTTCGCGCGCAGGCCCAGCGCGATCAGCGCGATCCCGTCGCCGAGCGCGGAGAGGCAGATCGCTCCCGCGACGACCCGCAGATCCCGGTCGCGCACAGCACCCGCGCCGCTTTCCACGCCGCGAGTATGCGGTGTCGCCCGGCCGCCGTCCACAGCCGCGCAGGGCTTCATTCTGAAACGAGTTCCTAGAACGGATAGGGCGCCATGCTCCAGGCCGCCGCGGCGTACCAGAGCCCGAAGGCAAGACTCGACAGCGCGAGGGCGGGCGCCGCCGTCGCGATCGCTCCCGAGACCCGCCGCGCCGACAGCGCGGCGCCGAACCCGGTGGTGACGATCGTCATCGACACGGCGGTGAAGACCGCCAGGACGAGGAGCGCCACGAGCGCGAGCGTCCGCGACGGGATCGCGGCGAGGAGCAGGACGCCGACGCCGGCGCTCCCGCCCATCCCGTGGACGAGCCCGATGCCGAAGGCGCCCGCGGACGTGCGGACCGGATGCCGATGGACGCCGTCCGTGACTCCACGCGCGGCGAATGCGCCGTGTCGCCAGCGGACGAGAAGGCGCACTGCGAGGAAGGCGATCAGCGCCGCGACGGTCGTCTCGGCGCCGCGCTGCACGAGGTCCGGCAGGTAGCGCTCGGCCAGGAGGATCGGCGCGCCGAAGGCGACGAGCGTCACGGCGTGGCCGAGGCCCCACGCGGCTCCGAGTCGCGCTGCAGCCCGCGTCGCGCGCTCGCGTCCGGAGACGACGAGCGTCGACACCGCAGCGAGATGGTCCGGATCGGTTGCATGGCGAAGGCCCAGCAGCGTGGCCACCAGCAGCACGATCGCGATCGATCCCTCGTCCGACACCCCTGCGATCCACTCGTCGAGCCCGAACATCACGTCCTCCTTCGGTCAGAGACGAGACTTGTTCGGCGCGGGCGGGTCATCGGTTCGGTCACGTTCTCAGACCACGCCGGGGATTGCGCGCACCGTGAGCGCGAGCCCGACGAGGACGATCACGACGGCGCTCAGCGCGGGCAGCAGGCGGATGACGGGCCCCTCGAGGCTGACCCGCGAGAAGATGCGGCGGGCGAGCACGGCGACGAGGCCGATCCCGGTGATCGTCGCGGCGAGCCCGAGGCTGAACGCGACGATCAGCGCGAAGCCGAACCCGATCCGGTGGAGCGCGAGCGCGCTCAACAGGACGACGAGCGCCGACGGGCACGGCAGGAGGCCCGCGGCAATCCCGACACCGAGGATCCCGCCCGATGAGGCTCGCTCGGTGTCCGACTTCAGTTGGACACCTTCCTGGTGGTGGTGGTGATGATGGCCGTGGTGATGCTCGTCGGTGTCCGACTGAAGTCCGGCACCAGGAGCTCTCGCGCGCAGACGCGCCCGCAGAACGCCGAGGCCCACGCCCACGACGAGCAGGCCTGACACGAGCGTCAGCCACGGATAGAGCTGCTCCGGGACGATGAAGCGCGAGAGGAGCAGCGTCACGAGGCCGAGCCCGAAGACGCCGGCCGTGTGTGTCATGGTCACGGTCGCGCCGAGGAGGACTGCGTCGCGCGGCCGTCCGCGCGTGCCGATCAGGTAGCCCGCGACGAGCGCCTTGCCGTGTCCCGGGGTGAGCGCGTGCGCCGCGCCCCAGAACGCCGCGACGAGCAGCGAGACGACGACGATGCCGGGCGACAGCGCGCCACGCTCGACGAGGGCCTCGAAGCCGCCGCCCCCGTGGGCGGGCGCGGCGCGGGCGTCGACGCCTGGTGCCGCGCCTGCGGCGTGGCCCGCCACGTACTGCGCTGTCGCCGACCGCACGTCCAGCGGCGAGCGCAGGAGCGTCTGCGGGTACGCGCGGAGCTCGTCCGACCGGCTGCTCGAGGGAACGGACGCCTTCACGAGCCGTGCGCCGTCGCGCGCCGAGACGGTGATCTCGCGCCACCCGATCCGGCTCGAGAACGTGTGGTCGGCGAACGACACGGATCGCCCGGCGAGTGACGCCCGGTAGATCGCCTCGAAGCGGAGCGTCGGGAGGCCCCCCGCCCCCGGCCGCGAGGACACGCGATGCGCGACAGGCACGAGCCGCGCTCGCGTGCCGTCGACCCGCAGCTCGAGCTCGCGTGCGACGCCTGCCGCGTACGCGGGCGATCGAACGTGCCCGCCTTCCTGGTAGGTCGGGATCTCGGCGAGGTCGAGGACGAACCGCATGTAGATCCGGCTGCCGGCCAGCTCGATCCCCGCGTAGTGGTTGACGGTGAAGTTGCCGAGCGGGTGCGCGTCGACGCCGCCCGGCCGGACGAGCGCCGCGCCCGTGATGGCAACGAGGCCGGCCGCGAGCACTGCGAGCCGTCTCACGAGAGCGCCCCTCGCGCGACCGGCGCCCACCGCACCGAGAACGCGGGGCTCTGGTCGAGCGCCTTCCGGTACCAGGCCCGCATCTCCGCGCGGTCGCCGGCACAGCCGGCCGCGTAACCACGGTGGAAGTAGAGGAGCGCGTCACGCGTCCCAAGCCGGAGCGCGTGGTCGAGCCAGCCCTCCGCCTCGGCGCAGCGCCCCGCGCGGGCGAGCGCCCACCCGAGCGAGTCGTCCCCGTAGATCGACGGCCGGGCGGCGCGAGCGCGACGCGCGAGGCGGATCGTCTCCGCCGGACGGATGGCGTGGTCGGCGCGGAACACCGCCGACTCGAGGTCGACGCGGAGCCCGTTCGCGGCAAGCAGACGGTCGATCGTGCCGACGGTCGCCCACTGCCGTTCGGCCGCCCTCGTGCGCCCCTGCCGGGCGAGCAGGTCGCCGAGGAGCGAGACGAACTGCGGGAGCGGCACGGACGCGGCTGCGCTACGCGCGGCGGCGACGGCGGCCGCGAGATCGCCTTCGGCGGCCTCGACGCGCGCCCGCTGCTCGAGCGCGAGAACGTACCCGGGGAAGACGGTCAGGGCCGCGTCGACATGCGCGTTGGCGTCACGAACCCGTCCGTCGCCGAGGTCGAGCTTCGCCAGCTCGACGTGCGCCCAGGCTGTGGGCTCGGGGACGCCGCCTGCGGCGTCGAGCGCAAGCTGCATGGCGAGCCTTGCGCCGGCCCTGTCACCGCGCAGCTCGCGGGCGTAGGCCACACGCGCGTACGAGGCGATGCTCGGCTTCAGCGCCGCCATGCGGTCGAAGGTCGCGAACGCTGCGCGGTAACGGCCGAGCTCGAGGAGCGCGTCGCCGACGACGCCGTAGGGCCGCGCTGCGTACGGCGCTCGTCGGTGCGCCTCGCGCCCGAGCACGAGCGCTCCACGAAAGTCGTGGCGGATCAGCGCGAGGTTGCCGAGAGCGAGCGTCGCGATCGCATCCTTCGGACGCGACGCGAGCACCCTGCGGAGGGCCCGCTCGGAGAGCGGCAGAAAGGCCGCGTTCCCGGTCTCGCGCCACCGCACCTGGTACGCGAGGCCGAGCTGCGAGAGCTGTTCCGGGTCGTTGCCCTGCGTCCGCAGCTCGCCTTCGAGGCGGGCGATCGTCGCGGCGGTGCCGCCATTGCGGCCGAAGCCGGAGAGCACGGTGTCCGCGTCGATCGCGGGCGCCCGCCGCGGTGTCCCGGCGGGCCCGAGATCGGCGAGCGCGCCGCCGTACAGGCCGCCGAGCGCGAGCGCGAGGAGCATTGCGCCCGCCAGGAGGAGTCTCGTCCGTCTCATCTCGCCTCCGCTGGTTCGTACGCCCGCCCTTCGCGGTTCGGTCCGGCCGGGACGCGCGGTGCGGGCGTCCCGGCCGGAACCGTGCGTCAGGGCTTCTGGACGCCCTTGGTGTTGTCGAAACCGGCCTTCGGGTCGGCCGCATAGGGGAACGTGGCGAGCTCCACCGCATCCTCGCGATCGACGCCGTCCCCGAGCGGCAGCTTCTTGCCCTTGAGGAACCCGCCGACTGCCTGCTCGGCGATGTCGATCACGTCGTCGTCGAGCCTGCGGCCGTTCGGCCAGCCCTGGGTGTCGCCGCCCAGCACGCCGAGGCGGTTCGGGCTCTTCGCGACGGGAACACCGAGGTTCAGCCGCAGTACGTCGGCGAGCTTCTTCCCGGTGAAGTTCAGCTCGGGCACGCCGGTGAGCAGCACCGAGACGAGGTCGTCGCGGCCGGTCTCCGGGGCGCCGAGCTTGTACAGCTTGTTGATCACCGCGGCCAGCATCGGCGACTCGTAGTACTTCCGATACGCCGACTCATTCCACGGCTGCTGCGCGTTCCAGCGGTCCTTCAGGCCCGTCGGGATGATCACCTCGTTGACGAGCGGGTTGCCGAGGCGGTTCACCTGCACCCACGGGCCGGAGTCACGCGTAGCGCCGCCGCGCGTGGTCACCTTCCGCCTGTCGACCGAGGCCCACACGCCGATCGTCGAGCCCTTCGCGCCGAGGTCCGCGATGGGGACCTGGACGGCGAACGTGTGCACGCCGTAGCCGGCGAAGAAGTCCTTCCCACCGCCCATGTTCCCCGTGCCCTTGCGGATCGCGACGAGGTCGAAGATCGCGCCGATGTCGCCGAAGAACGGGTCGTCCCGTTGGCCGGCGAACGCCTGGGAGTCGCCGTTGTCGAACGAGACGAGCGACTTCGTGACGAGGCTCCGGTAGTCCGGGGTCGAGCGCGGGCCGATGTTGTTCGGCGGCGTCGTCCCGCGGGCGACCACGGTCGAGCGGCCCTTGGCGACCCGCGTCACCGTGTACGGCTGCACGGTGTCGCCGAGGAACAGCTGGCCGGTCTTGCGCGTGAACTGGAACCGGTAGATCACGTCGGGCTGGACGTCGCCCGAGGTGTCGATCTTCAGGTTGTAGCGAGCGCCCGACGAGAACGTGTACCAGTTGGGCCCGGCGGCCGGGTCCTCGCCCGGGATCACGTTCGCCATGATCGTCACGGTGCTCGGCTTGTCCGGGCTCCGGAACGCATAGACGTCCGTCAGGTCCGCCGCGGGGTCCTCCGCGATCAGCGGCGCCTCACGGTGGCTGGACGCCGCGCCGTCCCCTGGGCCGAGCGCGACTGCCGCAGCGAGCGCGGCGCCAGTGATCGCGGCGGCGCACGCCGCGAGCGCGATGGCCTTGCGCATCGTGGTGCTCCTTCCGTCGAGATGGTCGGTCATCGGGCGCTGATTCGCGGCGCGGCGCGCGCCGGTTCGGACCGAACCGCCCAGGCCCGGTTCGGCGAATCACCGCCGTGCTCGCCCAGGCGCACCACGAGCCTGCCGGGATGCGCCAAGATCACCTGGCGTTGAGACGGCAGCGGCATCTGTCCGACGAGGCGCTCGTCGCACTCGTCGCCCGTGGCGACGCGGACGCCCTCGGAGAGCTCTACGACCGTGTGGGGCGGGTCGCCTACGGGATCGCGTTCCGGATCCTCCGCGACGAGCGCCTCGCCGAGGATGCCGTCCAGGAGGGGTTCCTCGCCGTGTGGCGCTCTGCCTCGACGTTCCGGGCCGAGCGCGCGAAGGCGAGCACCTGGGTCGTGACGCTCGTGCACCGCCGGGCCGTCGACATCGTGCGACGGGAGGAGCGCCGTCGGGCCGAGCCGCTCGATCCGGCCAACGGGCGCGAGACGCCCGATCCGACCGGCTCGGCGGAGGACGAAGCGTGGCTCGGATTCGAGCGTGAGCGCGTCCTCGTGGCGCTTGCCGCGCTCCCCGACGCGCAGCGAGAGGCGATCGAGCTCGCGTACTACGGGGGCTACTCCCAGTCGGAGCTGGCGAAGACCCTCGGCGTGCCGCTCGGTACGATCAAGAGCAGGATGTTCGCCGGGCTCGCGCGCTTACGTGAGCTGCTGGACGAGACCGAGACCGAGAGATCATGGACGCCGAGGCTCACGAGCTGATCGCCGGCTACGCGCTCGACGCGCTCGAGCCCGCCGACCGCGCCCGTGCGAAGGAGCTGCTCGAACGGTCCGAGGAGGCGCGCGAGGAGCTTCGCTCGCTCACGGAGACGGCCGCCGCGATGGCAACCGCGGTCTCGGCATCCGTTCCGCCTCCCGAGCTCCGCGAGCGGATCCTGAATTCGGCCCGCGCCGACCGGCAAGACGTCATCCCGCTCGAATCCCGCCGGAGTCCTCGGCTCGTTCCCGTCCTCGGGGCCGCGGCCGCGATCGCCGCGGTGGTCGCGGTCGCGCTCGGGATCTGGGGCCTTTCCGTCTCCTCGGATCTGGATGACTCGCGCGCGGCGCTCGCGCAGGCGAGCACCGCGGCCGCGGTGCTCGCCAGCCCCGACGCCCGCTCGGTCGGCCTCTCGCAGGGCGACGGCTCCCTGGTCGTCTCCGGCAGCGACGCGGTGCTGGTGCTGAACCAGATGCAGAGCGCGCCCCACGGCAAGACATGGGAGGTCTGGGTCCTCGACGGGGAGACGCCGGTGCGTGCCGGGCTCTTCGCGGGCGGTCGGGCCCGGGACGTCGTCCCGGTCGAGGGCAGCGTCGGCCCCGGCGCCAGGGTGCTCGTCACGCTCGAGCCCTCCGGCGGCGTCGACGCCCCGACCTCCAGCCCGGTTGTCGCTTCCAAGCCGATTTGAGCTCGTCCGCGAAGCAGGATTCCGCAAAGCGGAATCCTGCCGCTCGATCCCCGCCTCCGGCGGGGCACATCCCTGAAGGCGTCGGCTCCGCCGCCGCGGGCTGCCGTGGCCTCCACGACGAATGCATCGATGCCTTCCGGACGGCCCCGTACACTTGTTCGGGTGCCCGAGCTCCGCCACGCGCTGAAGGATCTCTTCGGCTTCGACGAGTTCCGCATCGGCCAGGAGCGCGTCGTGCGCGCGGCGCTCGACGGTCGCGACACGCTGGCGCTGATGCCGACCGGCGCGGGCAAGTCTCTGACCTACCAGCTCGCCGCGATGCTCCGCCCCACTCCGACGCTCGTCCTCTCCCCGCTGATCGCGCTGATGAAGGACCAGGTCGACAAGCTTCCCGAACAGGTCGCCGACGCCGCGACGTTCGTGAACTCCTCCCTCGCTCCCGACGAGGCGGCAGCACGGCTCCGCGCGGTCGCGGCGGGGGAGACGCGCATCCTCTACGCGGCCCCGGAGCGGCTCCGCCAGGAGTCGTTCGTCACGACGCTCCGCGAGATCGGCGTCGGGCTGGTCGTGATCGACGAAGTGCACTGCGTGAGCATGTGGGGCCACGACTTCCGGCCGGACTACCTCTTCATCCGCCGCGGCCTCGAGGCGCTTCGCAGCCCGGCCGTGCTCGGGATGACGGCCACGGCCACACCGGCGAACGCCGAGGCGATCGGCGCCGCGCTCGGACGCGAGCTCGAGATCGTGCGGACGACGGTCCGCCGCCCGAACCTTCGCTACGACGTCGAGCGCGCGGAGAACGCCGAGGACCGCCTCCGCGCTCTGCTGGCCCGGCTCGGTCGTCTCGACGGCGCACCCGCGATCGTCTATGCACGCTCGCGCCGCTCGTGCGAGGAGATCGCCCGCACGCTCCGTGGCCACGGGGTCGTGGCGGAGCACTACCACGCAGGACTGGACCCTGCCGAGCGGACGACGGTCCAGGACGCCTTCGTCGCGGGACGCGTGCCCGTCGTGGTCGCGACGACCGCGTTCGGCATGGGGATCGACAAGCCTGACGTCCGGCTCGTCGCGCTCGTCAACTACCCCGACTCGCTGGAGGGGTACGTGCAGATGGTGGGGCGGGCGGGACGCGACGGCGAGCCGAGCGACACCGTGCTCTTCGCGGGCGACGCGGACGCGACCTCACTGCGGCGGTTCTCGCTCCGCGGCGTGCCGACGCCGGACGTCCTGCGCCGCGTGTATCGCGTCGTCCGAGACGCCGGCGGTCGGGTCGACCCGGACGAGCTGGCGCAGGCGGTCGGCGGCGAGCACGACCCACGGGTTCTCGTCGGGATGCTCGAGCAAGCAGGTCTCTGGAGCCGCGGCTACGACACGGGGAGGGCGATGCGGATCGAGCTCCTGCAACCCGCCGAGGGTGCCGGCGACGTCGTCGACCGGATGCTCGCGCGCTACGCGACGGCGGCCGCGGCTCGTGTCGAGCAGATCGTCTCCTTCGCCGACGACGCCCGCTGCCGCCACCGCCAGGTGCTGGAGCACTTCGGCGAGGAGCTCGACGAGCCGTGCGGCGCGTGCGACGTCTGCGCGCCGCGTGTTGTCGCCCGCGTCACGCGTCCGGTGGCGCCGGACCTGCCGGACGACCCGGCGAGGACGATCGTCGACGCCGTCGCCGGGCTCACCTGGCCGCTCGGCCGGCGCAGCCTGGTCGCCCTGCTTCGCGGCTCGGTGAAAGCGCCGCCGACGGCTCGCCGCTCGCGTGCGTTCGGCGCGCTCGGAGCCGCGTCGGACGCGCAAGTCGGACGCTGGGTGAGATCGCTCGAGGCGACGGGTGCGCTCGTCGAGCGGACGACGCCCGATGGGTTCGTCGTCCTCCACGCCAACGTCGACGCACAGCTTCCACGTCTCGGAACGCCCGCCACCACACCCGGCGATGCGTCCCTTGCGGCGGAGCTGCGCGCCTGGCGCACGCGGAGGGCGCGCGAGGACGCCGTGCCCGCGTACGTCGTGCTCCACGACGCGACGCTCGACGAGCTCGCGGCGCGAAGACCACGCTCCCAGGGGGAACTCGCGGCCGTCAAGGGTCTCGGGCCGACGAAGGTCGAACGGTACGGCGACGAGCTGCTCGCGCTCCTCGCAACGGCATAGAGGCCGGCTCAACGGGGCTACACTTGGCGGCGTTTTGCGGCTTCGAAGAAGGACGGAGGCGGCGCCGAGGCGCGGCCGGATACGGAAGCTGCGGCTCGCGGTGTTGCTCCTGGTCCTGCTCGCGCTGACCGGGGCGGCGTTCAGCTACGGGCTCGTCGTCGCGATCCGCAGCGAGCTCCCGGCGCTCGACCCCGCGAGCTCGCACGGCGACGTCGACACGGTGATCTACTCCGCCCCGAACGGCTTGGGACAGCGCCGCGTGCTGGCGATCCTGCGTGGCGACGAGAGCCGCGTCCTCGTCTCCTCCGACGAGATCGCGCCGATCATGAAACAGGCGATCGTCGCCGTCGAGGACAAACGGTTCTACGAGCACAACGGCGTGGACGTGCACGGCATCCTCCGTGCGCTCTGGGAGGACGTCCGCAGTCAGCGCGTCGTCGAGGGAGGTTCGACGATCACGCAGCAGTACGTCCAGAACGCCTACAGCCGTAACGCGGACACGATCGCGCGGAAGGTGCGTGAGGCTGCGCTCGCGTGGCAGCTGTCACAGCGCTGGTCGAAGGACCGGATCCTCACCGCGTACCTCAACACGATCTACTTCGGCAACGGCGCGTACGGGATCCTCCAGGCGGCGCGGACGTACTTCGACAAGAACGCCGAGGAGCTCACCCTGCCGGAAGCCGCGCTGCTCGCCGGGCTACCACGCAGCCCGACGTTCTACGACCCCGTGCAGCACCCCACCTCCGCGCGCGAACGGCGGGGGTACGTCCTGCAGCTCCTGTTCGACCAGGGCCGGATCACCCAGGGCGAGATGCGCAGGGCGAACGCGGCGCCGCTGCCCAAGCCCGACGACGTTCACCTTCCCGGGACACGCGGACCGGCAGCGTACTTCGTCAACTACGTCACCGACCAGCTCGTCGGCAAGTACGGGGCGGAGCGCGTCTTCGGCGGCGGGCTCGAGGTGACGACGACGATCGATCTCGACCTCCAGGCGAAGGCCCGCCAGGCGATCGAGAAGATCCTCCAGAACCCGAGCGGCCCGGCTGCGGCGCTCGTCGCGATCGACCCGCGCACCGGCGCCGTCAAGGCGATGTTCGGCGGGACGAACTACCGGAGGAGCCAGTTCAACCTCGCGACCCAGGCCGAGCGCCAGCCGGGGTCATCCTTCAAGCCGATCGTGCTCGCGAGCGCGTTCAGGAACGGGATCGCCCCCTCGACGGAGTTCGATTCCAAGCCGGTGAAGATCGACGCAGGCGACCGCATCTGGCCCGTGTCGAACTACGAGGGCTCGTACCTCGGTCGCGTCGACCTCTGGAACGCGATGATCCACTCCGACAACTCGGTCTATGCCCAGCTGACGCAGGTCGTCGGGCCGAAGAAGATCGTCGACACGGCGCACGCGCTCGGGATCCACTCCAAGCTCCCCGCCTACTTCGCGATCGGCCTCGGCTCCGTCGCCGTGAACCCGCTCGACATGACCCGCGCGTACGCAACGATCGCGAACGACGGGAAGCGGGTCGACGGGGCGATCATGGGCGACGTGCCGCGAGTCGTCGACTCGGTCGTGACGAGACGGAACGGCAAGGTCCGCCGCAACTCGCCCGTCGGGCACGCGGTGCTCCAGCCGGGTGAGGCGGAGACGCTCACGTCGATCCTCGAGGACGTCGTCCGCGAGGGGACCGGCACGCGGGCGCAGATCCCGGGTCGAGAGGTCGCCGGCAAGACCGGCACGACGGACGACTACGGCGACGCGTGGTTCGTCGGGTACACGCCCGAGCTGGCGGTCGCGGTCTGGGTCGGGTATCCGGACGCTCTCCGGCCCATGCAGACCGAGTTCAACGGCGAGCCTGTCTCGGGCGGCACCCTCCCCGCCGAGATCTGGAAGGCGTTCATGACGCGCGCCCTCGACGGCAAGGCGGCCGAGCGGTTCGCCCCGGCGCCGTACCTGCCCGCCTACGACCTTCGCGTCGTCCACCGCGCCGGGCGCTGGCAGCTCGACAACGGCTACTGCCCCGGGACGCGGGTCACCTCGTATTTCGTCGGCCAGCAGCCGAGGACGACGGCCAAGTGCTACGCGAACGAGGTGACGGTCCCCGTGGTGGTCGGCCAGTCCGCGGAATCGGCGAAGGTGGCGCTACGGTCGGTTCCCCTGAACCCCGACTTCGTCTACGTCCCCGCGAAGCCACGCTCCCGTCCGGGTCAGGTCGTGAAGCAGGATCCGCGTGGCGGATACCTCTCGGCGAACGGGACCGTCCGCCTGTTCGTCACGCTCGCCCAGGACGGGCTCGTCCCGAACCTCGTCGGCTCGAGCCTCCCGGACGCGCGGCAGTTGACGAAGAAGCTCCGGCTGGCGGTCCGCGTGCGTTACGCGCCCGGCGGACCATCGGGCACCGTGCTGAAGCAGAGCCTCGAGCCCGGCATCGCCGTCCGCCCGGGCCTGCCGATCACCCTGCTCGTCGGCGACGGCTCAGCCAACTAGACCGAGCCTCGACGTAGCGCCACGGCTGCTCGACGGCACGGCTGATCCCGATCCGTGTCGTCCGCTCGACGACCACGGGCGAGATCGGCGCGCGAAGCTCGAACGGCGGGCGCGAAAGGTCGGCGCCGTCGTCGCGTCGGGTCAAGCCGAGAGCCTGCGTCAGCCTCCCGGGACCGGCGCACAGCAGGCGTTCGTCCGCCACGCCGCGGCGCTCTCGCATGCGCTCCAGCCCGTGGGTCGGCTCGAGAGCGCGGAGGAGCACGCCCGCGCCACGGCCTTGCTGCTCGCAGACGACGTTCGCACACCAATGGATCCCGTATGAGCGATACACGTAGAGGTGGCCGGGCGGGCCGAACATCGACGCGTTGCGCGCGGTCGCGCCGCGGAAGGCGTGGCTCGCGGGATCGCCCTCGGCGTACGCCTCGACCTCGACGATCCGCCCGCCGACGCCGTCGACGAGCAGCGTCCAGCCGATGATCCCGGCCGCAACCTCGTGGACGCTGCCCCGAAGCAGCTCGGCGAACGTCACTCGCCTTCGAAGAGCTGCGGGTGCCGTGCCAGCGAGCCGCGGCCGACGCGGCGACGTCCGCTCGACGGGACGGTGCTCGCCTCGATCTCCTCGAGGATCGTCTGTTGCGTCCGCGAGGCGACGACGGGCTCGGGAATCCCCTCGACCCAGACAAGCGTCCTGCTGCCGCTCCCCCGCTCCTCGCCGACGATCGGCTCGAGGGCGTAGATCCGGTCCGCGCGGACGTACTTCCCGAACCCGAGGAACACCATGCCGTGCGGCGTCATGGCCGAAGTATCGCTGCTGAGGGACCCTGCGACCCCGCTCATCTAGGCTCGCCTGCGATGCCGCGGGTGTACCTCTCTCCCCCCCACATCACGGGCCGCGAGGCGGAGTTGGTCGCGGACGCGATCGCGTCGAACTGGATCGCGCCGCTCGGCCCGCACGTCGACGCGTTCGAGGCCGAGCTCGCTGCGGTCGCGCGAGTCGAGCACGCGCTCGCGCTCTCGAGCGGAACCGCAGCGCTGCATCTGGCGCTCGTCGTCTACGGGATCGGGCCCGGGGATGAGGTCGCGTGCTCGGACCTGACCTTCGCAGCGAGCTCCAACGCGATCTCCTACACGGGCGCGACGCCCTTCTTCGTCGATTGCGACCGGGCGACCTGGACGATGGACCCGACGCTCCTCGACCGAGCGATCGCCGCGCGCGCCGCGTCGGGAGCGATGGTCCGGGCAGTCGTCGCCGTGGACCTCTACGGCCAGTGCTGCGACTACGACGCGCTGCACGAGGTCTGTGCCCGACACGACGTCGTGTTGATCCAGGACGCGGCGGAGTCTCTGGGAGCGACCTACCGCGGCGCGCCCGCGGGTGGGCAGGGTGCGCTCGCCGCATTCTCGTTCAACGGGAACAAGATCATCACGACGAGCGGCGGTGGGATGCTCGTCTCGGACAACGAGCGGACGATCGAACATGCGCGCAAGCTCTCGACACAGGCGCGCGAGCCGGTCGTGCACTACGAGCACGTCGAGGTCGGGTTCAACTACCGGATGAGCAACCTGCTCGCCGCGCTCGGCCGGGCGCAGCTCGAGTCCCTGCCCGAGCGGGTCGCGACCAGGCGGCACATCCGCGACCGCTACGTCGAGCTCCTCGGCGACGTCCAGGGCCTGTCGTTCATGCCCGAAGCGCCCTTTGGGACGACGAACGCGTGGCTGACGTGCATGGTCGTCGATCCCCGTACGTTCGGCGCCGACCGGGAGGTCGTGCGGCTCGCCCTCGAGGCGGAGGACATCGAGGCCCGGCCGCTGTGGAAGCCGATGCACCTCCAGCCGATCTTCGCCGCGAACCACGCCTTCGGCGGCGACGTGTCGGCGCGCCTGTTCGAGCGCGGGCTCTGCCTCCCGAGCGGCTCTTCCCTCTCGGACGAAGATCAGGACCGCGTCGTGGCGACAATCCTCGGACTGCGCGGCTAGATGATTGACTCCAACTGGGCGTGACGTCCGGGGGCGTCCCAGACCAAGCCGGGCGGCATGATCGTCCACGGCGCGTACGGGTGGTACGTGTCGTGGACGAGCGTGGCGATCCGGCGCCGCGTCTGGGGCGTCATCCGGTTCGCGCCTATTTGGAATCAATCATCTACGCCGTCGCGGACTCGCGGATCTCGACCACGTCGAGCCAGTGGCTCCACTGCTCGGCGCGACCGTTCACCGCATCGAGGTAGGCCTTCTGCAGCTCGAGCGTGACGGGACCGACACCGAGCTCGACGTCGTCGACCGCGCGCACCGGCGACACCTCCGCAGCCGTGCCGGTCATGAACACCTCGTCGGCGAGGTGGAGGTCGGTCCGGATCAGGTCGGTCTCCTCGACCACGTAGCCGAGCTCCTGCGCGATCTGGATGACCGAGTCTCGCGTGATGCCCGGCAGGATCGACGTGGAGAGCGGCGGTGTCGCGATCCGGCCGTTCTTGACCACGAAGATGTTCTCGCCCGGACCGTCCGCGACGAAGCCGCCGTCGGTGAGGAGGATCCCCTCGTCGTAGCCGGCCCGCTTCGCCTCGGTCGTCGCGAGCATCGAGTTGAGGTAGATGCCGGTCGCCTTGGCGACGTGCGGGATCACGTTCGGCCCGACGCGCCGCCAGCTCGAGACCTTCGCGGTGATCCCCTTCGTCAGGGAGTCCTCGCCGAGGTACGCGCCCCACGGCCAGCTCATGATCACCGTCTCGACGGGATTCCCGCTCGTGTGGACACCGAGCGACCCGTACCCGTAGAACGCGATCGGACGCAGGTAGCACGACGGCAGCCCGTTCGCGCGCACGAGGTCGTGCGTCGCCGTCCTGAGCTCCTCGACCGAAAACGGGACGTCCATGTAGAGGAGCGTCGCGCTGTCGTGGAGCCGCTGCAGGTGATCGGCAAGCCGGAACACGGCAGGACCGCGGGACGTCTCGTACGCGCGGATCCCCTCGAAGACACCCGAGCCGTAGTGCAGGCCATGGACACCGACGTGGACGGTCGCATCCGCCCAGTCGACGAGCTCGCCGTTCATCCAGATCTTCGCGGTCTCCTCCATCGGGCTTCCTCCGTTCGCGTGCGTGGAGAGACGAATTATGGAGATTCCCGCACGACGTCCTCGACCCGGCCCCGCGAGAGGCGCACGAGCTCGCGCGGAGAGAGCGCCACCATGTGCCGGTCGGAGCCCGCTCCGGCCCACACCACGGGGTGCCGGACGAGGGTCCGTTCGACGAGGACGACGGGCACGCGCTCGAGCGGGAAAGGCGCAACGCCGCCGGGCTCGAAGCCCGTCGCCTCGACCACCTCCGCGGCCTTCGCGATGCCGGCACGGCGCGCTCCCGCAAGCCGCGCGATCTTCGAGCTGTCGGCGCGCCGGTCGCCCGGAACGAGCACGACGACGGGCGATCCGTCGCAGACGAAGACGAGCGACTTGACGATCTGACCGAGGGTGCAGCCGACCGCGTCGGCCGCTGCCTCGGCGGTCGGCGTGTCGGTGCCGAACTCCTCGATCCGCGCCTCGGCGCCCGTCGCTCGCAGAAACGCGGCGACGCGCTCGACCGGCTCCGGCCAAGCGGCCGTCACGAGCTATCCGAGCTCCACGAAGCGGACATCGTCGAAGCCGACGTCGTGCAACGCATCGACGAGCTCGGCCGTCGCCGGGGTGTCGATCGAGAACACCATCAGCGCCTCGCCACCCTCCTTCGTCCGCGAGACGGCCATGTTCGCGATGTTCACGCCGGCCCCGCCGAACATCGACCCGACCCGGCCGATCACCCCGGGCTGGTCGTCGTAGCGGATGAACACCATGTGCGGGCCGATCTCGAGGTCGATCCCAAAGCCGAGCGCGCCGCCGAGGAACAGCCGAGGCTCGGGGCCGATCGTCGTCCCCGAGACCATCGCCTCGTCCCCATCCGCTGCGATCGTCACCTCCACGCTGTTCGTGTAGTCGCGGGATGCGCGGTACCGCTCCTCGACGACCGCGATCCCCCGCTCGGCCGCGATGAACGGCGCGTTGACGACGTTCACGACCTGGTCGACGCTGTCCTGGAACACGCCGTTCAGCGCGGCGGCGGTCAGAAGCCTCGTGTCGTACTCGGAGAGCGGGCCGTGCGCGGCGACGACGATGCGCTGAGGCCGTCCCGGGGCGAGCGCAACGGCGACGCGACCGAGCAGCGAAGCGAGGGGGATGAATGGCCCGAGCACCTCGAGATCCGCCTGGTCGACGACTGGGATGTTCACCGCGTTCGAGACGATGCCCCCGTCGAGCGCGGCGACGACCTGCTCGGCGACGATCACGCCTGCCCGGTCCTGCGCCTCGTCCGTCGAGGCCGCTAGGTGCGGGGTGACGATTACCTGGTCGAGCTCGAGCAGCGGCCCTTCGTACGGCTCGGCGGAGAAGACGTCGAGCGCGGCGCCGGCGAGCTTCCCCGACTCGAGCGCCGCGATCAGCGCTTCCTCGTCGACGAGCGCGCCGCGCGCCGCGTTGACGAGCCGCGCGCCGTCACGCATCCGCGCGATCGTGTCGCGGTCGATGAGGCTGCGCGTCTCGTCCGTCAGCGGCGAGTGCAACGTGACGATCTCCGCTGTCCCGAGCAGCTCGTCGAGGGTCTCCGCGCGATCGACACCGAGGTCGCGGAAACGCTCGCTCCCGACGAACGGGTCGTAGGCGAGGACTGTCATCCCGAGGCCCACGGCGCGGCGCGCGACCTGCTGGCCGATGCGCCCGAATCCGACGACACCGAGGGTCTTCCCCGCCAGCTCGACCCCGCTCCAGCGAGACCGCTCCCAGCGGCCGCCCTTGAGCGCAGCGTGGGCCTGCGGGATGTTCCGCGCCAGCGCCACGATCAGCCCGATGGTCTGCTCGGCCGCGGAGACGACGGTCGACTCCGGGGCATTCGCGACGACGATCCCACGACGTGTCGCGGCGTCGACGTCGACGTTGTCGACGCCCACACCCGCCCGGCCGATCACCTTGAGACGCGTCGCCCGGTCGATGAGATCACGGGTCAGCCGCGTCGCGGAGCGGATGACGATGCCGTCGTAGCGGTCGATCACCTCCTCGAGCGGAGAGTCGGGGTCCACGTCGACGTCGAACCGCTCCCGCAGGAGCGCGACACCCGCCTCAGCGATCGGCTCCCGGACGAGGACGCGCATCGGGGCTACTCACGCAGTCGCGACGGTGCCGAATGCCTCGTACGCCGCCGGCGCCGCCCGGCCGGGCTCGACGTCCGCACCGGCCGCGGCGAGCTCCTCCTCGAGCGCCGCGAGCGTGCCGGCGAGCTCCTCGATCCCGACGTGGCCGATGTGCCCGATCCGGAACAGGCGCGGGACGAGCTCCCCATGCCCGCCGGCGATCGTAATCCCGTGCCGGTCACGAAGCGCGAGACGGAGGGCAACCGCGTCGATCCCGTCGGGTGTCAACGCACCTGTGAGCACGGCTGCGCTGTCGTCGTCCGGCGAGTACAGCTCGAGGCCCATCTGCTTGATCCCTGCACGGCAGGCCCGTCCGAGAGCGCGATGACGCGCGAACGAGGCCTCGAGCCCGTGCTCGAGCACGAGCCCGAGCGCCTCGACGACTGCGACGACCAGCGACGTCGCTGGTGTGGACGGCGTCGACCCCTGCGCCTGCGCCTTGCGTTGCCGCTCCCAGTCCCAGTAGAAGCGTGGCAGGGACGCGGTCGCCGCGCGCTCCCACGCGCGGTCGGAGACCGACGCGAAGGCGAGGCCCGGCGGGCTCATCAGCGCCTTTTGCGAGCCGGTGATCACGACGTCGGCGCCCCAGGCGTCCGTCTCCAGGGGCACCGCAGCGAGGCTCGACACCGCGTCGACGATGGAGAGCGCGCCCGCGTCGCTGCAAACCGCCAACAGGGGCTCGAGGTCGCACACGACGCCGGTGGACGTCTCGGAATGCACGAGGAGCACCGTGCCGGCGCCGCTCTCTGCGAGCGCCGCGCGGACGTCGTCGGGCGTCGGCGACTCGCCCCAGGCGTACGTCAGCGGGACCACGTCGCAGCCGAACACGGCCGCGAGCTTCTGCCAGCGCTCGCCGAACTCGCCCTGGGAGACCGCGAGCACGCGGTCGCCGGGGGAATGGAGGTTGACGATCGCCGACTCGAACGCTCCCGTGCCGGACGCCGTGAACACGAGCACGTCGTTCTTCGTGCGGTAGACCGCGCGCAGTCGTTCCTCGGCGACGCCGAAGACCTCCGCGAAGTCGGGCGAGCGGTGGTGGATCACCGGTCGTGCAAGCGCGTGCAGCACCTCAGGCGGCACCGCCGTCGGTCCCGGGGTCATCAGCTGCTGCGGACGCGACATTCGTCTGAGCGTACAGCGCGTTCGAGACGGCCGCGTTCGTGCCCCTTCAGGTGACGCTGCCACGTCTCTCGCGCGTGAGGAGCAAGCCAGGCTAGGACGCAGGGAGCCCCGATACCAGGCGTATCGGGGCGGCCGAGGACGACGCATGGCGCTGCTCATCGCACGCGAGTGACCTGGATCGTGTCGCCTGAAGGGGCACTAGATTGCGGGCCGCATGGACGTCGTGCTCGCCTTCGCCGCCGCGCTCGTCTCCTTGCGGCTCGCAGCCGACCTCGTGAAGCGCTGGCGCAGCCGCCGGACGCCCGACCTCCTCACCTGGGGCGCCTCGCTCGCTGCCTTCGCGGCGGCGTCGGCGGCGCTCGCCTGGGGAGCGGCGGCGGGGTGGGACGACCGCACGTTTCGCGCCTACTACCTCTTCGGCGCGCTCCTCACCGCACCGCTCCTCGGCGGTGGCTCGCTCTTCCGCACCCGCGTCTCGCGCACGCCGATCGCCCTTGGGCTGATGCTCTACGTGGGGCTCGCGATCGGCGTCGCGTTCGCAATGCAGATCGACCCGCCTGTGACGGGCTCCGGCCTTCCCGTGCCCGGCGACCACCTCGACTTCCTTCCCGCACGCCTCATCGCGCTCTTCGGCAACGTCGTCGGGACGGTCGCCGCGGTCGTCGTCGCGTCGATGGGGATCCGCCGCAGGCCGCTCGGCAACACGCTGATCGTCGCGGGCGTCGTTGCCGCGGCGCTCGGCAGCTCGGTCGCCGGGCTCGCCGACTGGGGCGGCTCCGCGTTCGCGATCGTCGCGGCGGTGCTGCTGTACGCCGGCTTCGTCTCTCCACGCTGAGTTCTGGCAGTGCGCTCAGTCGCGAAGCTCCGGGACGCGCCGCGAGCGGTCGACACGCCGCCGCCGCTCGCGGAGCCAGATCGCCCCGAAGCACAGGAGGAGCACGAGGAGGATCACCGTCTCGACCACGAGCGTTGTCGGGTCGAGATGATGTCCGACTACCCGCGGGAAAGCACCCACAGCCCACCGACCGTGTAGAGGACCATGAGCCCGAGCATCGCGTACTGCGAGCGCAGCGCGTCGCGGCGGTCGCTGAACAGCGTCACCGCGCGGTCGTGGGCGATCGCGAGACCCGCGACGTGCCCGGTGACGAGCGCGGCGAACTGGACGTACCACGTCGTGTTCGGCGAGATCAGCGTCAGGTCGGGCTGCACGTGCGCGGTGCCGAACAGGTTCCACCCGCGCCCGAGCGGATCGGAGAGGAGCGGCACCGTGTACTGGCCCTGCAGGAGGAACAGCGTCGCGTAGTGCGCGACCACGTAGACGAACGCGATCGGCACCAGCGACAGCACGAAGTCCGGAACCAGCGAGCGAGGCGAGTTCACCGTCCAGCGGGCGACGGCGCACGCCGCCTGGTATGCGACCGCGATCAGGATCACCCCGGTGAGCAGCCCGCCCAGGCTCGCGAGCGTGACCAGCAGCTCGGCGACGGTCGGGTTGCTGACCACGTACGGACCCTCGAGCCGGGCCATCAGGTCCTGCCACGTCGTCGTCCGCGAGTAGCCGTCGAACAGGACCGTGCCGAGCATCACCCCGGCGAAGGCGACCGCCCCCGGCGTCGTGTCCTTCCCGGCGAGGCCCGTCAGGGGCCAGCGGAGGCGGATCCTGCCGTCGCGGGCGTCGAGCGGCGCGATCCGGGCCAGGAGCCCGAAGTACACGGCGAAGCCCTCGCCGTGCCGGGTCCAGGCGTCCCTGCCGAAGGCCGCCATCCCGAACAGCGCGACGTACGTGTACACCGCGGTCGCGAATGCGAGCGCCCGCGGGCTGGACGGGTCGGAGTACGCGAGCTCCATCGCCGCGAAGGCGAAGAGCACCACCGCCCCCGGCCAGCGGCCGAGCCGCTCCGGGTACTCGGCAAGCGGACGCGCCTCTCCCCCACCGAGCTCCCGCAGCCAGACGAAGAGGTCTGCGAGCGCGCGCCAGGGCGAGAGCCCTCGCCAGACGTTCCCGAGGAGGACCGAGAGCGCGGGCACGCCGAGCCAGAAGATCACGTAGATCCACGTCGGCGCGAGGTTGCGGAACGGGTCGGTATCGCCGAGCAGCGCCGACACCCAGACCATTACGAACAGCACGACCGAGACGGCCTGGGCGACGATCCGCACGGGCCCGAGGACGAGCGCGGAGAAGCTCGTTCCGAGCTCGCAGCCGTCCTGCCGCCTCGCGAGGAGCGGCCGCTTCCACAGCGCCCCGAGCAGGACGAACGAGACGACCAGGACGATTGCCGCGCCCCAGTAGAAGAGCCACGTCGGGATCGGGAGGTCCTGGACGCCCCCGATCCCGTGCGCGACGAAGTAGGGACGGCTCAGGGCTGCACCTCGATGACGGCAAGCAGGGCGTCGGTCGGGTGCAGCTCGACCTCGAACCGACCGGCGATGTTCGCGGTGAACGGGAGCCGCACCGCCTTGCCCGGGACGACCTCCTTCTCGATGTTGTAGCCGTGGAGATGCACTGCCTCGCCCGAGTCCGTGCGGACGACGAGGACGACCTTGTCGCCCCGCTTGACGGTCGGCCGCTGGATCCCGCCCTGGGGGATGCCCTTGACGACGTTCACGGTGATCACCTTCGCCTCAGAGGCAGGTGTCGTCGCGGTGGTCTGTGTCGCGCTGGTGTCCGTCGTGGTCGTCGGCGCGGTCGCCGTCGTCTCGGTGGTGGTCACCGCGTCGTTCGTGCTGTCGCCGCCGCATCCGGCGAGGGCAATCGCGCCCGCCGCTACGGCGGCGAGCATCAATGCGACTCTCATCGACCCTCCTCTGGTCTGCCGCGCGCAGGCTGCGGCGCGGCGTTTCGCTCAGGCCCCGAGGAGCGTCGGCGGGCCCCGCCCCCGCGGTCGGGTGCGCCCGTTGGAGCGCACCACGAACGGCGGGGCGTCGGTCAGAGGAAGCCAGGTGCCGCCCGGCCCCGCGAGCGACCGCCGCCGCGCGCCCGGAAGCGCCCCGACGACGCGACGCACGAGCACGACGCAGACCGCCGCGACCGGCAACTGGAGCGCGAGCCCCACGAGGAACGTCGGCGACGTGAGGAGGAACGGCAGCTGCCCCGTGTGGACGAGGCGCTCGATGTGCTCCTGGCAGACGAAACCGAGCGGTGCGAGCGGCGCGACCCACCGAGACGAGAACTGGCTCAGGCTGCGCTCCTGCAGCGCGAGCCCGACGAGCGCGAGCGAGGCAAGGACGAAGACGACCTGCGGGACGTGCGCGAGGTACTCGTGCATCGGTCCGGGCTTCGTGCTCGTCAGGCGATAGGCGAGGGCGTGCGTGACGAGGACTCCGGCCGTCGCGACCGGCGTCACCAGGATCCAGGCGAGCAGGCGCCGACGCACGTCTCGCGGATGATGCCAGTGGAGGCGGGTCGCGGGGCCGGACCGAGGACCTTGCCGGGCGCGACATTTCAATTTCTTGTGCCGAGTGTTACGTTCAACCGATGCGCCGCTCGCGCATGCGACTCGGCCTCGCGGCCGCCGGGATCGCCGTTGCCGCCTGCGCCTCTAGCGGGGCAGCCACGGCGGCGGCAGAGCAGCCCGAGCCACGGGTGGCAGTGGTCCTCGATGTCGGCGGATGCCCCGATACGGACACGCTCAGGCTCTGCGAGGGGGTGAAGCGTGCGATGCGGAGGACCGGAGTGCAGGCGCGAATCGTGTCGCCGACCTTTCGCGAGAACCTCGCTGATTTCCTGGCCCTAATCGCACGGCAGCGCTACGAGGCGGTGATCTTGTTCGGCCTCTACTACGACCCGCAGGTGTCTGCGGTGGCGCGCCGCTATCCAAATGTTCCGTTCATCGTGATGGACGCGCCACGCGCGGAAGTGCCCAAGGCGCCACCAAACGTGCAGGGCGAGGTGCTCCAGACGCGTGAAGCGGCCTTTCTCGCCGGCTGGCTGGCCGCGAAGCTCGAGCAGCAACGACCCGGGCCAGACGTCGTCGGAGCGGTCGCGGGAATGCGCGTTCCCGGCGTCACGACCTTCCTGGACGGCTTCGTCGCAGGGGCGAGACGGGCGGCGCCCGGCGTGAAGGTCCTCGTCGACTACTCCAAGGACTGGGTCGATTCCGCGAAGTGTGCAGCCCTTGCGCGCCGTCAGATCGCCCGCGGAGCAGGCACCGTCTTCAACGTCGCCGGCGCCTGCGGCCTCGGAACCATGCAAGCCGCGGCCGACGCAGGCATCTGGGCGATCGGCGTCGACAGCGACCAGTCCTTCCTCGGCCCACATGTCCTGACGAGCGTCCTCAAGAGCTTCGAAGCTGGCTTCGTGGACCTGTTCAACCGCATCAACGCCGGGACGCTCCACTCCGGCCGAGACACGATCCTCACGATGCGCGACGGCGCAGCCGGACTCGGCCGCATCAGCCCCGAAGTCCCCCGGACCCTCGTCTCCCAGCTCCGACACCTCGAACGCCGGATCGTCACCGGCAAGCTCCGCGTTTCGGCACCGAGGTCGAACGATGGGGGCTGAGCGGCTCGGTTTGGCGGCGGCCGGACTCGCCGGAGCGGTCATGCTCGCCGCCGCGGCGGTCGCGAGCGCTGCGCCGGCGCCTTCGGCGCCCAAGGCGCGTGTGGCGGTCGTGCTCCAGGCGGACGGGTGCCCGCCCAGGCACACGGTGGACGTGTGTGAAGGGATCAGACGGGCCGCGCGCCGCACGGGCGTGCGGCCACGCGTCGTCGCGCCGACCGTGCGCGAGGACCTCGAGGACTTCCTCGCTCTGACTGCACAGCAGGGCTACGACGCAATCGTCCTCGCCGGGATCGGGTTCGAGCCGCCCGTCCTCCGCGTCGCGCGCCGCTACCCGGACGTGCCGTTCATCGTCCTCGAAGGCTCGCGCGCCGACGTGAAGGACCCGCCGCCGAACGTCTCGGGTCTGATGCTTCAGCCGCGGGGAGCGGCGTTTCTCGCCGGGTGGCTGGCGGCGAAGCTCGAGCACCGACGGCCGGGGCCGGACGTCGTCGGCGTCGTGGGCGGTTGGAAGGTGACGCCGGTGACCGATTTCGTGGACGGGTTCGCCGCCGGGGCCAGGAAAGCTGCGCCGCGGGTGGACGTCCTCGTCGACTACTCCGGCGACTTCGTCGACCCTGCGAAGTGCGCGGCCCTCACGCGGCGTCAGATCGCACGAGGAGCCGGCGTCGTCTTCAACGTCGCCGGCGGCTGCGGACTGGGCACCATGCGCGCCGCCGCCGACGCAGGCGTCTGGGCCATCGGCGTCGACTCCGACCAGTCGTTCCTCGGGCCCCAGGTGCTCACGAGCGTCCTGAAGCGGTACGAAGCAGGCTTCGTGGACGTCTTCACCCGCGCAAGGAGCGGCACGCTTCGCACGGGTCGGGACACCACCCTCACGATGCGCGACGGCGCAGCGGGACTCGGCCGCATCAGCCCACGCGTTCCCCGCCCGCTGATCACCCAACTCCACCGTCTCGAGCGGCAGATCAAGACCGGCAAGCTCCGCGTCTCCGTCGCGGGCAGCGACTGACTGGCCGCGCACCGGCTATTCGCTGGGCGGAACGACGACCCAGACGAGACCCCGGTGGACGAGGACGTCCTCTCCGAACCCTCCCAGCGGGACCCTGGCCTCGACGGCGCCCGTCTCGGAGTTCAGCCGGACGACCTCAGCGGTCGCTGCATTCGTCAGCCAGACCGATCCCTCGCCGTAGGCGATGCCCGTCACCGCCTTGATCGCGCCGGTCGAGGAGAGCGACGCACCAGTGTCAGCATCGAGCTTCGCGAGGCCCCTCAGGCCTCCGACCCACGCCGTAGCTCCGTCGAGCGTCACCGGGTACACCCACCCGCCGGCGTAGTACTCGGCGGTCGTGCGACCCGACCTCGCCTCGATTCGCTTCGCACGATTGGCGATGGTCGTCACCCATACGGCACCGTCGCCGACCGCGATCTGAAGGGCTTGCGTGCTGTCGAGGTCGACGGTGTCGACGACTTCCCCCGAGCTCGGATCGATCCGGGAGAGCCCATCGGGAACGCCGGCCCAGACGCGTCCATCGCCGACACCGACCGAGGGGACGCTGGGCACGACGGGATCCGTGGGGTCGCCGAGCGGGATGCGCTGCGCGACCGCGCCGACCTCGGGATCGATCCGCACGACCTCGCCGAACCCTCCTGTCGCCGCCCACACTCCGCCGAGTCCCGTTGCGAGATCCACGACCGGAGCGCCGATCCCGATCGTCTTGACGACCTCGCGCGTCTCCGGGTCGACACGCGTGACCGTTCCATCCCGCGCGTCTCCAACCCAGACACCGTCCGCCCCGGCGGCGACCGCCACCGGCTTCGAGCCGACGGGGATCGACGCGACGACACGGTTGGTCCCGGGATCGATCACGGCGAGCGTGGGCGGCGTGGCGGCGACCGACGCAGACGGCTCGTCGGCGACGACCAGGTAGCCAAGCGTCGCGGCCGCCACGGCGACCGCAACCAGCGCCGCGCCGGCGGCGACACGGCGACGCCGCGCACGCCGTGCGCTGCCGCGCGCGGGATGCGTTGCGGCTTGCCCTCGTATTCGTGCCCGGCGGGTCTCGGGCACGTCGAGCGAGGGGTCCTGGGACAGCATCGCCTTCTCGAGCCTCTGCAGCTCGGCTCCCGGCTCGAGCCCGAGCTCGTCGGCGAGGAGGCGGCGGCCCTTTCGGTGCACCTCGAGCGCCTCGGCCTGACGGCCGCTGCGATAGAGCGCGAGCATCAGCTGGCCGCGCAGCCGCTCCCGTAGCGGATGCTCGGCGACGCGAGTCTCGAGCTCGGCCACGACGGCTCCGTGACGACCGAGTCGCAGCATCGCCTCGAATCGCCCCTCGAGGGTCTCGAGGCGAAGCTCCTCGAGACGCGTGATCTCCCGCTGAGCGAAGTCCGCGAAGGCGAACTCGACCAGAGCCGGGCCGCGCCAGAGCGCCAACGCTCGCTCGAACGTCTCGAGCGCCGACTCCGGGTCGTCCTGAAGCGTGCGCCACGCCTCGGCGGCGAGCGTCTCGAACCGGTGGGCATCAACTGCTTCCACCGGAACACGCAAGACGTATCCGGGCGCCTGCGTGACGAGCGCGCCGTCCCACCCGAGCACTCGACGGAGATGGGAGACGTAGCCCTGGACGGCTTTCACCGCTGTGCTCGGGGCAGCAGCGCCCCAGAGCGCGTCGACCAATGCGTCGACGGGGACCACCTCGCCCCGCCGGAGCACGAGCGCCACGAGCAGCGCCCGCTCTCGCCCCGTGGGGAGTGCAACCTCTCGGCCTGAGTCGTCGAAAGCCTGGAACGGGCCGAGGATCCTGAGCTCCACCTGTCCTCCCGGGAGGCCGAGCGTACCACCCTCCCATGGCGGCGCCCAACCCGTTCCTTACCGGTCTTGACGGGTTTCTGGATGCCGCATCGCAGCCTGCGGAGCGACCGATCGCCATGAGGGCGAGCGGGCATCGGAGGAGGTAGAGATGAAGGGCCACCGGCTGGTCATCACGTTCGTCGCCGTCGCGTTGGTCGCCGCCCTGATCGGTGCCGGGGCGGCCGCAACCCGCGGCACGCCCGACTGGCTCGACGCGCTCAACGCGCGGAGCGCCGCGCTCAACGAGCGCTACGGACTGGGTGACGACGCAGCGCGCCGCACCCTCGAAGTCCCCGCCCCGGAGTGGCTGCAGGCGCTCATGGCGAGAAGCGACGCCATGAACCGCGAGAACGGGCTCGGCAAGTACGCGCGTCAGACCACGCGAACCTCTTCGGCACCAGATTGGCTGGCGGCGCTGAACGCGCGCAGCGAGGCGCTCAACAGGCAGTACGGGCTGGGCGGCTACGCGCCGAAGCGCTGACGGAGCGCGGGCCGGGGGATGATCGGGCCGCCCCAGGGCGGCTCGATCACTGCGGCCGTCAGTCGACGTGGACGCGGACGCGCTGGACGGCGTTGTTCTCGTAGCCGCCGATGTTCCACTCGGGCTCGAGCGGCTGCGTGTCGCCGGTCTCGTCGGTCGCCCGCGTGCAGAGGACGTGGTCCCCGGGCGTCGCCGTCCAGCCGTGTCTCCAGGCGCACCATGCATACGGGTCGGGAAAGTCCCGGAGGAGGGTGGCGTCCTCCCAGGAGCGGCCGTCGTCGACGCTCACCTCGACCCGGACGATCGGAGCGCGCCCGGACCACGCGCGACCCTCGAGGAGGTGCACGCCGGCCCGCGCGATCCGGTCGCGCGTGTTGAAGTCCGGGATCCCGGGCGGCGCCATCAGCGAGCGCGGGCGCATCCTCGTGACCGGGCGCCCCTCCTCCTCCTCGGTCTGCTTGACGCGATATCCCGTCGCCACCTGGTAGCCCGTGAACGGCTCCTCGACGACGCTGATCTCCGTGAGCCACTTGACGTTGGTCATGCCGTACCAGCCGGGCACGACCAGCCTGAGCGGGAAGCCGTGCTGCGGCGGCAGCGGTCCGCCGTTCATCTCGTAGGCGACGAGGCACCCCGCGCCCATGGCCTCGGAGACGGGGAGGCTGCGCTCGTAGCGCTGCTCGAGCTCGCCCTCCACCCCGCGGTCGAGGCCCGCGAACACGACGTCGACCCCGTCGCTGGACGGACCGGCCTCCTCGAGCAGCTCGGCGAGCGGGACGCCGCGCCAACGCGCGGTGCCGATCGCCTCGGCGAGCCATGGCTGGCTGATCGGCCGGGGCTCCAGCATCGCCCTGCCGTTCCCGGCGCACTCGAACGTCGAGACGACCTCCACGGCCGGGCGCGCCCGCAGGTCGTCGAGGGTCAGGACGAGCGGCTTGGCGACCGCGCCCGTCACGTCCAGTCGAAAGCCCGCCGGGTCGACGAGCGGCACGTCGTAGTGGATCAGGAGGTAATGCAATCCGACCGGCGTGATCGGCCACCGGAGTGCCTCGAGCGGCATCCCGTGGTTCCGCGCGGCGAGGCGCAACTCGTCCTGGGTGATCCCCGGATCCGTCGACAACGCCATGCCGTCCGACGCTAGCGCTGCCGTTCCCGGCTGTCCATCTCTCAGGCCTCGAGCTTGGCACGCACGAGCTCTCTCACGACCCGCGCGTCGGCGGCGCCCTGCGTCTCTTTCATCACCTGGCCGACGAAGAAGCCGAGCAGCCCCTGCTTCCCGCCACGGTACTGCTCGACCTGGCCCGGGCTCGCGGCGAGGATCGCGTCGACGACCGGCTCGAGCGAGGCGGTGTCCGAGACGACCTCCTGCGTGAGGTAGGGCTCGGCGGAGAAGCCCGGGTCGCCGACGTGTGCGATCGCCTGGTCGAACGCCCTCCGCGGAATGCGGTCGCGCGCCTCGACGAGCTTCGCGAGTTCCGGGGCGTCTACCGCCCCTGGGTCGACGCCCGCGCCGACGAGCTGGTTCGCGACGACGTTCGCGGCCGCGACTCCGTCCGCGCCTGCCGCCACGGTCGCCTCCCAGAGCGGGTCGAGCCCGCCGGTGACGAGCACGAGCGCGCGCTCGTGGTCGAGCTCCTCGGCGATCCGCCGGATCCTCGACGCGGGCAGCTCGGGCAGCTCGGCGCGGAGGCGCTCGACGAGCTCGCCGGACGGCTCGACAGGGACCAGGTCGGGTTCCGGGAAGTACCGGTAGTCGTCGGCCTCCTCCTTCGCGCGACGTGCGGTCAGCGCTCCGCTCGAGACGTCGAAGTCGTACGTGTGCTGCTCGACGGCGCCGCCTGACTCCCAGACCTCGATCTGCCGCGCGACCTCCGCCTCGATCCCGCGGCCGACGTGGTTGAACGAGTTCATGTTCTTGATCTCCGTCCGCGTCCGGAGCTCGTCCGAGCCCGCCGGCCTGACCGACACGTTGGCGTCGACGCGGAGCGTGCCCTTCTCCATCTCCGCGTCGGAGATCCCGAGCTCGACGATGGTCTGTCGGAGGAGTTGTAGGAACCGCCTCGCCTCTTCGGCCGAGTGGAGGTCCGGTGCGGTGACGATCTCGACGAGTGGGGTGCCGCCGCGGTTGTAGTCGACGAGGGTGTAGTCCGCTCCGCCGATCCGACCCGAGAGGCCGCCGACATGGACGTTCTTCGCCGCGTCCTCCTCGAGGTGCGCACGGACGATACCCACCTCGTGTTCACCATCTTGCAACGGTACGATCACCTTGCCATTAACGCAAGAAGGCAGATCGTACTGGGAGATCTGATAGCCCTTCGGCAGATCGGGGTAGAAGTAGTTCTTCCGCGCGAAGACCGCGCGGGGCGCGATCTCGCAGCCCAGCGCGAGCCCGAGCTTCACGACCCACTCGATCGCCGTGCGGTTCGGCACGGGCAGCGCCCCGGGGAAGCCGAGGCACACCGGGCACGTCTGCGTGTTCTCCCCCGCGCCGAAGCCCACCGCGCAGCGGCAGAACATCTTCGTCCGGGTCTTCAGCTGGACGTGGATCTCCAGCCCGATCACCGGCTCCCACGTCATGTCCGCAGCCGCTCCGGGACGAGGTCGAGGCCGAGCGACCGCTCGAGCGCGTGTCCTGCGCGGAAGAGGGTGTTCTCCGACAGCTGGGGGCCGATCAGCTGGAGACCGACGGGCAGACCCTCCGAGAACCCACACGGAACGTTGAGACCGGGCAGCCCCGCGAGGCACGAGGGAATCGTGAGGAGGTCGCAGGCGTACATCGCAAGCGGATCCGCGGCCTTGTGGCCGATCGGGAACGCGACTGTGGGCGACGTCGGCGTCGCCAGGACGTCGAAGCGCCCGAAGACGTCGGCGTGCTCGCGCACGATCAGCGTCCGCACCTTCTGCGCCTGGCCGTAGTACGCGTCGTAGTAGCCGGCGGAGAGCGCGTACGTCCCGAGCATGATCCGCCGCTTCGGCTCGTCGCCGAAGCCCTCGTCGCGCGTCCGCTCCACCATCTCGCGATAGGTCGTGCCCTCGCTGCGCGGGCCGTAGCGAACGCCGTCGTAACGGGCGAGGTTGGACGAGGCCTCTGCGGTGGCGATGAGGTAGTAGCACGCGATCCCGTAGTCGAAGGCCCGGGGCAACTCGCACTCCCCCACCTCGGCGCCGAGCTCCTCGAGCCGCGTCAGCGCCACGTCGAATGCCGCACGCACACCTGGCTCGATCGCCTCGAGCTCGGTCGCCTGCCTCGGCACGCCGACCCGGAGCCCCTCGAGCCGGTCCTCCTGGGGCAGCACGACAGCGCCGGGAAGCTCCACTGTCGTCGAGTCCTCGGGATCGCGTCCGGCGATGATCGAGTAGAGCAGCGCGACGTCGCGGACGTTCTTCGCGACCGGCCCGACCTGGTCGAGGCTGGACGCGAACGCGACGACCCCGTAGCGCGAGACCGTGCCGTAGGTCGGGCGGAGGCCGACGTTCCCACAGAGCGCCGACGGCTGCTTGATCGAGCCGCCCGTATCCGACCCGAGGCCCCACGGCGCGAGCCCCGCCGTCACGGCGGCAGAGGTTCCCCCGCCCGAGCCGCCGGGGACGAGGGAGGGGTCCCAGGGGTTCCGCGACGGTCCGAACGCGGAGTTCTCGGTCGACGAGCCCATCGCGAACTCGTCGGTGTTCGTCTTGCCGAGCAGCGTGAGCCCAGCGTCGCGGCACCGCGTCGCGACGGTCGCGTCGAACACGGGGACGTAGCCGGAGAGGATCTTCGAGCCGGCCGTCGTCTCGACGCCTTTCGTCGAGATCACGTCCTTGAGCGCGATCGGGATGCTCGTCCCATCCGCCTCGTCGACGGTCCGCAGGTACGCGTGGAGCTCGGCGTCCCGCTCCTCGATCGCGTCGAGGTACGCCGCGTGAAGCTCTGTCGCGGAGACGTCGCCTCGCTCGACCAGGCCGATCGCCTCCTCGGCGGTCAGCCGGAGGGTGTCCACGATGGCGCTCATCCGGTCGGCGGGACGCGGAAGGAGTCCCCCTCGCGGGCGGGCGCGTTCGCGAAGACGTCGTCGAGTGCGAGCGAGTCGCGTGGGACGTCCTCGGCCCACGCGTTCACGAGCGCCAGTGGATGCGACGTCGGAGGCACCTCCGCAAGGTCGAGCTCCGAGACCTTCGAGACCGCGTCGAGGATCGCCGCGAGCTCCGCCGTCAGCCGCTCGACCTCGTCGTCAGAGAGGTCGAGGCGCGCGAGGCGGGCGACGTGGAGCACCTGATCACGGGAGATCGACACGGGAACCCATCCTTCCAGAACGTCAAAGGACGCTGGCGCCTCAGGGACCGACCCCCCGGACGTCGCCGCAGGCGGCAGTCCGCTTCAGGGATGTACCCGTGCGTCCGGCGAAGCCGGGCGCACGGGGGTTTGCGGCGCCCGTTCCGCGAAGGCGGAATGGGCGCTCGCAGACAAGGAAACGCCTTACGCGGCGGCGGTGACGTTCGCGGCCTGGGCGCCCTTCGGGCCCTGCACGACCTCGAACTCGACCTTTTGGCCTTCCGTCAGGGACTTGTAGCCGTCCATCGTGATCGCCGAGTAGTGGACGAAGACGTCGTCGCCGCTCTCACGTGCGATGAAGCCGAATCCCTTCTCGTTCG
>Ga0207661_10000288_pt1 | contig 31795 bp, 32 predicted proteins | sample KBSC713LmetaG_FD_184337 | JGI IMG/M metagenome (GOLD analysis project Ga0207661, IMG submission 184337) | Corn rhizosphere microbial communities from Kellogg Biological Station, Michigan, USA - KBS C7.1-3L metaG (SPAdes) (version 2) | ecosystem: Host-associated > Plants > Roots > Rhizosphere ...
GCTGCTCGAGGAGGTTCCCGACGAGGGCGACAGGCGCGTCACGTACGTGTGCGCCCTCGCGTACGTGGACGGCGACGAGGAACACGTCTTCGAGGGCCGCTGCGAGGGCACGCTCGCGCACGAGCCGCGCGGCACGGGCGGCTTCGGGTACGACCCGGCCTTCCTCCCGGCGGACCGCGACGACAGCAGGACCATGGCCGAGTTGAGCGTGGAGGAGAAGGACGCGATCAGCCACCGCGGCCGGGCCGCGCGGGCGTTCCTCGACTGGCTGGAACGGGAAACCGAGGCCGCATGAAGATGATCGACGCGCCGGCGCGCCCGGCGGGCGGCACCGCCGCCCAGCGCCCGGGCCAGAAGAGCCGCGCCGCCGCGATCTCGATCGCCTCGAACGCCACCCTGATCGTGCTCAAGATCGCGGCCGGCGCCGCCACCGGCTCGATCGCGATCCTCACCGAGGCGGTTCACTCGTCGATCGACCTGCTGGCGTCCGTCGTGGCCTTCTTCTCCGTGCGCAAGGCCGAGGAGCCGCCGGACCCGAGCCATCCCTACGGCCACGAGAAGGTCGAGAACCTGACCGCGGCGCTTGAGGGCGTCCTGATCCTGGTGGGCGCCGCGGTGATCATCTACGAGTCGGTGCACCGCCTGATCACGCCCTCGGGCGTGGACAAGCTGGGCGTGGGCATCGCGGTGATCGGCTTCTCGGCGGTGGCCAATCTCGCGGTCTCCACATACCTCTACCGCCAGGCCAAGGTCACGGGCTCACCGGCGCTCGAGGGCGATGCGGCGCACCTGCGCACCGACGCCTATACGTCGATGGGCGTACTCGTGGGCCTCGTGCTCGTGAAGGTCACGGGTGCGGAGCGCTTCGACCCGATCACCGCGCTCGTGATCGCCGTGGCCATCGTGTGGTCGGGCGTCCGCCTCGTCAACCGCTCGTCGCGCGTGCTCGTGGATGAGGCGCTGCCGGCAGAGGAGCTGGCCGCGGTACGCGCGACCATCGAGGCGTATGACGCTCCCGAGGTGAGCGGCTTCCACAAGCTGCGAGCGCGTCAGGCCGGCAGCCGCCGCCACATCGACCTGCACGTGCAGTTCCGGTCGGGCACGAGCCTGGAGCGCGCGCACTACGTGAGCCACGAGCTGCAGGACGCGATCAGCAGCCGGCTGCGCGACGCGGACGTGCTGATCCACCTCGAGCCCGAGCACCACCCGGGGCTCGACGACCACCCGGACGGGCCGGTCAGCGCAGATTGACGGCGGCCGAGGCCGCCACGGCGAGCAGGATGCCGAAGTAGCCGACATAGCCGTTGATCAGCAAGAGCAGAGCCGCGACGAGGCAGATCAGGACGACGCCCAACCAGGAAGCCTGGGGAAGAGTCACGTGGGTATCGTGACAGCGGTGCCCGACTCGACGCTTACTCCCGAGCTCGCGCTGCGCTATCTCGACGAGCTGTCCACCGACATCCGCGCCGCCGTCCTGCTCGACGGCGGGGGCGAAGTGGCCGCCGCCCACAGCCCCGACGGCGAGCCGCCGGCGGACAGGCTGGGCGAGCTGGCCTCGCAGCTGTTCGGCCATGCCGACACGGCGGCCGAGGGCGCGCACGGCTTCCAGCCGCCGGTCACCCAGCTCGAGGTCACGATCGACGAGGGCGCATTGTTCGCCGTCCGCGCCGAGGGGTGGACGATCGCGGTCGTGGCCGGCCGCTTCGCTCTGCCGTCGCTCATGTTCTACGACCTGAACGCGGTGCTGTCCGACCTCGGGAAGCAGGCGGCATGAGGAAGGAGCGCAAGGGACCGCTCGGCAAGGTGATGGGGATCGCCGAGGACGTGGCTGCCGGTCAGCGCCGCCGGCACGCGCGCCGCGAGCCGCGTGTGGCGATCTACGACTCCATCGGGCACGCCCGCGTCCTCGCCGAGGACGCCCAGGGGCGCGCAGAGCTGCTCGAGCTCGCCCAGGAGATGATCAGCCTGGCGGCCACGCCGTGATCGCCTCGGAGCTCGCGTCCGACCTTCTCTCGCGCGCGCTCGCGCGGGGCGGCGACCTCGCGGAGCTGTACGTGGAGGAGCGCACCGGACTCGGGCTCACGCTCGACGATCGCCGCGTGGAGCGCCCCCAGAGCGGCCGCGAGATCGGCGCCTCGATCCGCGTGGTGCAGGGCGACTCGACCTACTTCGGGCACGTCGACGGCCTCGGCGAGGAGGACCTGCGCCGCGTGGCGGAGTCCGTGTCCCAGGCGGTGTCCGGCGGCCGCCGCGAGCCTCAGGCACTCAGCGCCGCCGCGGAGCCGGCGGAGGCGTACGACATCCGGCAGCGGCCCGAGGAGATCGACTCCGCCAGCAAGGCGGACATCCTGCGCGCCTGCGACGAGGCGGCCCGCTCGGCGGGCGACGAGGTCACCCAGGTCACCGTGAGCTACGTGGAGAACCGCCGCCGCGTGCAGGTCTTCAACTCAGACGGCATCAACGCCGCCGACGACCGCACCCGCGTGCGCCTCGGCGCCCAGGTGGTGGCGCGGCGCAACGGCACGGTGGAGACCGGCCACGAGACGCGCGGCGGCCACGCCGGCTTCGAGCTCGTGGCCAACCAGCCCGAGCAGGTGGCGCAGGAGGCCGCCCGCAAGGCGCTCACGATGCTCGACGCCGTGGACGCTCCCACGGGCCGCATGACCGTGGTGGTCGGCAACGGCTTCGGCGGAGTGCTGCTGCACGAGGCGGTCGGGCACGGTCTCGAGGCCGACGCGATCCAAAAGCGCGCGAGCGTCTACGCCGGACGGCTCGGCGAGCAGATCGCGCCCGACTTCCTGCTCGCCTACGACAGCGGCGCCGAGGCGAACGAGTGGGGCTCGGACGGCATCGACGACGAGGGCACGCCAACCCAGCGCACCACGATCATCGAGGACGGCCGCCTCACCTCATATCTCTACGACCTGCTGCGGGCGCGCAAGGACGGCGTGCCGAGCACCGGCAACGGCCGCCGCGAATCCTTCCGCCACCTGCCGCTACCGCGCATGACCAACACCTACTTCGCGAACGGCAACGCCACGCCCGAGGAGCTGATCGAGGGCACCGAGCACGGCCTCTACGCGGTCTCGTTCGGCGGCGGCCAGGTCGAGCCCGCCACCGGCGACTTCGTGTTCGGCCTCTCCGAGGGCTACCTGATCGAGAACGGCAAGGTCACGAAGCCCGTTCGCGGTGCCACGCTGATCGGCAACGGCCTCGAGGCGCTCCAGCAGATCGACGGCGTGGCGGCAGATCTCGCCATCGCCACCGGCTTCTGCGGCAAGGGCGGCCAGCGCGTGGCCGCGGGCGTGGGCCAGCCGCACGTGCGCATCCAGTCGCTCACCGTCGGCGGGACGGCGTCATCGTGAGCCAGCCCGACCTCGAGCAGATCGCAAAGCGGGCGGTCGAGGCCGCGCAGTCGGCCGGCGCCCACGACGCCGAGGCCTGGGTGGAGGAGGCCGTTACCCGCCAGATCCGCGTGTACGAGCAGCAGGTGGAGAGCCTCACCGACGCCGGCAGCCGCGGCATCGGGCTCCGGGTCTTCCTCGACGGCCGCTCCGGCTATGCCTACGGCACCGATCTGAGCGACGCGGGCATCAAGGAGCTCGCGAGCCAGGCGAAGGAGAGCGCCGCGGTGGCGGATCCGGACGAGTTCGGCGGCCTGCCGGAGGAGTTCGGCGCCACCGCCATCGACGGCCTGCACTCGAGCGGCCTGGCGGACTGGAGCACCGAGCGCAAGATCGAGCTGGCCGTGGAGATCGAGCGGGCCGCCCGCTCGCACGAGGGCGTCTCCCAGGTGGAGGACACGGTCTACGCCGACGCAGACGGGAGCGTGGCACTCGCCAATTCGCGCGGCTTCTGCTCTTCCTACGAGGCCAGCTCGGCCTGGGCCTACGGCTCCGTGTTCGCCGGCGAGGGCGCCGATCTGATGACCGGCCTCGGCGTCGGCATCGGGCGCGACCCCGCCGAGCTCGACGCCCGCGCGATCGGCGACGAGGCCGCGGGCCGCGCGCTCCAGCTCGTGGGCGCGCGCCAGCCGGAGAGCCGCCGCTGCCCGGTTGTGCTCGACGCCTTCGTGGCCGCGAGCTTCGTGGGCTTCATCGGCGGGATGCTCTCGGCCGATGCGGTCCAGCGCGGGCGCTCCCTGTTCGCCGACCGCGAGGGCGAGGAGATCGCCTCGCACGCGGTCCGCCTCACCGACGACGGCACGGACCCCGAGGGTCCCGACAGCGCGCCCTTCGACGGCGAGGGCTCCGCCCGGCGGCGCACCTCGCTGATCGAGGAGGGCAAGCTGCTCACCTTCCTGTTCGACGCCCGCACCGCGCGCAAGGGCGGCCGCGAGACCACCGCCAGCGCGGAGCGCGGCTCCTACCGTACGCCGCCCTCGGTCGGCACCGCCAACCTGCTGCTCGAGCCGGGCGACGCCGACTTCGACGAGCTGGTCCGCCGCGCCGGCGACGGCCTCTACGTGACCGACGTCGCCGGCCTCCACTCGGGCGTGAACCCCGTGTCCGGGACCTTCTCCGTGGGCGCCACGGGCCGCCTCATCAAGGGCGGCGAGCTGGCCGGCCCCGCCCGGGAGATGACGATCGCGAGCGACCTCGTGTCGATGCTCAAGGCGGTCCAGGCGGTCGGCTCGACCACCCGCTGGGTGCCATTCGGGGGCAGCGTGAAGGCCGCTCCGATGCTCATCGGCGAGATGTCGATCTCCGGCTCATAGGCCGCGAGTCCAGTTCTAGAGCCAAAAAACGTCAGCGCGAAAACCGCAATTTGCGGGGTCACCGCGCCCAAATCCGCTATCTAGAGCCTCATCGTCCGAATCCGTTGTTAGGTTCGGAGCCGTCCTAGACCCCCGTTAAGGAGGAGCAGTGACGAAGTCCGAATTCGTGGACCAGGTTGCGTCCCAGTCTGGTCTGTCCAAGAGCGATGCCACGAAGGCCGTAGACACCGCTCTCGAGGTGATCGAGTCGACGCTGTCCCGAGGCGGAGAAATCAACTTCACCGGCTTCGGGAAGTTCTCGGTCGCAGACCGTGGGGCCCGTCAGGGTGTGAATCCGCAGACGGGTGAGCGCATCCAGATCGCGGCCAGCCGGGTGCCGCGCTTCAGCGCCGGCTCGGCCCTGAAGAAGGCAGTCAAGGGCTAAGCGGCGCCGCCCGCGCTGGAACCGAGTCAAGCCAGCGGGGAGCGCTCCGGCAGCAGTAGTGTCGGAGCTGTTTCCCCCTTCGCTGACAAGCTCGCTGCGCTCGTCGAAGAGCGGCGCAGCCAGATCGTTCTCGGCCTCGACCCCGACCCGGCCGCCCTGTGGCAGGTCGCGGTCGGGGCCGTGCGCGATCGCGATGGCGACCCCGCGGAGCTGACCGCCGTCGCGGTGGCCGAGCACTGCCGTGCCGCGATCGACGCGGCGGGCGCCTCCTGCGTTGCCGTAAAGCCGCAGCTCGCCTGCTTCGAGCGGCTCGGCGCGCCCGGCATCGCGGCTCTGAAAATCGTGATGGGCGCGGCGCGAGACGCCGGCCTGCTCGTGATCGCCGACGGCAAGCGCGGGGACGTGCCGGTCACGGCGCGGGCGTACGCGCAGTCGCTGGTGGGCTCGACGCCCGGCGAGTTCGGCGAGATCCCCGGCCTAGGGGCCGACGCCTTCACCGTCAACCCGCTCCTCGGGCGCGACTCGCTCGAGCCGTTCGTCCAGGCGGCGCGCGCCGCCGGCGCCTGCGTGTTCTGCCTGGTCCGCACCTCCAACCCCGGCGCGGCCGACGTGCAGGACCTCCCGGCGCCCGACCAGCCGCTGCACGAGCGCCTCGCGGCGATCGTGTCAGAGCTTGGCGAGGGCGGCCTGGCGGGTTGCGGGCTCGCCGACGTCGGCGCGGTCACGGGCGCCACGCATCCGGAGGTGCTCGGCCGCCTGCGCGAGCTGATGCCGCGCGCCATCTTCCTCCTGCCCGGGGTGGGCGCCCAGGGCGGCTCGGCCGAGCTGCTCGGACCCGCGTTCGAGCCGCACCCGGCCGCCGGACTCGTCACGTCATCGCGCTCGATCGTGGATGCCTATCGCCAGTCCGGGGGAGACCCTCCAAAGGCGGCGGCCCTTGCCGCGGAGGAGCTCAGGCAGACCGCCTGGGGACTCGCGACCCGCGATTGAGGTAGGCAAAACTTCAATCGCGTACCGCAAACATCAAACATATGTCCAGTTGGTGGTAGGCGGTGTTTAAACCTCACAGCCGAATGGCGACAGAAGGGAGGTGCCACGATTTCTGTCCCTTGTGGCCGCCGGGGCGACTGCCGTATCACTGATTGCCCCTGCCGCCAGTTCCGCAGGCATATTCGGTACGGCTCCGATCCCGATCTCGGTGGGTCCTCACGGCGAGGGCGCCAACGGCCCGTCCGGCCACGCCACGATCTCGGGTGACGACCGCAAGGCGCGCTATGTCGCGTTCGATTCCGCAGCGTCCAACCTCGTCGGCGGCGACACCAACGGTCGCACCGACGTGTTCGTCTGGAGCCGGCCTCACGGCCGCGCCGGACTCCGCCTCTCCGCACCCGCCCGCCCCTCCGGCAACCTGGTTCGCGCCAGCGTGTCGTCGTCGGAGGTCCAGGGCAACGGCGACTCGGCCAACCCTTCGCTGGACGGCTCCATGCACAGCCGCCCGCGCTGCGTCGCCTTCCAGTCCACCTCGTCCAACCTGGCGCCGCGCGACACGGACTTCGTGTCGGACATCTTCGTCCGCAACTTCAGCCGCGGGCGCACCGTCCTGATCTCGCGGGGAATCGGCGCGCCCGCCGTCAATTCGTCCATTGACGGCAACTGCGGCAAGGTCGCCTTCGAGGCCGCGGGCAACGTGTTCGTGGCCCGGGAAAGCCGTGGCAAGCCGCACCTGATCGGCTCGGGATCCAACCCGTCGTACGCGCGTGACGGCTCCGCCATCACGTGGCAGCAGGGCGGCGGCATCATGCTCAACGCCGGCGGCCACACGCTCCGGGTCGCCAGCAACGGCTCCGATCCGCACGTGTCCGACAGGACCTCGGGCGGCTGGGCCGTCGTGTTCCAGACCGGTGCCCGCCTGACCGGCAACGACACGAACCCCGGCACCGACGTGTACATGCGCGTGATCCGCGGCGGACACGTGGCCGACACCGATCTGATCTCGGCCTCGCGCCGCGGCGCCCACAGCCTGGGCGGCACCAACCTCGCCGGTGGCATCACGGCCTACGGCGCGCCGCGCGGCATCGTCACCTTCGCGAGCGCGCACGGCGGCAGCGACACGCTCTACTACCGCAACAACCACACCGGCAACATCGACGACCTCGCGCACGCGTCCGGCGGCGCCGCGATCTTCGACGTCGCCACGAGCGCGCGCGCCAACTTCGTCGCCTTCAGCTCCACGTTCAGTGGCTTCCGCTTCGACCACAACGGAAGCCAGCAGGACGTGTTCTTCAAGGGTTTGGTTGATGGAGAGGCGCTCTAGCCCGTTGGCAGTTCGCGGTTGGCAGTTGGCGCTTTAGCTCCGGCCCCCTAGTTAGCATCGGCCCTCGTGTCTCGATCGCGAAAGGGACTTGCGCGGTTGGCCGCGGTGATCGCCATCGCAGCTTTCGTGATCGCGTTCATCGTCGTGCTGGGCAGCTCGGGTACCGACAACCACTCGAGCACGCACGCACCGCCGGCCAACACCGCCACGCGCACGACCGGAGCGAGCACCACCACCGGCTCCAAGTTCGCTCACCGGCGCACCTACACGATCAAGCCGGGCGACACGCTCGGGGCGATCGCGATCAAGACCGGTGTGAGCGTTTCGACCCTTGAGGACCTCAACCCCGGACTCGACCCTCAGGGCCTCGTCGCTGGGCAGAAGCTAAAACTGAGGGAGTGACGGGAGCGCCAAGGATCAGGGACGGCATCTCGCGCGCGACCGTCGCAGTGGCGATCGGCATCGCCGCGTGGTGCCTCGCGAACGCGGCCGGCGCGGCGGCGGCCACGCCGCCCAGCCTCACCGCCACCGCGGCCATCGTGATCGACGCCAAGAGTGGCGCGGTGATCTACGGGCTGCACCCGAACGCGCGGCGCGCGATCGCCAGCACCACCAAGTTGATGACCGCTCACATCACGCTCGAGCGTGCACAGCCGAGCGACGTGTTCACTGCACCGGCCTACAACCCGGGGCCCGCCGAATCCGTGATCGGGCTCCACAAGGGCGAGCGCATGACGGTCCACGACCTGTTGCGCGCGGTGCTTCTGCCGAGCGCGAACGACGCCGCCTGGGACCTCGCCTACAACGTGGGCAACTCCTCGGTGCGGCGCTTCGTGCGCCGGATGAACAAGGAGGCCACGCAGCTCGGCCTCGCGCACACGCATTACTCCACTCCGATCGGCCTGGACGATCCAGGTAACTACTCCACGGCCGCCGACCTCGCCAAGCTCGCCACGATCGACATGCGCAACCCCAAGTTCGCGAAGATCGTGGGCCTCACGCACGCCACGCTCCGCAGCGGCTCGCGCGAGCGTACCGTGATCAACCGCAACGACCTGGTCGCCCGCTACGGCTTCGTCGACGGTGTCAAGACGGGCCACACCTCGGACGCGGGCAACGTGCTCGTCGCCGCCGGCCACCGCGACGGCGCGCGCGTGATCAGCGTCGTGCTCGGGGAGCCGACCGTGGCGCGCCGCGACGCGGACTCCGTCGCGCTGCTCCGCTACGGGCTCGACCAGTTCCACCGCGTGGGTGTGCTGAAGAAGGGCCGCGAGATCACGAGCGTGGACGTGCACCAGCGCAGTGGCAAGGCGGGTCTCACGGCCTCGCGCTCGGTCACGCTCACCGTGCGAAAGGGCGTGCCCGTGCGCGTGCGAAAGCTGGCGCCCAGCGAGCTCAAGGGACCGCTGCCCGCGGGGCGCGCGGTCGGGCGAGTGGAGGTGCTCGTGGGCGGGAAGGTCGTCCGCACCGTCCCGCTCGTCACGGCCGAGAAGGTCCCAGGACCCGCGTTCTTGCGGCGACTTGAAGGAGCGCTTCACGCCGTACTGATCAGTCTCGCGATCCTGTTCATCTTGCTGGCCTGTACGCTCGTTGCGTTGCGGGTGCGTGTCGTGCGCCGGCAGCGAGCCAGATCAGCTCGATGATCATCACGGTCACTCTCAACGCCGCGATCGACAAGACGCTCGCGGTACCCAACTTCCGGCTGGGGCGACGCCACCGGGCGGTCGAGCAGACCTCGATGGCGGGCGGCAAGGGAGTGAACGTGGCGCGCGCCCTGAAGTCGCTGGGCCAGCCCGTGATCGCCACCGGCGTGGCGGGCGGGCCGAACGGCACGCGCATCATCGAGCAGCTCACCGAGGAGGCGATCCTCAACGACTTCGTGCGCATCCGCGAGGAGTCGCGCATGTCGACCGCCGTGGTCGACCCGACCTCCGGCGAGCAGACCGAGATCAACGAGCGCGGCCCACTCGTCACGGAGGCGGAGCTCGAGCTGTTCGTGGACAAGCTGCTGTATCTGGCCAAGGGCGCCGAGGTGTGCGTGTTCTCGGGCAGCCTGCCGCGCGGGGTGGAGTCGGACGTGTACGCGCGCCTCGTCGGCGAGCTGCGCAAGCTCGGCGTGATGACGGTGCTCGATTCGGAGGGCGACGCGCTGGTGCTCGGCACGCGAGCGGAGCCCACCGTGGTGTCGCCGAACGAGCTCGAGGCCGAGGAGCTGGTCGGGCATGAGTTCTCGGACGCCGAGGACCGCCTCACCGGGCTCAACGAGATCGCCGCGCTGGGCGCGCGCGAGGTCGTGATGACGAGCGCCACGGGCTGCCTGGCGCTGCTCGGCGAAGGCGAGCGGCACCTGTACCGGGCCACGCTCGACCCGCTGGAGCCGGTGTCGAAGGTGGGCTCGGGGGATGCCTTCGTCGCCGGGTTCGTGGCCTCGCGCTACGGCGGCAAGCCTGACGAGGAGTGCGTTCGCTTCGCGGTCGCCTGTGGCGCCGAGTCGACCCAGCACTTCGGCGCGGGCGTGCTCGACCCGCGCGAGGTCGAGCGGCTCGTGCCCGAGGTCAGAGTGGAGACGCTCGACGCCTCCGCGGCCGAGGCAAGTCACTAGGCGCGTTCCCGCAAGCTGCGGATTTTTGGCTTCGGGAGCGGCGTAGGGCCGTTGATATCGTCCTCTTTCAGTCCGCCGCCGAACATAGGATGCCGCCATGGAAGTTGAGATCGGTCGAGGCAAGAAGGGCCGTCGCGCCTACGGCTTCGATGACATCGCCATAGTCCCCTCGCGTCGCACGAGGGACCCCGACGACATCGACATCACCTGGACGCTCGGGCCCTACCGCTTCGAGCTGCCGCTGCTCGCCTCGGCCATGGACGGGGTCGTATCCCCGCGCATCGCCGGGATCCTCGGCAAGCTCGGCGGGCTCGCCGTCCTCAACCTCGAGGGCATCTACACCCGCTACGAGGACGCCGAGGACCAGCTCGAGCGCATCTCCAAGCTGCCGCGCGAGCACGCCACGGCCGAGATGCAGGCGATCTATCAGGAGCCGGTCAAGCCGGAGCTGATCGCGCGCCGCGTCGAGGAGATCAAGGAGCAGGGCGTGGTATGTGCCGCGTCTCTCACGCCGCAGCGCGTGCGCGACTACTACGAGATCGCCGTCGAGGCGGGGCTCGACATCCTGGTCATCCAGGGCACGGTCATCTCGGCGGAGCACGTCTCCACCACCTCGGAGCCGCTCAACCTCAAGCAGTTCATCAAGGAGGTGCCGCTGCCGGTGGTCGTCGGTGGCTGCGCGTCCTACTCCACCGGGCTCCACCTGATGCGCACGGGCGCGGTTGCCGTTCTGGTGGGCGTTGGACCGGGCGCCGCCTGCACCACGCGCGGAGTGCTCGGCATCGGCGTGCCTCAGGCCACCGCGATCGCCGACGTCGCGGCCGCCCGCTCGCAGCACATGCTCGAGACGGGCGACTACGTGAAGGTGATCGCCGACGGCGGAATGCGCAACGGCGGCGACATCTCCAAGGCGTTCGCCTGCGGGGCCGATGCCGTGATGATCGGCTCGCCCCTGGCTCGCTCCTACGAGGCGCCGGGCCGCGGCTTCCACTGGGGCATGGCCACCTTCCATCCGTCGCTGCCGCGCGGCGCGCGCGTGAAGACCACCCAGAACGGCACGCTCGAGCAGATCATCCTCGGGCCCGCCCATGAGAACGACGGCACGTTCAACCTGATGGGGAGCCTGCGGACGTCGATGGCCACCTGCGGCTACGAGGACATCCCGTCCTTCCACCGCGCCGAGGTGATGGTGGCGCCGGCGCTCCAGACCGAGGGCAAGCAGCTCCAGCGCGACCAGGCGGTGGGCATGGGGGCCACGGCGGCAGCCGCGGCCGCTCCCGGGCCCGACACCAACGGTCACAGCGTCGCCGACCCAGCGCTCGTGGAGTAAGTGAGCGAGACGCTCCTTACCGGCGAGGGGCGGGTCCAGACGCCGCCGGGCCCGAAAACGGACGAAGTTGTCGTGCTCGATTTCGGGGGCCAGTACTCGCAGCTGATCGCGCGGCGCGTGCGCGAGTGCGGCGTCTTCAGCGAGCTGCTGCCGCACTCCGCCTCGCTTGACGAGATCAGGCGGCGGCAGCCGCGCGGGCTGATCCTGTCGGGTGGGCCGGCGTCGGTCTACAGCGAGAACGCGCCAAAGCTGCGGCCGGAGCTGCTCGAGCTCGGGGTGCCCGTGCTCGGCATCTGTTACGGCATGCAGGCGATGGCGCTCGAGCTGGGCGGCAAGGTTGAGGGCGCCGCGATCGGCGAGTTCGGCCGCTCGACCCTCACCGTGCACGAGCCGGGCCGGCTGTTCGCCGGGATGCCGGCCGAGCAGCCCTGCTGGATGAGCCATCGCGACACGGTGTTCGAGCCGCCGGCGGGCGCGACCGCGCTCGCGTCGTCGTCCGAGTCGCCGGTGGCCGCGTTCGAGAACACGGACCGCGGCTTCTACGGCATCCAGTTCCACCCGGAGGTCGTGCACACGCCGTACGGCACCGAGGTGCTCCGTCGCTTCCTCGACGACATCTGCGGCTGCGACATGGCATGGAGCGCCGCGTCCGTGGCCGAGGAGCAGATCGAGCGGATCCGCGAGCAGGTGGGGGACGGTCAGGTGATCTGCGGGCTGTCCGGCGGGGTCGACTCGTCGGTGGCCGCGCTGCTCGTGCACCGCGCGGTCGGCGACCAGCTCACATGCGTGTTCGTCGACCACGGCCTGATGCGCCGCAACGAGGGCGAGCAGGTGGTGGCGGCGTTCCGCGACAACTTCCACGTGCCGCTCGTCGCCGTCGATGCCGAGGAGCGCTTCCTCGAGCGCCTCAAGGGCGTCACCGATCCGGAGGCCAAGCGCAAGGTCATCGGCGCGGAGTTCATTCGCGTGTTCGAGGAGGAGGCCGCCAAGCTCGGCAACCCCAAGTACCTCGTGCAGGGCACGCTCTACTCGGACGTGATCGAGTCGGGCGGCGGCACCGGCGCGGCCACGATCAAGTCGCACCACAACGTCGGCGGCCTGCCGGAGGATCTCGAGTTCGAGCTGGTGGAGCCGTTGCGGATGCTCTTCAAGGACGAGGTGCGTGCGGTCGGCGCGGAGCTCGGAATGTCGGAGCGCCTCGTCTGGCGCCAGCCCTTCCCTGGGCCGGGCCTCGCGATCCGGATCGTCGGCGGCGAGGTCAACCGCGAGCGCCTCGCCATCCTGCGCGACGCCGACTACGTCCTCCAGGACGAGATCCGCTCCGCCGGCCTCTACCGCGAGCTCTGGCAGTCCTTCTGCGTCCTCCCGGCGGACCTCCGCACCGTGGGCGTGCAGGGCGACGAGCGCAGCTACGGCTACGTGGTCGTCATCCGCGCGGTCACGAGCGACGACGCCATGACCGCCGACTGGGCCCGCCTGCCATACGACCTGCTCGAACGCGTCGCCTCGCGGATGATCAACGAGATCCCGCAGGTCAACCGGGTCACGCTGGACATCACGTCCAAGCCCCCCGGAACTATCGAATGGGAATGACCCAGCCGCGCGGATAGCGTCGCTCTCCCGCGTCCTCGGTCGGCCGCTCGCGTGCGCAAGCTGGCCTCCCTGCGTCCTTGGATAGCTCGCTCTCCGCGCGGCTGGGGCGTAGCGGTGCTCGGCATCCCCATCCCACCCGGTCGTGTACCTTTGCGTACATGACCCGCAACGGCAGCGGTCCCGCTGAACATTTCGACGTTCTGATCGTCGGCGCCGGGCTCTCGGGCATAGGCGCCGCCGCGCACCTTCAGGACCGCCTACCGCGCAAGTCCTTCGCGATCCTCGAGACACGTGAGGCGAGCGGTGGCACCTGGGATCTGTTCCGCTATCCCGGCATCCGCTCGGACTCGGACATGCACACGCTCGGGTATCGCTTCCGCCCGTGGACGGCTGCCAAGGCGATCGCGGACGGCCCCTCGATCCTCGACTACATCCGCGACACCGCGCGCGAGCGAGGAATCGACCGGCACATCCGCTACCGGCACAAGGTCGAGCGCGCGGACTGGTCGAGCGCCGCCGCGCGCTGGACCGTCCAGGTGAAGCGCCTCGAGACCGGCGAGATCTTCGAGCTCACCTGCGACTTCCTCTTCATCTGCGGCGGCTACTACCACTACGACGATCCCTACCTGCCGGACTTCCCTGGGCGCGAGCACTTCGGCGGCACCTTCTTCCACGCCCAGCAGTGGCCGGAGGACCTCGACTACTCCGGCAAGCGGGTGGTCGTGATCGGCAGCGGCGCCACGGCGATGACGATCGTGCCGGCGCTGGCCGAGGAGGCCGCGCACGTGACGATGCTCCAGCGCTCGCCGACGTACGTGATCACGCTGCCGGCCGAGGACCCGATCGCCAACTTCCTGCGCCGCCACCTACCTGACAAGGCCGCCTACGCGATCACGCGCTGGAAGAACGTGCTCCTCCAGGCGCTCACGTACCGGCTCAGCCGGCGACGCCCGGAGTTCGTCAAGCGGATGATCCGCAAGGGAATCCAGCGCGAGCTCCCGCCGGACTTCGACATCGACACCCACTTCAAGCCGCGCTACAACCCGTGGGACCAGCGGCTCTGCCTCGTGCCCGACGCCGACCTCTTCAAGGCGCTGCGCCGCGGCAAGGCGTCGATCGCCACAGACGAGGTCGACGCGTTCACCGAGAGCGGCATCAAGCTCCAGTCCGGGGAGGAGCTCGAGGCCGACATCGTGGTGGCCGCCACGGGCCTCAATATGCTCGCGCTGGGCGGTATCGAGCTCGCGGTAGACGGCAGCGAGGTCGACATCCCGCAGACGATGGCCTACAAGGCGATCATGCTCAGCGGCGTGCCGAACATGGCGTTCACGGTCGGCTACACCAACGCGTCCTGGACGCTCAAGGCCGACCTCACCTCCGAGTACGTCTGCCGGCTCCTGCGCTACATGGACGAGCGCGGCTACCGCCAGGCGGCGCCCGAGCTGAACGACCCGGACGTGACCGAGGAGCCCTTCATGGATTTCTCGGCCGGCTACGTCCTGCGCGCACTCCACAAGTTCCCGAAGCAGGGATCGAAAGCGCCGTGGCGGCTACGCCAGAACTACGCGCGGGACATCAAGACGCTCCGCCACGACCCGATCGACGACGGGACGATGGTGTTCTCGAATCCGCCGCGAACCTTGCCGGCGGAGGACGCGGCCGCAGTCAGCGTTCCTGCCGCCTAGCCCGACTACCCTTCCGCCATGGGCATCATCTACTGGGCGATCTGGGGCCTGTTTGTCGGCGCGATTGCCCGCTTGCTCCGTAAGGGGCGGCAACCGATCGGGATCCTCTGGACGATGCTCCTGGGAGTGGCCGGATCACTGATCGGCGGCTTCCTCGCCACCGACGTCCTCCACATCGCCGACCACGATCACTTCGACCTCCCCAGCTTCCTGATCGCGGTCGCCACCTCGTTCGCCCTGCTCGCCCTCTGGGAGCCGATTGCCCGGCGCCGCGAGGGCCGGCGGGACACGCCCGCCTCGCCGACCGTCTAGCCCGGCGCCCTACGAGTAGGAGTCCCACTGGTCGAGCAGCGGGCGCGTGTCGAACGGGTGGCCGCCCTTGTACCAGCCGGGCGGCGTCCAGACCTCGAAGTGCAGGTGGCACGTCGTGGCGTCGCCTGTCTCGCCCACGTTGCCGATCGTCTCGCCGGTCGTCACCTCGTCGCCAGGCCGGAAGGGTGAGCGGGCGCGCATGTGCATGTAGGCGTAGTCGAAGCCGTCCTCGCCGTGGACCACGAGATAGTTGCCGGCGGCCGACTGCCGCTTGTTGTAGAGAACCGTGCCGGCCTGGGCCGCCAGGATCGGGAGCCCGCACCTGGCGAGGATGTCCTGTCCCTGGTGCGTGTGACCCTGCCGTCCCACGCCGAAGCCGTCGCCGAACTTGTGCCTGCCCCTGAGTGGGAACACGTGCCCATGGAGGTCGAACACGTCACGCGTGGGATCCGAGATCTGCGCGCTCCGCGCCTTCGCGCCGGTGGAGCCGGTGGCCGTCAGGCGCCATGCGTAGCGCCCGTCCGGCTGGACCGCCCCGTTCGTCATTCCCTCCCACGTGATGTTGTTCACCACACCCGGCTGGACGCTCGGCACCTGCCAGGTCTGCACGACGGTCCCGTCGTCCACGTGAATGAGGTCCACCTCGACCGCCCCGGGGGCGGACAGCCGGTAGGAGAACGTGATGCCGCGGCTCGAGCCGGCGAACGCGACGTTGCTGCTCGTCGCGGTCTCGAGCGTGGGTCCGCCCGGATCGCGGGGACCGGGCACCGGCGTGAGCTGGCCCGTCGTGGGCGGAGGCGGGGGAGCCGGCAGGATGCCGAGTGGCTTGGTGCGTGCCGTGGTGATCACCGAGCCGCCGGTGATGAGCGCCAGGCGGCCGCTCATCGCGTTCATCGGCACCTTGAGGGTGAGGCGGCGGTCGCTCTTCGGCCGCACGTTCACGGACACGTCGTCGGACTTGCCGGACACGCCGAGGAAGGTCACCTTCACGACGCCCGAGAGCCCCGAGCCCGAGATCCGCACCGTTCCCGTCTGCCGTGCGCGGCCGTGGCTGGCGCACATCTTCACGCAGGCGACCTTCTTCACGCTGGGCGTGGGAGCGAAGCTCACGCCGCCGTTGCCGGCCCATGCGGACCCCGCGGCAAGTGCGGCCAAACCAGTTGTGAGGGCGAGTCCCCCGGCGATACGTGCGGCTGTCCCAGACGGCAGCGGCAGAGCGCCTCTCTTTCGTCGGCCTACGGGGTTAGCTGACGGGCTCGCGCCGAAAGAGCGGCGCTACGAACGCTTGCGCGCTTGATTCGCCCCCGAAGCCGCAATGTGCGATCTGCGACCTCTCTGGTTCCCCCGTTTCCCTCTGGCGGGAATTCGGCAGGCTGATAATCGCGCGGCAGTATAAACACGGGACCAGTCGAAAACGACGGCGAATGCCCGCTAGTTGCGATCGAAACTTGGGCGTCCCGCTGCGGCCCGCTACCCTCTGGCCTGCAGTCCGAGCCGTAGGCGCGTGACCGCGCGCGTGTGTCAACATGTGCGACTGGCGCCACGGGTACACGTGGCCTGCTCTGTGCCCGCCCCTAGGCGGGACTCTTTTTCGATGAAGACCTACGTAGCCACACCTGCAACGCGCGAGCGCAACTGGCTCGTCGTCGACGCCAACGGTCAGACGCTGGGCCGTCTCGCGACGCAGATCGCGAATGCGCTGCGCGGCAAGCGCAAGCCCGAGTACACACCGCACTGCGACGTCGGCGACTTCGTGATCGTCGTCAACGCGGAGAAGATCGCGGTGACTGGTCGCAAGCGTGAGGACAAGATGTACTACCGGCACTCCGGCTATCCCGGGGGACTTCGCTCGCGCACGCTGAACGACATGCTCGAGCGCAGGCCCGAGGAGGTCATCCGCCTCGCCGTGAAGGGCATGCTGCCCCGCACGCGCCTCGGCCGCGCGCAGCTTCGCAAGCTCAAGGTCTACGCAGGTCCCGATCATCCGCATGCTGCGCAGAAGCCGCAGCCCATGGAGGTAGAAGCTTGAGCATTGAAGAGCGCGAGGATCAGGCGCCCGAGCCGGAGGAGATGACTCCGGAGGACGCCGCCGGCTACGAGGAGGAGGCGGCGCAGGTCGACGTGCCGGCGCCCGCCGCCAGCGGTGGCGATGAGCCCGCGCCGGGCGTGGATGACGCGCTCCCGCCGGAGGACGCCAAGCTGCTTGAGGCGAACGCGCTGGAGGTCGAGCGCGAGAACCGCGAGGACCTGGCGGAGAAGCTCGAGGAGGCTGCGGAGGACGCAGGCCGCCCGCGCGGGAAGGCCTCCGAGCGCGGCGAGCGCGACGTGAAGGAGCCCAAGCGCGACGTCATCCCGGGTGAGCACCTGGAGCCGATCCTGCCGACGGAGGAGCCCGCGTCCACCGACGACGAATTTGGCTACGCCGCCAGCGCTTACGCCGAGGCCGAGATCGGTGAGGGAGAGGGCGAGGGAGAGCCCCAGGCGGAGGAGCCCGCGCCCGCGCCGCGCGAGGTCAAGGAGCTGGCGGCCGACGCTCGCTACCAGGCCACCGGTAAGCGCAAGACCTCCGTTGCCCGCGTGATCATCAAGCCGGGCACGGGCCAGTACACGGTGAACGGCCGCACGCTCGAGAACTTCTTCCCGCGGCCCACGCTGCAGAAGTCGGTGCGCGCGCCGCTCGAGACCGCGGGCTACGAGGAGCGCATGGACGTGGTCGCGCGCATCCACGGCGGCGGCGTATCCGCCCAGGCCGGCGCGCTGCGCCACGGCGTGGCCCGCGCGCTGGTGGAGGCCGACCCGAACCTGCGCGGCGAGCTCAAGCGCCGCGGCTTCCTCACGCGTGACGCGCGCGCGAAGGAGCGCAAGAAGGCCGGCCTCAAGAAGGCCCGTAAGCGCCCGCAGTTCTCCAAGCGTTAACTTCCGCCCCGATGGGCGTGGTTCCGGACGAGCGCCGGCTCTTCGGCACCGACGGCGTTCGCGGTGCCGTCGGCGATTTCCTCACCGCTGACCTCGCGCTCGCGCTGGGGCGCGCCGCCGCGGCGCGCTCGTCCGCGGAGGCGCCGCAGGTGCTGATCATCCGCGACACGCGCGAGTCGGGCGAGATGCTCGAGGCCGCGCTGGCCGCCGGGATCGCCGCGGCCGGCGGCCACGCGCTGCTAGCCGGCGTGCTGCCCACGCCTGGGGCGCCGCTTCTCGTGCGGCGCTTCGAGCTCGACCTGGGCTGCGTGGTGTCGGCGTCGCACAACCCCTACGGGGACAACGGCATCAAGTTCTTCGGTCCCGACGGCATGAAGCTCCCCGACGAGACCGAGGCGGCGATCGAGGCGGCGGTGCTGGCGGGCGAGGGGCGGGCGGCCGCACCCGGCCGGGTGCGCGAGCTCCATGGCGCCGGAGCGGACTACCTGCGCGAGCTGGAGGCCCGCTTTCACGACCTCGACCTGAGCGGCCTGCGCGTGCTGCTCGACACCGCCAACGGCGCGACCTACCGCGTGGCGCCGGAGATATTCCGGCGCCTGGGGGCGAACGTGGACGCCCTGTCCGCCGTGCCCGACGGCCGCAACATCAACGCGGGTTGCGGCTCGACCCACATCGAGGTCCTGGCCGACGCGGTGCCGGCCGGCGGGTACGACGTGGGTTTCGCGTTCGACGGCGACGGCGACCGGCTGCTGGCGGTGGATCGCAACGGCGTGGTGGTCGACGGGGACGAGCTGATCGCCATCGCCGCGCTCCATCTGCGGGAAGCCGGACGGCTGCCCGGCAACGGCGTGGCCGTGACCGTGATGACCAACTTCGGCTTCCACACCGCGATGGCGGAGGCGGGCGTCGAAGTCGCCACCACGCCGGTGGGCGACCGCCACGTGATGGCCGAGCTCACGCGCCGCGGCTGGGCGCTCGGCGGCGAGCAGTCGGGCCACATCATCGACACGGGTTTCGCGCCCTCGGGCGACGGGATCGCGGCGGCGCTGCTCACGCTCGAGGCGCTCGGCGGCCGCGACCTGGCGGACCGGGATGCCATGCAGAAGCTCCCGCAGCTACTGATCAACGTCGAGGTGGCGGAACGCGGCGCGCTCGAGAGCGCCCCCGCTGTGCTCGAGGCGATCGAGCGCGAGAGCGAGGCGCTCGAGGGCCGCGGCAGAGTGCTCGTAAGAGCATCCGGCACGGAGCCCCTGATCCGCGTGATGGTGGAGGCGCCTGAGGAAGACGAGTGCCAGGCGGTAGCGGAGCGCCTGGCGGCCCTGGTGAAGCGGGAGCTGGCCTAGGCGCAGGGAGCTGGTCCCGATACCCGATACTCGCCTCGAACTTTTGTCCAACTGGAGGTAACTTCTTTTTTAGCCATGGCATAATTCCAAATCCATGGCAACTGAAGAAGGCCAGCTCACCGCCGCCGTCGAGGACTACGCCAAGGCGATCTACGCGCTGCAGACGCAGAGCGGCAACGACGTGACCACCAACGCCCTGGCCGAGCGGCTGGGCGTGACCGCCGCGTCGGCCTCCAACATGGCCAAGAAGCTCAGCGCGCTCGGTCTGGTGGAGCACGTGCCCTACAAGGGCATTCGCCTGACGCCGGCGGGCGAGCGCGTCGCGCTCGAGGTGCTGCGCCACCACCGCCTCCTCGAGCTGTACCTGGCCGAGAACCTCGACGTGCCGTGGGACCGCGTGCACGACGAGGCCGAGGTGCTCGAGCACGTGCTCTCGGAGGAGCTCGAGGAGCTGATCGCGCGCAAGCTCGGCGATCCCACCCACGACCCCCACGGCGACCCGATTCCCACGCGGGAGCTGCGGATCGAGGAGGGGCGCACGAGCAGCATGCAGTCGCTCGAGCCGGGGGCGCGTGGCAGGTTCGTGCGCATCTCCGACTCCGACCCGGAGATGCTGCGTTATCTCGCCGACCGGGGCATTGCGCCCGGGGATGACTTCGAGATCGTGGAGAAGCAGCCGTTCGACGGGCCCGTTTCGGCGCGCTTCGGCAAGAGCGTGCACGTGCTGGGCGGCGGGCTCGCGCGGGCGATGAGGGCCGAGGTGGCAGGGGCGTGAGCAAGCCGATCTCGCCAGATGCCGTAGCGCTCCCCAGCCCGAGCACGCTCCAGGAGCTGCGCAAGCGCGGCCGGGTGCGCGGCACGCTGCCGCTGCTCGGCCCGGCGTTCGTGGCGGCGGTCGCCTACATCGACCCGGGCAACTTCGCCACCAACATCCAGGGCGGCGCGCGCTACGGCTACATGCTCTTGTGGGTCGTGCTCGCGGCCAACCTGATGGCGATGCTGATCCAGATGCTGTCGGCCAAGATCGGCATCGCCACCGGCAAGAACCTGCCGGAGGTCTGCCGTGAGAGCTTCCCGCGCGGCGTCACCTGGAGCCTTTGGATCCAGGCCGAGCTGATCGCCATGGCCACCGACATGGCCGAGTTCATCGGCGCGGCGATCGCGCTCAACCTGCTCTTCGGCGTGCCGCTGTTCGTCGCGGGCTTGATGACCGGCGTCGTGGCGTTCGGCATCCTCGCCCTCCAGCAGCGCGGGCACCGGCGCTTCGAGCTCGTGATCGCGGGCCTCTTCGGTGTGGTCCTGCTCGGCTTCCTCTACCAGGCCTGGGAGATCGGGCCGGACGCGAGCGAAGCTGCTAAGGGCTTCATCCCGCATTTCGCGGGCACCGACAGCGTGCTGCTCGCCGCGGGCATCCTCGGCGCCACCGTGATGCCGCACGTGATCTACCTGCACTCCGCGCTCACCCAGCGGCGGATCGAGGTGCGCAACGACGACGAGCGCCGGCGCGTGATGCGCTTCCAGCGGCTCGACGTGGGCATCGCGATGACCGTCGCCGGCGTGGTCAACCTGGCGATGCTGATGGTGGCGGCCGCGCTCTTCCACACCAGTGGCCACACGGGCGTGGACTCGATCGACGGCGCCTACTACGGCTTCAAGAACCTCGTGGGCAACGGGACCGCGATCGCTTTCGGCCTGGCGCTGCTGGCATCCGGGTTCGCCAGCTCGAGCGTGGGCACCTACGCCGGCCAGGTCGTGATGCAGGGCTTCATCGATCGCAAAATCCCGCTGCTGCTCCGCCGGCTCGTGACGATGGCGCCCGCTCTGATCGTGCTCGCCTCCGGGCTCGACCCCACGCGCTCGCTCGTGATCAGCCAGGTGGTGCTCTCGTTCGGCATCCCGTTCGCGCTGATTCCGCTCGTGATCTTCACCAGCCGCAAGAGGGTCATGGGCGCTCTCGTCAACAAGCGCGGCACCACGATCGCGGCGAGCGTGATCGCCACCCTGATCGTGGCTCTGAACATCTTCCTGCTCGCTCGCACAGCAGGAATCTGACCATTACTGGTCGGCTCTCGGAGCCGCTGGTACCATCGTCAAGGCCCTTGCGAAGGGGCGTTTGGGAGCCGCGTTCGAGCGGCTTTTTCCGTCCCTAAGGAGGTGACTGCTCGTGTGCGGGATCGTCGGATACGTAGGTAGAAGGCCGTGCCAGGAGCTGCTCCTCCAAGGGCTCGAGAAGCTCGAGTACCGCGGCTACGACTCGGCCGGCCTGTCGCTTCTGGTCGACGACCAGATCGAGTCCGTGCGCGCGGTCGGTAACCTGGCGTTCCTGCGCGAGGCGGTCGATGCGAAGGCGCAGAAGGCCGGCGCCGTCGCCACCGCCACTCGCGAGCCCACGATCGGCATCGGCCACACGCGCTGGGCCACCCACGGCCGCGTGTGCGAGGCCAACGCGCACCCGCACTTCGACACGGGCGAGCGCATCCACATCGTGCTCAACGGCATCGTTGAGAACCACGTGGCGCTGCGTGAGCGGCTGCAGGGAGAGGGTGCCGAGTTCACGTCGGAGACCGACGCCGAGGTGGTCGCCCACCTGATCTCCTCGCACTACGACGGAGACCTGATCGAGGCCGTTCGCACCTCCTACAACGAGCTCCGCGGCCACTACGCGTTCGTCGCGATGTCCGCCGACGAGCCGGAGGTGCTCGTGGGCGCGCGCAAGGAGTGCCCGCTGGTGGTGGGCGTGGGGGAGACCGAGAGCTTCATCGGCTCCGCGATCCCGGCCTTCCTGTCCGAGACGCGCGAGGTGCAGTTCCTGAACGACGACGAGCTCGTGGTGCTGCGCCCCGGGGCGACCGAGTTCATGGACGCCTCCGGCGCGCCGCTCGAGCGCGAGAAGACGCACATCGACTGGGACGACAGCGCCGCTGAGAAGGGCGGCTACGAGACCTTCATGCTCAAGGAGATCCACGAGCAGGCCGACGCGGTGGCGGAGACGATCTTCGACCGCGTGCCGGGCGACCTCGTCGACCTCGGCGACATCGGCGTATCCGACGACGAGCTCAAGGACCTGCGCCGCATCGCCATCGTGGCCTGCGGCACCTCGTACCACGCGGGCCTCGTGGGGCGTTACGCGATCGAGGAGTGGGCGCGCGTGCCGGTGGAGCTCGACATCGCGTCGGAGTTCCGCTACCGCAACCCCGTTCTCGGGGACCGCGACCTGGTGGTCGGCATCACGCAGTCCGGCGAGACCGCCGACACGCTGGCCGCGATGCGCCTGGCGCGCGCTGCGGGCGCCAAGGTGATCGGCGTGACGAACGTGATGGGCAGCCAGGCCACGCGCGACGCCGATGGCGTGATCTTCACGCGGGCCGGCCTCGAGATCGGTGTGGCCGCCACAAAGACCTTCGTGGCCCAGGTGGCCGTGATGTACCTGCTCGGGCTCAAGCTCGCCCAGGTGCGCGGCACGCTCGCGCCGGAGCGCGCGGCCGAGCTGGCGCAGAAGGTCAAGCAGCTTCCGCACCTCATCAGCGAGCTGATGGAGACGATCGACGAGCCCATTCGCAAGATCGCCGAGCGCTGGTCGACCTCAGACTTCTTCCTCTACCTGGGCCGGCACGTTGGACTGCCGATCTGCCTCGAGGGCGCGCTCAAGCTCAAGGAGATCTCCTACATCCCCACCGACGCGTACGCCGCCGGTGAGATGAAGCACGGGCCGATCGCGCTGCTTGACGAGCACACCCCCGTGGTGTGCGTGGCCACCGACTCGCCGGTGCTCGACAAGGTGCTGTCGAACGTGGCCGAGGTTCAGGCGCGCGGCGCGCACGTGATCGCCGTGGCCACCGAGGGCAACGCCTCCGTGGCGCACCACGCCGAGGAAGTGGTCACGGTGCCGAACACGGACTGGCTGCTCCAGCCGATCCTCGCGGTGATCCCGCTGCAGCTGCTCGCGTACTACATCGCCCGCGCGCGCGGCCTCAACGTGGATCAGCCGCGCAACCTCGCGAAGACCGTCACCGTGGAATAGGACGTCGGACGAAGTCCGGCTCTCAGAACGCGGGGCCGGATGCCCCGCGGAGCTGACCTTTCCGTACAGTCCGCGCATGAGCGGAATCGGGCTGGACCTCCTCGACATCGAGCGGCTCGAGCGCGCGCTCGAGCGGCGACCAAGGCTGGCGGAGCGGCTGTTCAGCGAGCAGGAGCTCGAGTACGCGGCTCGCCATGCCCGGCCGGCGCGGCATCTGGCGGCCCGCTTCTGCGCCAAGGAGGCGGTGGCGAAGGCGCTCGGGATGGAGGGCTGGAACTTCCGCGACGTGGAGGTTGTGGCCACGGGCGGCGCGCCGGAGGTGAGGCTGAGCGGCGCCGTGGCCGAGCGGGCGCGCGAGCTCTCCGTACAGCCGGTGGTGTCGCTCACCCACACGGACACGACGGCCGGAGCGGTGGCGCTGCTGCGATGACGCTGCCGGACTGGCTCGACCCCGTCTATGAGGCGGCGGAGATGCGCGCCGTCGACCGGTGGGCGATCGGGGAGCAGGGCGTGCCCGGGATCGACCTGATGGAGCGCGCCGGGGTGGGTCTCGCGCGGGTGAGCGCCGCGGCGGCGCGTGGCGCCGGACCGGTGCGGGTCGTGGTGGGCAAGGGCAACAACGGCGGCGACGGCCTGGTGGCCGCGCGCATCCTGCGCGAGGACGGCATGCGGGTGGACGTGCTGGCCGTCGGCGATCCGGCCGGCCTGAAGGGGGACGCGAGGGTGAATCTCGAGCGCTTGCCCGGCGAGCCGCCCCTGCCATTTGATGCCGGCATGCTCGAAGGCTCGAGCGTGGTGGTCGATGCGCTGCTCGGCACCGGCTTCTCCGGTGAGGTGCGCGAGCCGATGGCGAGCGCCCTCCGGGCGATCAACGAGCAGGACGCGCCGGTGGTCGCGTGCGACGTGCCGTCGGGGGTCGATGCCTCGACGGGCGAGGTGCACGGCGATGCCATCCGCGCCCAGGTGACCGCCACCTTCCACGGCTCGAAGATCGGCCTGCAGGTGAACCCGGGCAAGGGCCTGACGGGCGCGGTCGAGGTGGTGGAGATCGGCGTGCCGCGCGGCGCGCCCGCGCCGCAGGTGGCCGGAGTGATCTCGGAGCGGGTGATCGAGCTGGTGCCTCGGCGGGCGCAGGACGGCTCGAAGTTCAAGTCCGGCACGGTGGTCGTGGTGGGCGGATCGGCCGCGCTCACGGGCGCCCCGACGATGGCGGCGCTGTCGGCGCAGCGCGCGGGCGCCGGCTACGTGCAGGTGGCGGTACCGCGGTCGGCGCAGCCGGTGCTTCAGCTCAAGCTGCTCGAGGGCATGGCTCACGCGCTGCCGGAGGAGGACGGTGCGCACACCCCAGAGGGCGTCGAGGAGGTCAAGCAGCTCGCGGAGCGCGCGGGCGCGCTCGTGCTCGGACCGGGGCTGGGCCGCACGGGCGCCGCCCTGGAGTTCGCGCGCGTGGTGGCCCGGGAGGTGGACAAGCCGCTGTTGATCGACGCCGACGGCCTGAACGCGCACGCCGGCAAGCTCGGCCTGCTGAAGGGCCGGCCGGGGCCGACGGTGCTGACTCCGCACGCCGGCGAGCTGGCGCGCCTGCTCGCCACCGACTCGGACGACGTTGAGGCGCACCGTCTGTCGTGCGCTCGTGCGGCCGCGGAAGAGAGCGGCTGTGTGGTGCTGCTCAAGGGCGATGACACGATCGTCGCCGCGCCCGGTGGGCCGGTGGCGATCAGCCCCGGCGCCACGCCCGCACTCGCCACCGCCGGCACCGGTGATGTGCTGTCCGGCGTGATCGGCGCATTCCTGGCGAAGGGTCTCGACGCATTCGAGGCGGCAGCGGCGGGCGCCCTCGCGCACGCGCGCGCGGGGATGGTCGCGGCAGACCGCCACGGCGCCGACCACGTGATCGCCGGCGACGTGATCGAGGCGCTCGCGCCCGCGATGCGGGAGCTGCGCGGTGGTTGAGCGCGCGGTCGCGCACATCGACCTCGGCGCGGTGGAGCGCAATTGCGCGCACCTGCGCTCCCTGCTGAATGACGGTTCGCGGCTGTGCGCGGTCGTAAAGGCCGACGCGTACGGCCACGGCGACGCCTGGTGCGCGAAGGCCGCGCTGGCCGGCGGCGCGGACTGGCTGGCGGTCGCCACCGCGGGGGAGGCCGCGGAGCTGCGCCGCCATGGTGTGGACACACGCATCCTCGTGATGGGAGCGCTCACGCACGAGGAGGCGAAGACCGCGATCGAGGCGGTGGCCGACGTGGTGGTGTGGGACGAGCGCTTCGCCCGCGCGCTCGCCGCCCTGCACACGCCCGGCACCGTGCCTGTGAACGTGCACGTGAAGCTCGACACCGGCATGGGCCGCCTGGGTACCAAGGACGTTGCGGCGGCGCGCGCCGTCGCCGAGATCGCGGCGGGCGACGAGCGGCTCAAGCTCGCCGGCGCGATGACGCACTTCGCCACCGCGGATGAGGAGGGGGACGAGCACTTCCCCGCCCAGCTCGACGCGTTCACTCCCTTCGCGCGCGGCCTCAAGCAGGAGCACCCGGACGTCGTCCTGCACGCCGCCAACAGCGCGGCCACCTATCGCGACCCGGGCGCGCACTTCGACATGGTGCGCTGCGGCGTGGCGATCTACGGCCTCGATCCCTTCCAGCGCGACCCCGCCGAGCGCGGGCTCGAGCCCGCGTTGTCGCTCGAGTCGTACGTGGCGGCGGTCAAGCGCTTCGAGCGCGGTGAGAGCGCGGGCTACGGGCGGAGATGGCGTGCGGGCGAACCCACCTGGGTCGGCACGGTGCCGATCGGCTATGGCGACGGCTGGCGCCGCGCACTCACGAACAACTGCGACGTCCTGGTGAAGGGCCGCCGGCATCCCCTGATCGGCACGGTGAGCATGGACAACATCACGGTCGAGCTCGGCCCGGAGACCGACATCCAGCCGGGCGAGCCGGCGGTGCTGATCGGCTCGCAGGCAGGCGAGACGATCCGCGCGGAGGAGGTCGCGGAGCGGATCGGCACGATCAACTACGAGGTCACCTGCGGGCTCAGCCCCAGAGTGCGCAGGCAATGGCGCGGGCAGACCTGAGCGACCGGCTTGCCGCCGAGCCGCTCGTCAAGACGGCTCGCGAGGCGCTGGCGGGCGAAGCCGACGAGCTTTGGATCGTGGGTGGCACCGTGCGCGACGCGCTGCTCGGCAGGCCCGTACGCGACCTCGATCTGACGGTGCGCGGCGATTCCCAGAGGGTCGCCCGCAAGCTCGCGCGAGCGGTGGGCGGCCCCGTGTTCCCGTTGTCCGAGGCGTTCGGCGCATGGCGCGCGATGGACCCGGATCGCACCTGGACCTGCGACGTGACGGAGATGCACGGCGAGGGCATCGACGCCGATCTGGCACGGCGCGACTTCACCGTGAACGCGATAGCCGTGCCGCTCGCCGGCGGGGAGCCGCACGATCCACAAGGCGGACTTCAGGACCTCGAGAACAAGGCCTTGCGCGTAATAGGCGGCCCGACCGTCGAGGAGTCGGCATACGCGGACGATCCGTTGCGTCCGTTGCGCCTCGCGCGCTTCGCGGCCGAGCTGGACCTGCACCCGACACCCGACACCCGACACCTAACCCAACAAGCCGCCCCGCTGGTCCGCAACGCAGCCGCCGAGCGCGTGTTCCAGGAGCTGCGCCGCATCGTGAGCGCGGACCGTGTGATCGACGGCCTCGCGCTGTCCGATGAGCTCGGCCTGACCGCGGTGGTGCTGCCGGAGCTGTACGCGCTCCACGGGGTGGAGCAGAGCCACTTCCACCACCTGGACGTGCACGACCACACGATCGAGGTGCTGCGCTGCCACCTGGCGCTCGAGCACGACCCCGAAGGCGTGTTCGGCGAGCTGGCGGAGCCGCTTGACCGCCTGATGAGCGAGCCCTTCGCCGACGAGCTGACCGGCTGGCAGGCGCTGCGCTTCGCCGCCCTGCTCCACGACTGCGGCAAGCCGGCAACGCGCGGCGTGCGCCCCGACGGCCGCGTGACCTTCATCGGTCACGACAAGGCGGGCGCCGAGATGATCCGCGACCTCTGCCGCCGCCTGAAGACGAGCGAGCGGCTGCGCGAGCTGCTGGCAGGCGTGACCCGTCACCACCTGGTGCTCGGCTTCCTGGTGCACGAGCGGCCGCTGAGCCGAGAGCGCATCTACGAGTACCTCCAGCGCTGCCAGCCGGTGGAGGTGGAGGTGACCCTGCTCACCTGCGCGGACCGCCTGGCCACTCGCGGCAAGAACGCCGAGGACGCCATCAAGAAACATCTCGACCTCGCGCGCGAGCTGATGGCAGAGGCACTTGAGTGGCGCGCCGATCCGCCCGAGCCGCCGCTGCGCGGGGGCGAGCTGGCGGAGGAGCTGGGAATCGACCCGGGTCCTGAGCTCGGCGAGCTGCTCGCCCGCCTGCGCGAGGCGCGCTTCACCGGCGAGGCCGAGACGCGTGAAGAGGCGGTGGCGCTTGCCCGCCGGCTGAGGGAGCAGAATCCCGCACGATGATCGTCGATTGCGCGGTCTATACGAACGGCTGCCGCTCCGACGGGCACTTCGATCTCGACGAGGCGTTCCGAGCCGCACAGAAGGAGAACTCGTTCGTCTGGATCGGCCTCTATGAGCCGACCGAAGAGGAGTTCGACGCGGTGGCCCGCGAGTTCGCTCTCCATCCGCTGGCGGTCGAGGACGCGATCACCGCGCACCAGCGGCCGAAGATCGAGACCTACGGCGACACGTTGTTCGTGGTGCTGAAGACGGCCCGCTACGTGGACCCGAAGGAGGTGATCACGCTCGGCGACATCATGCTGTTCGTCGGCGAGGACTTCATCGTCACCGTCCGCCACGGCGAGGGCAGCGGGCTCAAGGGAACGCGTCAGCGGATCGAGGCAAACCCGGACATGCTGCGCTGCGGCACGAGCAGCGTTCTGCACGCGATCGTCGACCACGTGGTGGACGAGTACTTCCCGGCGGTCGACGGCGTGGAGAACGACATCAGCGAGATCGAGGCCCAGGTGTTCTCGGAGTCGCGCGCGAACCCCGCGGAGCGCATCTACAAGCTCAAGGGCGAGGTGCTCGACTTCTACCGCGCCACCTCGCCGCTGGCCGAGCCGCTGATGCGGCTCGCGCGCGGGGACTACGCGCCGCTCATCCACGAGCACGTGCAGTCCTACTTCCGCGACGTGTACGACCACCTGCTCAAGGTGGTGAGCATCCTCGACGGCTTCCGCGACATGCTCACGAGCGTGCTCGAGGCCAACCTCACGCAGATCAGCGTTCGTCAGAACGACGACATGCGCAAGATCTCAGCCTGGGTGGCCATCGCGGTCGTGCCAACGATGATCGCCGGGATCTACGGCATGAACTTCGACCACATGCCGGAGCTGCGCTGGCGCTTCGGCTACCCGGCAGTGATCCTCGTGATCCTGCTGATCTGCGGAGGGCTCTGGCGCTACTTCAAGAGGGTCGGCTGGCTTTAGGAACCAGGAACTAGGAACTAGCGCCCTCAGTTAACGTTCCGCTCCCTATGACCGATCCAAACTGCATTTTTTGCAAGGTCCTCGCGCACGAGATCCCGGCCGAGTTCCTCTGGGAGGACGAGGACGGGACGGCCGCGTTCATGGACATCAACCCCTGGACGCGCGGCCATGCGCTCGTGATCCCGCGCAACCACTCGACCGACCTGCTCGAGATCTCCGACGAGGATCTCGCCGCCTCGGCGAAGGGAGCCAAGCGGCTTGCGCAGATGCAGAAGGACAGGCTCGGCTGCGACGGCGTGAACCTGCTCAACTCGTGCGGTGCCGCGGGCTGGCAGACGGTCTTCCACTTCCACATCCACTCGATCCCTCGTTACGTCGGCGATCCGCTCCAGCTCCCCACGCGGCCCCAGCCGGCCACGCCCGAGGAGCTGGCCAGCGTGGCGGCCGAGCTGCGTGGCTGACAAGTACGTCCGCCTCGAGCGGGAGGGCGATGTCGGGGTCGTCGTCCTGAGCTCGCCGCCGCTCAACCTCTGGACGCCGGAGCTGCAGGCGGACCTGGAGAGCGCGCTCGACCAGGCCGAGTCGGACGGGGTGCGGGCGCTCGTGCTCCGAGCCGAGGGCCGGGCTTTCACCGGCGGTGTGGATGTCCATCATTTCCAGGGGAAAACGCCCGACGAAGCGGACGAGATCTTTCAGGGCCTTGTGCGCGTGGCGCACAAGCTCGAGGACATGCCGCTGCCCACGCTGGCCAGCGTGCACTCCCTCTGCCTCACCTGGGGACTCGAGGCCGCGCTGGGCTGCGACCTGATCTTCGCCGCCGAATCGGCCAAGTTCGGACTGGTGGAGAAGGTCGTCGGCCTCACGCCGGCGGGCGGCGGGCCGCAGCGGATCGCGGAGCGCGCCGGCCCCGCCCGGGCGCGCGAGCTCGTGATGAGCGGAGAGCTGTTCGATGCCGCGACGCTCGAGCGCTGGAACGTGGTGAACCGCGTCTTCCCGGACGACCAGCTCGCGGAGGAGACGATGAAGTTCGCCACCGAGCTGGCGGCGGGGCCGACGAAGGCGCACGCGGCCACCAAGCGCCTGGTGCGCGTCGCGGTGGAGGAGGGGACCCACGGAGCGGATGCGCGGATCCGCGAGATCGCCTCCGCGCTGTTCGACACGGAGGACCTCCAGGCCGCTGTCGAGTCGTTCCTCAGGGACGGCCCCGGAAACGCGTCGTTCAAGGGCAGCTAACTGCGGAAAAAAAGCGCTTCCCGCGGGCTGGATTCTGCCCGCTAAACGATGGTACGTTTGCGCTGGCACCACCGTGGACGAAGGAGGAGGGTGCAGCATGGCGACCGGTACCGTGAAGTGGTTCAACGACGAGAAGGGCTTCGGCTTCATCACACCCGATGAAGGCGATCGCGACCTCTTCGTCCACTACAGCGGCATTGAGGGCAATGGCTTCAAATCGCTCGAGGAGAACACCAAGGTCTCCTACGACGAGGAGGCCGGGGACAAGGGCCCGAAGGCGGTGAATGTCAGAAAGATCTAGTCGCCGCGCCGCGATGTCTCGCGGCCTGCGGCTAGCATGACGAGCGGTTTGCCGAAGGAAGAAAAGATCGAGATGGAGGGCGAGGTCGTCGAGGCCCTCCCGAACACCATGTTCAAGGTCAAGCTCGACAACGGGCACGAGGTGCTCGGCCACATCTCGGGCAAGATGCGGCGCCACTACATCCGCATCCTGCCGGGAGACCGGATCAAGATCGAGCTCTCTCCCTACGACCTCGATCGCGGCCGCATCACCTACCGCTACAAGTAGGGCGGCTGCAGGGCGGCTGCAAACCGTCGGCTGCCTGCGTCCTCGGTCGGCCGCTTGCGATTGCAAGCCGGCCTCCCTGCGTCCTTGGCATCCTCGGTTTTCGCTCGCCCTACTGCCCCCGGGCGGTCCCTCCGTTGCAGGAGTTCTTATCTTTCGGGGCGAATGAGCGCACCATCGGCCGTTCGGTCGTGTTCAATGCCCTGACCCATGAAGCGGTTTGTAGCAATTGTTACGGCTCTGGGAGCCCTGATCGTGGTCGCCATCGCATCGGCGGACCATCCGATCGAGCTCGGCCAGACCAGTTCGCCACCGGCGGTGAGTTGTCCCGACAACTGTCAGGCCGTCGGCCAGGTGACGGGCTTCGAGGTGCAGCAGGGCACGACCAAGAACCCGTTCAAGCGCAAGCGGCGCGGCAAGGTCGTCGCGTTCAGCATCACGCTCGGCAAGCCCAAGAAGAGCGACGCCGACTTCTTCAACAAGCTGTTCGGCACGCCGCCGCAGGCCCAGATCGTGGTCCTGAAGCCGGGCACCAAGAACCGCTACCGGGTCTCCGGGATCAGCCCGCCGTTCGACCTCACCAAGTACTTCGGCTCGACTCCCACCTTCGCGCTGCCGCGGCCGCTCACGGTCAAGCCCGGCTACGTGGTCGCCCTCACCGTGCCCACCTGGGCGCCGGCGTTCGCCGTCAACCTGGGCAACGACGAGGCCTGGCGCTCCTCGCGCGACCCCAAGCACTGCGATGACGTCCAGCAGAAGGCCGCCCAGGTCACGCGCGGACAGCTGGCCTCGTACGGCTGCGTCTACCGGACCGCGCGGCTGATGTACACCGTCACCTTCATCCCGGATCCGCGGGTCACGAACCCGCCGACCCAGCCCAAGAAGAAGAAGTAACCGCTCGGGGCTGGCGGGCCTTCCCTATCGCGGTACCATCGCAACGATGGCCGCGCACGCCGCCGAGGGAGACGGATGAGCACGGAGGGTTGGATCTTCATGATCGGCTTCCGGGTGCTCGACGTGGGCCTTCTCGTCGTGTGGCTCGTCTGGTTCTTCCGCCTGCGTGACGATGACGACTCCGACGGCGGCGGAGGCGGGCCAGGCGGTGGCGGCCACGAGCCGGAGCCGCGCGGTGGCCCCGGCGGCGGAGGCGGCCTGGCGCTGCCTCTCGGACGCTGGCGCCCGGCGGATCGCCGTCTGCGTGACCATCAGAAGCCACGCCGCCACGTGCCACGCCGCGGCGCGGAGCCACTGCCGGCTCCCTCACCA
>Ga0207661_10000289_pt1 | contig 31763 bp, 22 predicted proteins | sample KBSC713LmetaG_FD_184337 | JGI IMG/M metagenome (GOLD analysis project Ga0207661, IMG submission 184337) | Corn rhizosphere microbial communities from Kellogg Biological Station, Michigan, USA - KBS C7.1-3L metaG (SPAdes) (version 2) | ecosystem: Host-associated > Plants > Roots > Rhizosphere ...
ACCCTTCACGTCGGCTACCGGCGGCGCATAGGCCGCCTCCAGCGCGGCAAACTCCTCCGGCAGCATGTCGCAGAGCTCCTGCACATGCGGAATGATATTGGCGCCGGCAATGAAGCCGAAATCGAGCTGGTCGCGATAGCTCTGCACGGTGATGTTGAGCGCGATGCCATGGGTCGAGATCGACACCGGGAAGATGTGCAAGAGTTCCGCGCCCGCCGCGTAGAGCGTCTGCCGCGGCCCCGGCACGTTGGAGACCGTGATGTTCGCCGCCGGCGGCAGCACGTCCGAGAGCGACGAGCGGCTATAGAGCAGCGCCAAAATCTGCACCAGGATCGGGGCGCCCAGCATCGAGATATTGGAGACCTGCGGCATCAGCGCGCGCAACGGATGCGACATCTCCTTGGACTTGGTCGATTGCGCGATGATGGCCTCCAGCCGCGCTCGGGGATCCCCGACATTGGTCGCGATCCCGCAGATCATGCCGAACACCTGGTTGTTGGAGTCGGTGTTGCCCTCCTCGCGCAGCGAAATCGGCACCGCTGATGTCAACGACTTGTTCGGCAGCGCGCCGCGTTGCAGGAGATAGCGCCGCACCACGCCGGAGGCGAGCGCCAGCACCACGTCGTTGAGCTTGCCGCCGGAGAGCTTCGCCAGCGCCTTCGCCCGCGACAGCGAGATCGAGGTCCCGGCAAAGCTGCGCTCCGAGGAGACCGACTTGTTGAGGATGGTCGGCGGCGACATCATGCTGGCGAGATTTTCGCGCGACTTCGGATCGGAAATCTTGCCGATCACGTCGGAGACGCTTTTCAGCATGGTCGGGATATTGCCGGCAAAGCGCACCGCGCTTTCGATCTGGTACATCGCGTTGTCGAACAGGATCGAGCCGAGATCGCTCTTGCCCGAGCGCGGCAGCTCGATGCTTTTGGCCGCGGCCGCCGCCTCGAGCGGCTGGGCCCAGAGCTGCTGATAGGAATCGAGCAGGTTGGCAGCGATGTCGCGCGGCTCCTGCCCGACCTTCGCTTTCGCCGTCGGCGGCTCGACTTTCCGCGGGATCGGCGAGATGTCGTAGATCATGTTGGTCAGCGCCGCGCCGGCGCCGCCATCGATGCAGGCATGGTGCATCTTAGAGTAAAGCCCGATCTCGTTGTCCTTCATGCCCTCGAAGACATAGAACTCCCAGAGCGGCCGCGCGCGGTTCAGAAGTTTCGCATGCATCCAGCCGACGATACGCTCCAACGTCGCGCGGTCGCTCGGCGCCGGCAGGCTGGCGCGGAAGATGTGACGGTCGATGTCGAATTGATCGTCCTCGACCCAGGAGGGATGGTCGATGTCGAGCGGCGCCTTCTCCAGCCGCGCTTTCAGGATCGGCGCGATGTGCAGGCGCGAGGCGATCATCGCCTTGAAGTCTTCGAAAAAGTCGCCCTTGTAATCGTCCGGCAGGCGGAAGATCGCCATGCTGCCGACATGCATCGGCATCTCCGGGGTCTCCAGATACAGAAACGATGCGTCCAGCGACGACAGCTTTTTCCCGCCAGCCATGCTACCCTCCCGAAGAAATCGCGCTTGGCACCGTTGGCCGGGCTTCTTGCGTATCAGGCTGATTGTGCCTGTTCCGAGGGCGCGTAGGCAATGGCAAAAGGACCGGACCTTCCGAATGGACGGAAGTCGCCTTCCCGCTGCGCCAGCCGGTCAGCTACCGCCCAGAGGGCCGCGGGATTGACGCCGATCCCGACATGGCTGGCGAGATAGACCTCGATGTTTTCCGAGGTCGCACAGGGCCGCGAGAGGCAGGTTCGCCAGTTCACGATACCGTCGCTTTTCGAATAGAGCGAGGTCGCCGGCACCGACAAATCGCCGGCGATCGCGGCTTCGAGCTCCACGTTGCGGCCAACAGTTTCGCCCGACAAGAGCTCATAAAGCCGCGTCACGTTGGTCGCGCGAATATCGTCGGCAAAGGGGCTCGCCAGCGTGACGACATAGCGAACCATCTCCGGCGCCTGCAGCGCCAGGTCGCGGGCGTAGACGCCGCCAAGACTCCAGCCGACGATCGAGACCTTGCGGCCCGTCTCGCGGTGAATTTTCGCGAGCCGTTCGAGCAGCGCGGCGCGCATCCTGTTGATGCCGCCGATATTGCGGCCCATGCGCCAGGCGTGCGTGTCGTAACCAAGCTCGGCGAGATAGCGGCGCAGCGGCGCCATCGACAGGTCGCTCGCCAGAAAGCCAGGCAGCGCCAGCACCGGATGGCCGTCGCCGCGCGGCGCGCCGAGGAGCAGCGGCGATAACAGCAGGCTGGCGTTGAACTCGAAAATCCCCCGTGCCTCGGCGAGGAACAGTCCCACTCCCGGCGGTCGCAGGCGCGGCGAAGCCTGCGCCTCGGTTCGGTGCAGCATGCTCTTATTTCTTCTTGTCGCTGGAGCTGCTGCTGCCGAGTGCGCCCAGCCCGGTCATGGTCACGAACATGTCCTGCATCTTCTCGGCAAGCTTGGGATCGAAACTGAACCAGCTCTGGATCAGCGACTCCGGCGATATCTTGTCGATATTCGCCGTCATTTGCTGCTGCAGCCGGTCCATGACGGCGGCCTGCATCGGCGCCACGTCGGGAAGTCCGAAGAACTGCCGGGCCTCGAGGGGCGTGCAGTCGATCTCGATATTAACTTTCATGTCCGCTCCTGAACCTCGCTTGCGCGCCTGATCCGGAAAACCCTGCCCCACAGGGATCGCGGGTGTGTGCCGGCATTCCAAAAAGATCAAGCCCAAACCATAATGCATTGCAGTATCGTCACGTCCGGTGCTGCTGCGCAAGCGAGCAGATGCCGCGCGGCGCCGGCCGGAAGCGATCAATTCGAAACGTGGTCAACCAAACCGTCACCTCGCGCCGCGGCATAAAATCTGCTTGCCGGCCCGTCCAAGCCCGGCAACATTGTTTCGACCCTGCCCAATAGGATCCCAATGGATCACGTGGGGAATGTAGGGAAAAACAGAGAGCGGAGCGCCAACCATGTCAGCACGCCATACCCTGTTTGCAGTGACCGCGATCTCGATGACCATCTCGATGACCGTCCTGGCGACGCCCCCGGCATCGAGCCAGACCTTGCGCTACGCCAACCAGGGCGAGCTCAAATCGCTCGACCCCTATACCCTCAACGAATCCACCACCCACGCCCATCTCGGACAGGTCTATGAAGGCCTGATCGCGCGAGACAAGGACCTGAAGATCATCCCGGCGCTGGCGGAAAGCTGGGAGACGCCGGAGCCGACGCGCTGGCGCTTCCATCTGCGCCATGGCGTGAAATTCCACAACGGCGATCCCTTCACGGCTGATGACGTGGTGTTCTCGGCCGGCCGCGTTCGCGCTCCCGGTTCCAACCTGCAGGCCTATGTCGGTGCCGACGTCAAGGTGGTCAAGGTCGACGACTACACGGTGGACTTCGTCCTGACCAAGCCGAATCCGATCCTGCATTCGCTTTGGAATACCTGGTACATCATGGACAAGAAGTGGTGCGAGGAGCACAACGCCGTCGCACCGACGCCGGTCGCAGCGACGACGCCGTCCTATGCCTCGCTCCATGAAAACGGCACCGGCCCCTTCACCATCGAGAGCCATCAGCCCGGCGTGAAGACGGTGTTCAAGGCGTTTCCCGGCTGGTGGCGGAAGCCCGAACACAATCTGAAAGAAATCGTGTTCACGCCGATCGCGAACGAGGCCACGCGGGTGGCGGCGCTCCTCTCCGGCGAGGTCGACATCATCGAGCCGGTCCCGCTGCAGGACATCGCACGGGTGAATGCCAGCCCCAATGCCCAGGTCCTGACCGGTCCGGAAGTCAGAACCATCTTCCTCGGCATGGACCAGGCGCGCGACGAGCTGCTTTACTCCAACGTCAAGGGCAAGAATCCCTTCAAGGACATCCGCGTCCGCGAAGCCTTCTACAAGGCGATCGATGTCGATGCGATCAAGTCGCGCGTGATGCGCGGCATGTCGACGCCGTCGGCGCTGATGGTCGCGCCGCAACTGTTCCCGTTGTCGAAGGACTTTGTGCGGCCGAAGGCCGATCCCGACGCGGCCAAGAAGCTGCTCACCGAAGCCGGCTATCCCGATGGCTTCGAGGTCAGCATGGATTGCCCGAACGACCGCTACGTCAACGACGCAGCGATCTGCCAGGCCGTGGTCGGGATGCTGGCGCGTATCAGCGTCAAGGTGGATCTGGTGGCGCAGCCCAAAGCGCTCTACTTCGCCAAAATTCTGAAGCCGGGCGGCTACAAGACCTCTTTCTTCCTGCTCGGCTGGACGCCCGGCACGCTCGATTCCCATGACGTGATGTATCAAATCATGGGCTGCCGCGACGATCCCAAGAGCTCGCGGGGCGAGGCCAATGTCGCCGGCTATTGCAACAAGGACTTCGACAGGCTGGCCGACCAGGTGTTGCAAGAGACCGATAAGACCAAGCGCGACCAGCTGATCAAGCAGGCCTTCCAGATCGCGATCAAGGACTACGCCTATATCCCGCTGCATCAGCAGGCGCTGGCCTGGGGCGTCTCGAAGAAGCTGAAAGTGGTGCAGCGCGCCGACAACCAGGTGCTGCCTTACTGGATGGTCAAGCAGGAGGAGTAGCACCAGGCTTGCGCTGATGACTGCGCCATGTCCGCATTAGGGGGCGCCGCGGATTTGCGCAAGCAGCTGCGGTATGTCGCCTTTTTGACCCAAAGGCGACATCTCGCGAATGGTGGATGCTGCCCCCCGTCCATCCCTGAAAAAGTGATGCTGGTCCAAACTTGATTTAGATCAAATGGCGCTTTTTCTCCGCTCCGTAGCGTTGTTCCAGGCCTGAGCCCAGCGAACCGGTTTGGTTCGCTGGCATGAGACTTGCCCAGGAGCAAGCGGAATGTTGACATTTCGAACCTCAATCACCTGCGCGGTGATGGCGTTTGTTGTCGCTTTGGCGGCGCTGTTGATCGGTATTCAGGAACGTACTCTTCGCTGGGCCACGCATGACGCTGCGTCCGCGTATATGGACGCGACCAGTATGAAGGCCCTCGGACGCCTTCAGGCGGAGATAACCGCCATAACTGCGTTGGCGCATGTTCTGGCGACCAGTTCCAGTGTGGCCGATTCAAATGAGAGCACCGAGTCCGGCCGCGCGATCCCTCTGTTCAAGGCCGCATTGCAGGAGCTGCCCCAAGTGGACAGTGTTTATGCCGGTTTCGAAAATGGCGCCTGGTTGCAGGTGCGTCGCATCGACGGGCTCAACGATGAACAGCGCGACAGGTTACGTGCGGTGCCCGGTGCCACCATTGCCATCAATCTGGTTCGCCCCACCTCTGGTGGCGAACTGCCGATGCGACGAATTTTTGAAGATCAGCAGAGCAACGAAGTCGAACAACTCGATCTGTGGAGATACGGATACGACACGCGCAGCCGGCCCTGGTATCGCGAAACGATGAAGGCCGATGGAGCGCTGGTCTCACCGCCCTATCTTGCGTTTAGCATCGGCGCCCCCGTGATCACAGTTAGCGAACCGTTGCGAGGCAAAGTGCCCGGTGTCCTTGCCGCCGATATCAAGCTCGATTCCTTCAGCGATTTTGTCCAAGCGCAACGCCCCGGAGAGCACGGCATCGTCGTGATTTTCGACTCGGCTGGATCGCTCATAGCCCATCCTGATCTTGCCCGGTTCATCGCCGATGCGATGACACATCCATTCCAACAGCAATTGCCACACATCAAGGAGATCGAATCCGGGGTCGTGGCGGCAGTTTTGCGAAAGGCTCACCGGCGAGACCACTACGACGGAAGTATCCGCGACGACGAGGGGCGCGACTATCTGTTCAGGGTGGCGAGATTTACTCTGGGCGAGCAGTCCGACAACACCATCATGCTGCTGGCGGCCCAGGAAGACTTTGCCCAGGATATTCGGCGGCTTCATTTCACCGGGCTAATCCTCGCAACGATTGCCGGTGCCGCCTTCATTCCCGTCGTTTGGATTTTTGGCAGCGGAATGGCCCGATCCATGAAAGCCATCACCGCTGAGGCGATTAAACTCCAAAGGCTGGCCGAGCCCGCCCCCGCGCGCGTCACATCACGTATCAGGGAAATTCAGGAACTTGGCGACGCGATGAACCTCGCACAGCGCGCCATATGGACGTTCGCCCACTTTGTGCCAAAGGAACTCGTCCAGCGGGTCGTCGACAATTCCATCTCTACAGAACTCGGCGGAGTGCGAGAGGAGATTACGGTCCTTTTCACTGACGTTCGGGATTTTACGACCATCGCCGAGTCCGCCGACCCCGACATTCTGATGCACCAAGCGTCGCGCTATTTCTCCGTGCTGACGGAGGCCTTCCTCGCCGAAGGCGGAACAATCGACAAGTTTATTGGCGACGCCGTGATGGTGTTCTGGAACGCCCCCAATCCACAGCCCGATCATGTTGAGCGAGCCTGCCGGGCGGCTCTTGCGGCCAGATTGGCTTGCGAAAAGCTCAACTGCCGGTTCGAAACCGAGGGCCTGAAGCCATTCTTCACACGGTTTGGCATTCATGTCGGGGATGCCGTGGTCGGCAACCTTGGGTCGACCGAGCGCATGAACTATACGGCCCTGGGCAATACAGTGAATTTGGCGGCGCGGCTCGAGGGCCTGAACAAGCAATTTGGGACCGTTATCCTGGTCAGCGAAGATGTCTATTTACGGGCTCAGCACTGCTTTCAGTTCAGGGCTGTCGAGTCGGTCATTGCGAAGGGGATGACAAAGAAAACCCGTGTTTTCGAGCTCGTCGGAGCATCAACATGAGTTCAGCTTCGGCCTTGCGTCGTGCCATGTTGATATTGCTCGTTTGGCAACTCTTGCTCGCCGTCACTCCAACGGCTCGCGCGGGCCAAGAGACCATCAAAATCGGTATCCTTCATTCTCTGTCCGGCACAATGGCAATCAGCGAAGCGGTACTCAAGGACACGGTTCTCATGCTGATAGAGGACCAAAACAAGAAGGGTGGGCTGCTCGGACGGAAGCTGGAGCCGATCATCGTTGATCCGGCGTCTGATTGGAACGTGTTTGCCGAAAAAGCAAGGGAACTACTCACGAAGGAAAAGGTCGCGGTTGTGTTCGGCTGCTGGACTTCCGTGTCCCGCAAATCCGTTCTGCCGATCTTCGAGCAGCTGAACGGCTTGCTCTTCTACCCGGTGCAATACGAGGGCGAGGAGAGCTCGCGCAACGTTTTCTACACGGGGGCGGCGCCAAATCAGCAGGCAATTCCAGCCGTTCGATATCTGGTGAGCAAAGAAGGAGGGGAAGTCCGCAGGTGGGTTATGCTCGGTACCGACTACGTGTATCCGCGCACAACCAACCAAATCTTGAACGCGTATCTTACCACGCAGGGGGTATCTTCAGACGACATCATGACGATTTATACGCCGTTCGGCCATTCCGAGTGGCGAGAGATCGTCGAAAGGATCAAAGCCTTTGGTTCGGAGGGAAAAAAGACGGCGGTCATATCAACCATTAACGGGGATGCAAATACGTACTTCTATAGGGAACTCGCATCCCAACATGTGGACGCCAACGCGATTCCGGTCATGGCCTTCTCTGTCGGCGAGCGGGAATTGGCCAGCGTGGGCATTGTCCCCGTCGGGCAATTGGCGGCCTGGAACTATTTCTACACGATCAACTCACCAGAAAACAAAGTGTTCGTGAAAATGTGGGCGGACTTCAACGAGCAACGAGACAAAATCACAAATGACCCGATGGAAGCCACCTTCATCGGCTTCAGGATGTGGGCGCAGGCCGTTTCCCAAGCAGGGACCACCGACGTGAATGCAGTCAGGCAGGCCATGTACGGTCAAAGAATAAAGGCGCCAAGCGGTTTCGAGGTTGTGATGAACACCAATCATCATCTTTCCAAGCCGGTTATGATAGGCAGGGTAAATTCTTCCGGGACCTTTGACGTCATTTGGCAATCAATCAATCCCGTCAGAGCGGATGCGTGGAGCAGGTACATCCCCGATAGTGCCAAGCGCACGGCCGATTGGACCTTTCCGTGGGTCTGCGGCGGGTGCATCGAGCCGACATTCAAGGATTGGTGACGGTCGTGCCGTTCTAAAGCGTTGCAAGGCTTCCGATCAAGCGCTCCAAACTTTAGACTCGTCGTGCTCACCGCGAGCTATTCGGAATCCGACCTCCGTTTTGACGAGACCATCGCTGCGGCGAGGAAAATCCTGCGTCAGAACCCCTCCCATTCGGCGGCTTACCGCTGTCTCGCATCCGCTTTCGCCCATCTCGGACGTGACGCTGAGGCGCGTGAGGCGGCAGCGAGTCTGCTTGAGGTCGATCCCGCCTTTACAATATCTGCGTGGATCGCCCGGAGCGGACAAACAAACTCAAAAGCTGTTGATCGAGGCTCATCGGAAGGCGGGGTTGGCCGAATGAACCTGGATGTCCTAGTCAAACCGTTCCACCGCGAACGGCTTGGGATCGGCGAACGGTGTCTGCCCGGTCATCATCTCCGCGAGCAAACGTCCCGTGACCGGCCCGAGCGTCAGGCCGTGATGCTGGTGGCCGAAGTCGAACCAAAGCCCGTGATGACGCGGCGCCCGGCCGATCACCGGCAGCATGTCGGGCAGGCAGGGCCGCGCGCCCATCCAGGGTTTTGCATCGACGGGGTCACCGAGCGGAAACAGCTTGTGCGCCTTCGGCAGCGTGCGCTCGATCTGGACCGGAGTTGGCGGCGCGTCGCGGCGGGTGAACTCAACGCCTGACGTGAGGCGGATACCGCGGTTCATCGGCGCCAGCACAAAGCCCTGATCGGCATCGAGCACGGGATGGTTGAGCACGGCATTGCCGCGCGCGGCCAGATGCAGATGATAGCCGCGCTTCACCGCGAGCGGGATCGAATAGCCGAGCGGGCCGAACACCAGATCGGACCACGGCCCGAGCGCGATCACCGCCTCGCGCGCCACCACCGATCCTTGCGACGTCGTGACCCGCCAGCGCCGGTCCGGCTCCTGCTGCAGCGTTCTGGCATCGCCGGTGACAAACCGCCCACCCTTGCGTTTGAACAACGCGGCATAGGCTTTCGCCAGACCGCCGGGATCCGGAACGAAGCCGGGCTGGCGCAGATGGATCGCGCCCGCAAAGCTTCCACTGAGGTTCGGCTCCCGCTCGGCGATCGCCTTGGCATCGAGAATGTCCGCTGTCACGCCATATTGCCGCGCCCGCTCCAGCTCGGCGCTGGCCTTGGCGAGCGATCCCGGCGAGCGAAAAAGCTTGATCCAGCCATCCCTGCGCAACAACTCCGAGACCCCCGCCTCCGCGATCAACGCCTCATGCTCGTCGAGAGAGCGGCGGATCAACGGCAGCACGCTCATGGCTCCCCGCAGGGCGCGGTCCGGCCGCGAAGCCATGTAGTAGCGGAGCAGCCACGGCAGGAAGGACGGCAGATCAGCCGGGCTGTAACGCACCTGCGGCGCGCGGTTCGTTGCGTAATGCAGGATCTCGCCGAGCGCGCGGGGAAACATGTAGGGGAAGACCGAGGCGACCTCGATGATTCCAGCATTGCCGTAGCTCGTCTCCTCGCCCGCCAGCTCATGTCTGTCGACGAGGATGACGTCGCGTCCGCGCTGTTGCAGGTGCAGCGCAGCGCCAACACCGACCATGCCGGCGCCCAGTATGAGAACGTCGGCCCTTAGTTCCGCCATCCGGCACTCCAAAAATTTAATGTCACGAGCGCTTTTGGGGCGCCTGGAGTGAAGCTAGCTATTGCCGCCTGCCCACGCAAACCGGCCGGGTTTTCGGGGGAAATGCGCTTGCGTGGCGGCAAAACTCTGGCAACATGGCGCGAGGATAGCCCCAGCAATGTTGCGAAAATACAAGGGCTGAGAGCGGGAGAGCGTAAGCAAATGTCGGTACGTCGAATCTTGTTGGCAGCCAGCGTCGTTTCAATCGTCGCGCTGGCGATGGCGCCGGCATCGAGTCAAACCCTGCGTTATGCCAATCAAGGCGAGCTCAAGTCGCTCGATCCCTACACATTGAAGGAAACGACGACGATCGCCCACCATGCCCATGTCTATGAGGGCCTGGTCACGCGCGACAAGGAACTGAAGATTGCGCCTGCGCTCGCTGAGAGCTGGGAGACGCTGAGCCCGACCCACTGGCGCTTCCACCTGCGCCACAACGTCAAATTCCACAATGGCGATCCCTTCACCGCCGATGACGTGGTTTTCTCGGCCCAGCGCGTTCGCGCCAACGGCTCCAACTTCCTGTCCAACGTCCCGCCCGACGCCAAGTTCGTCAAGGTCGACGACTACACGGTCGACGTGATGCTGGATGCGCCCAATCCCATTCTGATCTCGCAATGGGACGGCTGGTACATCATGGACAAGAAATGGTGCGAGGAGCACGACGCGGTGGCTCCGACACCGGCGTCCGCGACCACGCCGAGCTACGCCTCGCTGCACGAGAACGGCACCGGCCCGTTCACGATCGAGAGCCATCAGCCCGGCGTGAAGACCGTGTTCAAGGCGTTTCCCGGCTGGTGGGGCAAGCCTGAGCATAATCTGAAGGAAATCGTCTTCACTCCGATCGGCTCGGACGCCACCCGCGTCGCCGCGCTGCTGTCGGGCGAGGTCGACGTCATCGAGCCGGTTCCGCTGCAGGACATCCAGCGGGTGAACGCGAGCGGCACCGCGACCGTGATGAACGGCCCGGAGATCCGCACCATCTTCCTCGGCATGGACCAGAGCCGTGACGAGCTGCTCTATTCGAGCGTGAAGGGCAAGAACCCGTTCAAGGACGTTCGCGTCCGCGAGGCCTTCTACAAGGCGATCGATATCGAGGCGATCAAGAACCGCGTCATGCGCGGGCTTTCGACGCCGTCGGCGCTGATGATCGCGCCGCAGCTATATGCGCTGTCCAAGGAGTTCACCCGGCCGAAATACGACCCTGATGGCGCCAAGAAGCTGCTCGCCGAGGCCGGCTATCCCGATGGCTTCCAGCTCACCATGGATTGCCCGAACGACCGCTACGTCAACGACGCGGCGATCTGCCAGGCGGTGGTCGGCATGCTGGCGCGCATCGGCGTCAAGGTCGATCTGTTGGCGCAGCCCAAGGCGCTCTATTTCGCCAAGGTCTTGAAGCCGGGCGGGTTCAAGACCTCATTCTACCTGCTGGGCTGGACGCCGGCCTCGATGGACTCGCACAACGTGCTGCATGACATCCTGGGCTGCCGCGACGACCCGAAGGACCCCACGAGGGGCGAGGCCAATCTCGGCGGCTACTGCAACAAGGATCTCGATGCGCTGACCGACAAGATCCTGGTCGAGGCCGACACGGCCAAGCGCGACCAGATGATCAAGCAGGCCTATGAGATCTCGATGAAGGACTATGCCTACATCCCGCTGCACCAGCAGGCCTTGTCCTGGGGCGTGTCGAAAAAGGTCAAATTGACCCAGCGCGCCGACAATCAGGTGCTGCTCTACTGGTCAACCAAGCAGGAAGAGTAGGCGATTGACATCAGAGGTCCCGGGACTCATGGCTTCCGGGACCTTGTGTTTCAGGCCTCGCAACGAAGCGCGCCGCAGTCGGAGCATGATCGTGACTCGAAGGGCCGCGTTGGCGCAAAGTGGACCCGGGTTTCCGGTAAGATCATGCTCAAACAGTAAAGAGAAGTGAAAGGATCATATGCTCGCTTTCACTCTTCGCCGGGCGATCCAGGCGATCGGCGTCATGATCGCCGTCGGAATCATCGCGTTCTCGATGTTCCGCTTCGCCGGCGACCCCGTCAACCAGATGGTTTCCATCGATACGCCGGCCTCCGAGCGCGCCGCGATGCGTAAATCGCTGGGGCTCGACGATCCGATCGCCGTGCAGTTCACGCGCTATTTCGTCAATGCCGCGCAATTCAATTTCGGCATCTCCTATCAATTTCGCCAGCCGGTCGCGAGCCTGTTGAAGGAGCGGATGCCGGCGACGCTGGAGCTCGCGATCGTCGCCACCATCTTCGCGATCGTGTTCGGCATCCTGATGGGAGTCTATTCGGCACTGCACAAGGATTCGCTGCTCGCAAAGCTTTTCCAGGCCGTCTCACTGATAGGAATCTCATTGCCGACCTTCTTGATCGGCATCCTGCTGATCTATCTGTTCGCGGTCGTCCTCGGCTGGCTGCCGTCGTTCGGCCGCGGCCAGGTGGTGAAGCTCGGCTGGTGGACGACGGGCCTGCTCACCGTCTCCGGCCTGAAGGCGCTGATCATGCCCTCGATCACGCTCGGCCTGTTCCAGATGACGCTGATCATGCGGCTGGTGCGCGCCGAGATGCTGGAGGTGCTGCGCACCGACTATATCCGCTTCGCGCGCGCCCGCGGACTCACCACCCGCGCCATCCATTTCGGACATGCCTTGCGCAACACGCTGGTGCCGGTCATCACCGTTGCGGGCTTGCAATTTGGCTCGGTAATTGCATTTGCGATCATCACCGAAACCGTGTTTCAGTGGCCGGGGATGGGCCTGTTGTTCATTCAAGCCGTGCAAAATGTCGATATTCCCATCATGGCGGCCTATCTACTGATGGTCTCGCTGATCTTCGTCACCATCAACCTGGTGGTTGATATCCTCTACACCGTCGTCGATCCGCGCCTGCGCTCGACCATCAGCCGGCCGGCATAGAGCCATGAGCGACGCCGTCGTCCCCGATCACACCGACCAGACCGCGACGCCCGCGCGCCCCTCCTCAGGCTGGTTCAAGCGCGCGATCGATAGCGACCTGTTCTATTCCTTCCGCCGTTCCAAGCTCACCATGCTTGCAGCCGCGCTAACCCTGCTGTTCTTCCTGCTTGCGATCTTCGCGCCGCTGCTGTCGGTGCAGAATCCGTTCGACCCGGCGCAGCTGCAGCTCGCCAATTCGCGCTATGCCCCGCTCTGGACCGCCGATGGCCAAAGCCCGTTCCTGCTCGGTACCGACGAGCAGGGACGCGACGTGTTGTCCGCGATCCTCTATGGCCTGCGCATCTCGCTCACCGTCGGCGTGCTGGGCGTGCTGTTCTCGGGGGTGCTGGGCATCGCGCTCGGCCTGATCGCGGGCTATGTCGGCGGAGCGGTCGATGCTCTGATCATGCGCATCGCCGACGTGCAGCTGACCTTCCCGGCGATCCTGATCGCGCTGCTCGTCAACGGCGTCGCCCTATCCGTGTTCGGCAATCGCATGGATGCGATGAGCATGCTGGGCGTGCTGGTGCTGGCGATCGGCTTGAGTTTCTGGGTGCAATATGCGCGCACGGTGCGCGGCACGGTGCTGGTCGAGAAGAACAAGGATTATGTCGCGGCTGCGCAGCTGATCGGCCTGCCCGCGCCGGTCATCATGCTGCGCCATGTGCTGCCGAACGCGATGGGGCCGGTGCTGATCATCGCCACCATCAATCTGGCGCTTGCGATCATCACTGAAGCGACGCTGTCGTTCCTCGGCGTCGGCCTGCCCGACACCATGCCCTCGCTTGGCACGCTGATCCGGATCGGCAACAACTACCTGTTCGCCGGCGAATGGTGGATCGTCGCCTTCCCCGGCATTGCGCTGGCGGCGCTGATCCTCTCCATCAACCTGCTCGGCGACTGGCTGCGCGACGCGCTCAACCCGAAACTCCGATGACCGAACCTGTTCTTTCCGTGCGCAACCTGCAGGTGGAGTTCGCGACCCGCCGCCAGACCTTGCGCGCGATCGACGGCGTTTCCTTCGATATCGCCAAGGGCGAGGTGCTCGGCGTGGTCGGCGAGTCCGGCGCCGGCAAATCCGTGACCGGGCTTGCCGTGATCGGACTCATTGATCGTCCAGGACGAATCTGCGGCGGCGAGATCCTGCTTTCCGGCGTGCGGATCGATCATCTGCCGCCGGAAGAGATGCGCCGGATCCGGGGAAAAAGGATCGGCATGATCTTTCAGGATCCGCTGACCAGCCTCAATCCGCTCTATCGGATCGGCGACCAGATCGTCGAGACCATCAAGACGCATACCTCGCTCTCAGATAGCGCGGCGCGAAAACGCGCGATCGATCTGCTCGCCGAGGTCGGCATTCCCGCGCCCGACAAACGCATCGATGGCTATCCGCATGAGTTCTCCGGCGGCATGCGCCAGCGCGTGGTGATCGCGCTTGCGATCTGCGCCGAGCCCGAGCTGATCATCGCCGACGAGCCGACCACCGCGCTCGACGTCTCCGTGCAGGCGCAGATCATCACGCTGATCAAGCGGCTCGGCCGCGACCACGGCACCGCTGTGATGCTGGTGACTCACGACATGGGCGTGATCGCGGAAACCTGCGACCGCGTCGCGGTGATGTATTCCGGCCGCGTCGCCGAGATCGGTCCGGTGCAGGATGTCGTGAAGAATCCGCTGCATCCCTACGCCAAGGGCCTGATGGGCGCGATCCCGACGCTGTCAGGCGACGACAAGCGGCTGGTGCAGATTCCGGGCTCGATGCCGCGGCTGTCGGCGATCCCGCCGGGCTGCTCCTTCAACCCGCGCTGCTCATTTGCATTCGACCGCTGCCGCATCGAGCGGCCGGAGCCGATCCGCCATGGCGCGCAGGCGGTGGCCTGCCATCTCTATGATGCCTCGATGAAGGACAGCGCGGCATGAGCTTTGTCGACGTCAAAAACCTGCGGCGCGTGTTCAACGTCTCCAAGCCGTGGCTCAACCGCGTGCTCGAGGGCGGCCATCTCGAGTACCTGAAGGCGGTCGACGGCGTCACCTTCGATATCCGGAAGGGCGAGACCTTTGCCCTGGTCGGCGAATCCGGCTCCGGCAAGACCACGGTCGCGCGCATGATGGTCGGCCTGTTGCCGCCCAGTTCAGGCGAAGTCGTGATCGATGGCGTCTCGATGACCGATGCGAAGCAGGCGGGAGCGCGCCAGCGCCTGCGCCGTCGCATCCAGATGGTGTTTCAGGATCCCTATGCCAGCCTCAACCCGCGCTTTCGCGTCGATGCCATCGTCGCCGAGCCGATCCGCGCCTTCAACCTGATCGAGGGCGAGCGCCAGATCCGGGATCGCGTCGGCGAGCTTCTAGGCCTGGTCGGATTGCATCCCGATGACGGCACGAAATTCCCGCATGAATTTTCCGGCGGCCAGCGCCAGCGCATCGCCATTGCCCGGGCGCTCGCCTCGGAAGCCGAGTTCGTCGTCTGCGACGAGCCGACCTCGGCGCTCGACGTCTCGGTGCAGGCGCAGATCCTCAATTTGATGCGCGATCTGCAGGACAAGTTCGGCCTGACCTATCTCTTCATCAGCCACAATCTCGCCGTGGTCCGCCACATGGCGAGCCGGATCGGCGTGATGTATCTCGGCCGCATCGTCGAGATCGCGGAGGGGCGCGAGCTGTTCAGCCGGCCGCGCATGCCCTACACCAAGATGCTGCTCGGCGCGGTGCCTGATCTCGCGATGTCCGGCCGCCAGCGCGTTCCGGTCAAGGGCGAGATTCCCAATCCCATCGATCCGCCGCCGGGCTGCGCCTTCAACCCGCGCTGCCCGCTGGCTTTCGATCTCTGCCGCAAGGAAGCGCCCGCGCTGATCGATGGCGTCGCCTGCCATGCCGTGAATCTGGCGCCGGCGCCTGCCTGATCCTCTGATCGGAGCACGCAGAGCTGCTGGCATGCCAGTTGGCAGGACCGGCGCGCTGTGATCAAGTGCACACCGCGCCCTGAAGAAGGAGCCAATCCCATGGCCAGCAACATCAATCCCGATCCGTTCACGACCCGGCCCGAAATCGAAGGCACCTTTGGGGTCGTGACCTCGACCCACTGGATCGCGACCGCGGTCGGGATGGCCACGCTGGAAAAGGGCGGCAATGCCTTCGATGCCGCCGTTGCGACCGCGTTCACCCTGCAGGTGGTCGAGCCGCATCTGAACGGCCCGGGCGGCGACGTGCCCATCATCGTGCACGATGTGAAACGCGGCGCGACGGAGGTGATCTGCGGCCAGGGCACGGCCCCGGCCAGGGCGACGATCGCGCACTACAAGAGCGAGGGGCTGGAGATGGTACCCGGCACCGGCCTGCTCGCGGCCTGCGTTCCCGGCACCTTCGAGTCCTGGATGCTGCTGCTCCGCGACTACGGCACCATGCGGCTGCGCGACGTGCTGGAACCCGCGATATCCTATGCGCGGGACGGCTATCCGCTGGTGGAACGCGCCTCGGCGACCATCAAGACCGTCGAGCAATTATTCCGAAAACACTGGCCGACCTCGGCCGCCGTCTATCTGCCGAATAACGAGGTACCGAAGCCCGGCACCATCTTCACCAACCAAAAGCTTTCAGAGACTTATGCCCGCATCCTGAAGGAAGCTGAGAGCGCGGGCGGCGATCGCGTCGCCCAGATCGAGCGCGCGCGAAAGGCTTGGTCGCATGGCTTTGTGGCCGAGGCGATCGACAAGTTCTGCCGCACCCAGGAAGTCATGGACGTCTCGGGCTCGCCGCACAAGGGCGTGCTCACGGCCGACGACATGGCGCGCTGGGTGCCCACGGTCGAAGCGCCGCTCACCTATGACTACGGCCGCTACACCGTGCAGAAATGCGGTGTCTGGAGCCAGGGCCCGGTGATGCTGCAGCAACTCGCGCTGCTCAGGGGATTCCAGCTCGACGGGCTCGATCCGACTAGCGCCGAATTCATCCACCTGCAGATCGAATGCGCCAAGCTCGCCTATGCCGACCGCGAAAAATTCTATGGCGATCCCAAGTTCAACGAGATCCCGATCCAGACGCTGCTCTCGGATGCCTACAACGACCAGCGGCGCAAGCTGATCTCGGACAAGGCCTCGCTGGAGTTCATTCCGGGCTCGGTCGAAGGTTTTGGCTCGGTGGTGAAGCTGCGCCGCGCCGAAGGCCATCGCGAGGCGGTCGGCGCCATGGGCGCGGGCGAGCCGACCGTCGGCCGCTTCGGCGAGGTGCGCGGCGACACCGTGCATTTCGACATCATCGATACCGCGGGCAACATGATCTCGGCGACGCCCTCGGGCGGCTGGCTGCAATCTTCGCCGGTCATCCCTGACATCGGCTTCTGCCTCGGCAGCCGCGCGCAGATGTTCTGGCTGGAGGAGAATCATCCCGCCTCGCTCGCGCCGGGCAAGCGGCCGCGCACCACGCTGTCGCCGACCATGGCGCTGCGCGACGGCGAGCCGTATCTGGCTTGGGGCTCGCCCGGCGGCGACCAGCAGGATCAGTGGATCACGCAGTTCTTCCTGCGCCACGTCCATTGCAAGATGAACCTGCAGGAGGCGATCGATGCGCCGGCCTGGCACTCCGAGCACTTCCCGATCTCGTTCTGGCCGCGCACCGCGCGGCCCGGCGTGCTCGTGGTCGAGAACCGCGTGCCGAAAGCGAGCCGCGATGAGCTTGCCCGCCGCGGTCACGTGGTCGAGACCGGCCCGGACTGGTCGGAAGGCCGGCTCACGGCTGCGTCCCGAGTCGGCAAGCGCCGCCGCGCCGCCGCCAATCCGCGCGGCATGCAGGGCTATGCCGCGGGACGCTAAGAAGCAGAGATGACCTGGTCAATCATCGCAAGGGACACCGCTTCCGACCAGATCGGTATCGCGGTCGCAACCAAGTTTTTCGCCGTGGGCGCGCTGGTGCCGCATATCGCGGCGGGGATCGGCGGCGTCGCGACCCAGGCGCTGGTCAATCCCTATTATGGGATCGATGGCGTCAGGATGCTGCGCGAGGGCAAGAGCCCGCCGGAGATCCTGGCCGCGCTGCTCGCACGCGACGAGGGGCGCGAGAGCCGCCAGCTTCACATCATGGACGCGCGAGGCGCCATCGCCGCGCACACCGGCAAGGATTGCGTCGACTGGTGCGGCCATGTCGCGGGCGACGGCTTCTCCATCGCGGGCAACATGCTGGCGGGCGCGCGCGTGCTGGACGATACGGCCAGGGCCTATGCCGCGAACAAGGACCTGCCCTTTGTGCGCCGCCTGCTCGCCGCGATGCGCGCGGGCGAAGCGGCCGGCGGCGACAAGCGCGGCAAGCAGTCGGCGGCGCTGTTGATCCACGACAGCGAGGAATGGTCGGCGCTCGACCTGCGCGTCGATGACCACGACGATCCCCTCTCGGAATTGGAACGACTCGAGCGTGTCAGCCGCGAGCACTGGGTGCATTTTCGAAGGTTCCTGCCGACCCGGCAGAATCCGGCGGGGATCACCGATCGCGCCACCATCGATGCCGGCATCGAAGCGGCAATCACGGGCGAGAAATGACCGCGAGCCCGCTGATCGACATCCAGCGCCTGCGCGTGCTGTTCCATGGTGATGACGGCCGCACCACGCATGCCGTCGACAGTGTCGACCTCTCGGTCGCCAATGGCGCGACGCTCGGCCTTGTCGGGGAGTCCGGTTGCGGCAAGAGCGTGACGTCGCTCGCGATCATGGGGCTGCTCTCGAAACAATCCGCCGAGGTAACGGGCGCGATCCGCTTCGACGGCGTCGACCTGTTGGAAGCCGGCGACCAGGCGCTGCGCGACCTCCGCGGCAATCGGCTCGCCATGATCTTCCAGGAGCCGATGACCTCGCTCAATCCGAGTTTTACGATCGGCGACCAGATCATCGAGACGATCCTGCGTCATCGCGGCGGCTCGCGCCGCGCCGCCCGCGAACGCGCCGTCGAGCTGCTGCGCCGGGTGCACATCCCCTCGCCCGAGAAACGCATCGATGATTATCCACACAAGCTGTCGGGGGGCATGCGCCAGCGCGTAATGATCGCGATGGCGCTGGCGTGCGATCCGAGGCTGTTGATCGCGGACGAGCCCACCACCGCGCTCGACGTGACGCTGCAGGCGCAAATCCTGGAGCTGATGCGCGAGCTGAAGGCCGAAAGCGGCGCGGCGATCATCCTGATTACCCATGATCTCGGCGTCGTCGCCGAGGTCTGCGACGAGGTCGCGGTGATGTATGCCGGCGAGATCGTCGAGCGCGCCGCCGTCGATGAGCTGTTCGCTTCGCCGCAACATCCCTATACGGTGGGCCTGCTCGGCTCGATCCCGCGGCTCGATCACCGCACCTCGCATCTCGCCACCATCGAGGGCATCGTGCCGAACATGGCGAACCCGCCGGCCGGCTGTCGCTTTGCCGCGCGCTGTCCCTTCGTGATGGAGGCCTGTACCAAGGCGCCGCCACAGCTTACGGAGCTCTCGCCCGGCCACACCTCGCGCTGCATCCGCGCGCCATTGGAACGGCTGGTGTCGTGATGGCGCTGCTCGAAGCCGAAAACCTGGTCAAGCATTTCCCGGCCTCGCGCAACCTGTTCGGCCGGCCGACATCGTTCGTGCGCGCCGTCGACGGCGTCAGCTTCCACGTTGAGGCCGGCGAGACGCTGGGCCTCGTCGGCGAATCCGGTTGCGGCAAGTCGACCGTCAGCCGCCTGGTGCTGCGGCTGATCGAGCCGGATGCAGGCCGCGTGCGTTTCGATGGCCGAGACTTGCTCGCGCTCGATGCGGGCGAGCTGCGCGCCTTCCGCCGGCAGGCGCAGATCATCTTCCAGGACCCCTACGCCTCGCTCAATCCGCGCATGACGGTGGGCCAGATCCTGGGCGAGCCGCTGGCGCTGCATGATCTCGTGCGGCCGAACGCGCGCCGCGCCCGGATCGAGGAATTGCTGCGGCTGGTCGGCCTCGAGCCGCGTTTCGTGCGCCGCTATCCGCACGAATTCTCCGGCGGCCAGCGCCAGCGCATCGCGATTGCGCGCGCGCTCGCGGTCGAGCCGAAACTGATCATCTGCGACGAGCCGGTCTCCGCGCTCGACGTCTCGATCCGCTCGCAAATCCTCAATTTGCTGCGCGATCTGCAGGACCGGCTCGGCCTCTCCTACATTTTCGTCTCGCACGATCTCGCGGTCGTGAAGCACATCGCCGACCGCGTCGCCGTGATGAATCTCGGGGGCATTGTCGAGACCGCACAGACGCAGGCGCTATTCGCGTCGCCCCGCCATCCCTATAGCCGCGCGCTGCTGTCAGCCATTCCCGTGCCGAAGCCGCAAGCCAAGCACGGGCGCATGATTCTGCAGGGCGAGCAGCCGAGCGCGCTCAATCCGCCCTCCGGTTGCCGCTTTCACACCCGCTGCCCGTTCGTGATCGAGCGCTGCCGCACCGAGGTGCCGCAGCTGATCGCGGACGACACGGGACACGCCGTCGCCTGTCATCGTAGCGCGGAACTGCCGCCGGCCGAGGGCGTCGTTCCCACCGACGGCGGCTTTTCGCCGGCGCTTGCGAAGCTGGTCGCCGCCTTCAGTCTTTCGGAGGAAGGACCGGCGGGCCGCGGTGTTGGTATAGTCGGTACCTCAACCAAGGTGTAATCGGATTTCAGAGGACGGAAGCGATGAAGATCCTGCGTTTGGCGGCAGCAGCGGCTTTGCTGGTCATTTCCTCGGCGAGTGCCTTCGCCGAAACCACGCTGCGCATCGGCCTTGCCGAAGACCCTGATGTGCTCGATCCGACCATGGCGCGCACCTATGTCGGCCGCATCGTGTTCGCGGCCTTGTGCGACAAGCTGTTCGATATCGACGAGCATCTCAACATCGTGCCGCAGCTTGCGCTCTCGCACGAGACCTCCGCCGACGGCAAGGAAGTCACCATCAAGCTCAGGCCGAACGTGAAATTCCAGGACGGCGAGCCGCTCGATGCCGAGGCCGCCAAATTCTCGCTGGAGCGTCATCTCACCTTCCCCGGCTCGTTCCGCAAGCCGGAGCTTGCGTCGGTCGATCATGTCGAGGTGGTCGATCCTCTCACCGTCAAGCTGGTGCTGAAGACCCCGTTCTCGCCGCTGATCGCGCAGCTCACCGACCGCGCCGGCATGATGGTGGCGCCGAAAGCCGCCAAGACCGAGGGCGACAAGTTCGCCCTGCATCCGGTCTGCGCCGGTCCCTACAAATTCGTCGAGCGCGTGCAGCAGGACCGCATCGTGCTGGAGAAATTTGCGGATTACTGGAACAAGGACAACGTCTTCATCGACAAGATCATCTACCTGCCGATCGTCGATCCTACCGTCCGGCTCGCCAACCTGAAATCGGGCGGGCTCGACCTCATCGAACGCGTCCTCGCCACCGATATCAAGGACGTGCGCGCCGATGCCAACCTCAAGCTCTCGAGCGCGATCGAGCTCGGCTATCAGGGCATCACGCTCAATATCGGGCATGACAAGAACAAGGGGCCGCTTAGCCAGTCCGCCAAGGTGCGGCAGGCGCTCGATCTCGCGATCGACCGCGAAGCCATCAACCAGGTTGTGTTCAACGGCGAGTTCAAGCCGGGTAACCAGTGGGTCAATCCGGATCACCCCTATTATCAGAAGGACTTTCCGGTCCGCGCCCGCGACCTGGAAAAGGCCAAGGCGCTCCTGAAGGAAGCCGGCGTGACGCCACCGGTCGCCGTCGACTTCATGGTCCCGAAAGGGCCGGAGACCGAGGCGACTGCGCAGGTCGTCCAGTCGATGGCGGCGGAAGCCGGATTCGACATGAAGATCCGCGTCACGGAGTTTGCAACCTCATTGAAGCAGGCCGAAGCCGGTGAATACCAGGCTTTCATGCTCGCCTGGAGCGGCCGCATCGATCCCGACGGCAACTCTTACGTGTTCCTGCACAGCAAGGCGCCGCAGAACTACAGCGAATGGGTCAATGCCGATGCCGACAAGGCGCTCGACGACGCGCGGCTGGTCACGGATATGGCCAAGCGCAAGGAGATCTACCGGAGGCTGACCAAGCTCGCGATGCAGGATGAGCCGATTCTTTATCTCTATCACCGCCGCATCCTGATCGCGCACACCAACAAGCTCGAAGGCTACAAGCAGATGCCCGACGGCCTGGTGCGCGTGATCGGGCTGAAGCTGAAGTGAGTATCTGGTATTGCTGAACTTCCTCGCGCGCCGCATCGCCCAGCTCATCCCGACACTGTTCTTCGTGTCGATCCTGATCTTTTCGCTGCAACATCTGTTGCCCGGAGACCCGGCGCTGGTGATGGCGGGCGAGGAGCAAGACCCTGCCGTGATCGAGCAGATCAGGCATCAATACCGGCTCGATCGGCCGATCCCGGTGCAATATGTCTACTGGGTCAAGGGCGTGCTATCAGGCGATTTCGGCGAGTCCTTGCGCATCAAGGTACCGGTGCGCGCGCTGATCGAGCAGAAGCTGCCGGTCACCCTGCAGCTCGGCTCGATGGCGATCGTGATCGCCTTCCTGATTGGGATTCCCGCTGGCATCATTTCGGCCGTGAAGCGCAATACCGTCTGGGATTACGGCGCCAACATCTTTGCGCTCTGGGGCATCTCGACGCCGAACTTCTGGCTCGGAATCATGCTGATCTTCCTGTTCTCGATCGAGCTCGGCTGGCTGCCGGCCTCCGGCTACGTGTCGCCGACCGAGAATTTGAAGGCCAGCCTTGCCGCCACCATCATGCCGGCCTTCGTGCTCGGCAATGCGATCGCGGCGGTCCTGATGCGCCACACCCGCAGCGCCATGTTGCAGGTGCTGGAAAGCGACTATGTGCGGACGGCGCGCGCGAAGGGCCTGTCCGAGCGCTCGGTGATCCTCAAGCACGCGATGCGCAACGCGCTGACGCCTGTGATCACGTTAGGCGCGCTCGAGCTCGGCACGCTCTTGTCCGGAGCGGTGCTGACCGAGCAGATCTTCTCCATTCCCGGCTTCGGCAAGCTGATCGTCGATGCCGTGTTCAACCGCGACTACGCCGTGGTGCAGGGCGTCGTGCTGGTGACGGCGACGATCTATATCACGCTGAACCTGATCGCCGACATCGCCTATATCCTCGTCAATCCGCGACTGCGGGGCTGAGCCGTGACCGACGCCGTACTCAGCGACATCCCCGCTTCCGCAGCCGACGAGCTGGAAAGCCCGGCGCGGCGCGCACTGCGGAGGCTATTCAAACGCAAGGGCGCGGTGATCGGCCTCGTCGTGCTCTCGACCTTCATCCTGCTCGCGCTCTTCGCCTCCTTCGTCGCCCCTTATGACCCGATTGCGACCAGCTGGTCGCTGGTGCGCAAGCCGCCTTCCGCGGCGCACTGGTTCGGCACCGATGAGCTCGGCCGCGATGTCCTCGCCCGCGTCATCTATGGGACGCGCGCCTCGCTGCTTGCGGGTGCGATCTCGGTCGGCATCGCGCTCACCATTGGCGTGCCGCTCGGGCTGATCTCCGGCTATCGCGGCGGCTTTGTCGACGCGCTGATCAGCCGCATCACCGACGCCATGCTGGCCTGCCCGTTCCTGATCCTCGCGATCGCGCTCGCGGCCTTCCTCGGCCCAAGCCTCGGCAACGCCATGATCGCGATCGGTGTCTCGGCGACGCCGATCTTCGTGCGGCTCACCCGCGGTCAGGTGATGAGCGTCAAGGTCGAGGATTATGTCGAGGCGGCCCGCGCCATGGGCAATCCGCGCTGGCGGATCGCGCTGTTCCATATCCTGCCCAACATCATGCCGGCGCTTTTGGTGCAGGCGACGCTGTCGATTGCGGTTGCGATCATCGCCGAAGCGGCGCTGTCGTTCCTGGGACTGGGCCAGCAGCCGCCCGCGCCGTCCTGGGGCAGCATGCTGAATGCGGCGCAGCGCTTCCTCACCAACGCGCCGTGGATGGCGATCTGGCCAGGGCTCGCGATCTTCCTCGTGGTACTGTCGCTCAATCTGGTGGGCGACGGCCTGCGCGATGCGCTGGATCCAAGGGAGCGGTAAATCTCACCGCATTCGTCATTGCGAGGAGCGAAGCGAAGCAATCCATGGCGCCGTAAGCGGCGATATGGATTGCTTCGTCGCTTCGCTCCTCGCAATGACGAAATTCGTCAAATCACCACCTCCCGCATCACCCTCCGGCAGTCCATCTCATATTCGAGATCGATCACGGGCGGCCGGGCGAAGTGCCAGGTGAGGCCCGCCCGCGCGGCGCCGCGGCGAACGATGGCATCGGCAAAGACCGGGTGAACGTTATGCACGGTGTAGGTGTGCGTTGCGGTGGCGTCCTTCCAGCCCAAGCCGAACTCGGCCATGCGCTTTTCCATCACGCCGACGACATAGCGAATCTTCTCCGCCATCCCTTCGGGGCTGAGGTCGCGGTAGCGCACCGTCCGCTCCGCGTAGCTGCCGCCGCCTTCCTGCGACTCGCCGCTGCCGGCGATCACAAAAGTTGGGGTCGAGTTCTGGCTCGGCCGCGTGAAGGAGAACGCATAAAACGACGGCTCGGACGGCGGGTCGATCTCGGGACAGACATTGCTGCGCGCGACCGGATTGGTCTTGCCGTCATAGATGCCCCACTGCGCGAGCGTCTTCACATAGCGCTCGTTGAATTTGCGAAAGCCCTCGTCGGTGAACGCGGCGGGCGAACGCAGCTCGCAGGCGCAGAAGGAAGTCAGCGGCCGTCCCGCCGCCTGGATGTAGTTCGCGACAGCAGCGAAGCCTTCCGCGAGCGGCAGCCATTTGTCGAAGCGGACGCGTTCAATCTCGTAACCCGGCAAAGCCGCCGAACCGGCGGAGTATTGAAACACAGCCGGGATGAACCGGTAATTGCCGGCGGGAAAATCGCTGACCATCTGAGCTGATCCTATTCCAGTTGCATGCGGACGCCCTTGGCGCCGTTGAGAAGCCGCTTCAGGTGGAAGCCGGCGAGCGGATCGTCCGCATGCAGGCCGACGAGCGCGGCAAAGGCCGGCATCGCGGCGGCATCGCCGGCCTCGAGCTTGGCGAAAGCCTCCGAATATTGCGCGATCGCCGGGGCCGAAAACACCTCGTCGCGCAGCGGCTCAAAGACGCGAAGGGGCTCGCTGCGCCCGCGCAGCACGATATCGCCGACCGGCCGGCCCTTGAAATTCTCTGCCGCCTTGGCCACGGATTCGCTGACGCAGATGCGGGTGCCGAGATGCTTGTTGGCGGCTTCCAGCCGCGCCGCCGTGTTGATGGTATCGCCATAGGCGGTGTAGTCGAAGAACCTCTTGCCGCCGAAATTGCCGACCAGCACGGGACCGGCATGCACGCCGATGCGCGTCGTGCCGAAGCTCACGTCCTTGGCCCGCCAGCGGTCACGGAATTCGACGGCCCAGTCGTCGAGATCATGCGCGCAGGCGACCGCCCGCGTGGCGTAATCGGCCTGATCGCCGGGCGCGTTGAACAGGATATGGATGCCGTCGCCGATGATCTTGCCGACCGTGCCCTCATGCGCGAACACGATCTCGGTCATCCCGCCCATATATTCGTTGAGAAGTAAGCCCAGCACGTCGGGCGCGATATTCTCCACCAGTGAGGTGAAGCTGGTGACGTCGGTGAAGATCGCGGCGACCTCGCGGCGATGCACGTCGAGGCCGCCGCTTTCGCCGTTGGAGACCAGACGGCTTGCGATCTGCGGCGAGAAATAACGCGACAGCGAAGCGTGCGCGCGTTCGGCGTCGGCCTGGCGCCGGCGCGCCTCGCGCAGCATCTCGACATGACGGATGGTCTTGTCGATGGTGACTTCGAGGTCGCCGAAATCGATCGGCTTGGTGAGGAAGTCGAAGGCGCCGCGGTTCATCGCGGTGCGGATGTTGCTCATGTCGCCATAGGCCGACACGATGATGGTGGACTTCCTGTCCTTGTCCTCGGCTTCCTGAAGCCTCGCGAGCAGCGACAGCCCGTCCATGCCGGGCATGTTGATGTCGCTTACCACCATGTCGACATGCGGATTCCGTTCGAGCGTCTGCAACGCCTCGAGGCCGTCATGGGCGAACATCACCTTGACGGCGCCATCTCGGATCTGCCTGCGGAATTTCTGCAGGATCAGGGCCTCGAGATCGGCCTCGTCGTCGACGAACAGAATAGTCGCTGTCATGCGGCCTGTCCGAGCCGGTTGTCGATCTCCTGCCGCAGCACGGCAAAGTCGATCGGCTTGGTCAACAAACCTTCCGCGCCGCGCTCGATCGCCTTCTTGCGCGTCTCGGCGTCGCCATAGGCGGTGATCATGATGACCGGCACGTCCGGCCGTTTCGCGCGCACCTCTGGCAGCATCTCCAGCCCGCTCATGCCGGGCATGTTGACGTCCGACAGGATCAGGATCAGCGAGGGATCGCGGACGTCGGCCGCACGCTCGAGCGCGGCCGGCGCCGATGGCGCGAATTCCATATGAAACCGGCCCGAGCGCAGATCGCGCCGGAACTGCTGGCGGAATAGTGACTCGACGTCGGGTTCGTCATCGACAACGAGAATGTAAACGCTCACCGCGTGCCTCCAGTATTGCCTTGGGCCGCCAGCGTGCGCGGCAGCGTAATGATGAATTCGGTAAAAACACCGGGCTCGGTAGCCACGTCGATCTTGCCGCCATGCTGTTTCACCACGATGTCGTGGCTCATGGAAAGCCCGAGGCCAGTTCCCTCGCCCGCCGGCTTGGTCGTAAAGAAGGGATTGAACATTTTCTCCTTTACTTCCCGAGGGATGCCCGTGCCGTTGTCGCGAATGCGGATTTCGACCCTGTTGCCGAGGTTCTTCGTGCTCGCCGACAAGGTCGGCTCGAAGTCGCCATTGGCGGCCTCCTTGCGCTTGTTGGCGGCATAGAATCCATTCGAGATCAGATTGAGGAAAACGCGGGTGATCTCCTGCGGATAGAGATCGACCTGGCCTGCGTCCGGATCGAGGTCGCGCTTGAGCGTGATGTTGAAGCCGCTCCTTTCCGCGCGGGCGCCGTGATAGGCGAGATTGAGGCTCTCCTCGACGATTGCGTTGATGTCGGCCGGGCGATGCTCGCCAGATCCTTCGCGCGAATGCAAGAGCATGTTCTTGACGATCGAGTCGGCACGCTTGCCGTGCTGCACGACCTTCTCCAGGTTGCCCTTGAGCATATGCGTGAGCTCTTCGATCTCCTCGCGCGTCCTGTCCTCCATCTCCGTGGTCTTGAGCACGTCATTGAGCTCGTCGATCAACTCGCCCGACAGGGACGAGAAATTGTTGACGAAATTGAGCGGGTTCTTGATCTCGTGCGCGATGCCGGCGGTGAGCTGGCCGAGGGAAGCCAGCTTCTCGGTCTGGACCAGGCGATCCTGCGCCGTACGGAGGTCGTCGAGAGAGCGGGACAATTCGTTGGTGCGGTCGCGCAATTCGTTCAGGAGTCGGGCATTCTCGATTGCGATCACCGCCTGCTTGGCAAAGTTGGTGACAAGCTCGATCTGCTTGTCGCTGAACAGCTTGACTTCCTGGCGATAGATCGTGATGGCGCCGACCAGCTCGTTTTCCTTGAGCATCGGCACCGCGACGATGGTCCGGGCTCCGGCAAGGTCGGTGTTCGCGCGGCGTATCGGGTTGCCCTCGATATAGGCCTTGTCGGCCTTGGCGTCCTCGAGCTGGATCACCTGCTTGTGCACCATCAACCGGCTCATCAGGTTTTCCGGACTCGGATGGATCACCGGCTCGCGCCGGCGCAGCTCGGCGAACGCTTCGGGCGCGTTGAAGAGCGCCACGCAACGCGCTGCATTCCCCTCCGCCAGCCACATCATCCCGAATTTCGCGTCGCAAATCCGCGTTGCGTTCTCGAGCATCTTCTGGAACACCGGCTGCAAGTCGCCGGCCGACGAGCTGATTGTCTCCAACACTTCCGATGTTGCGGTCTGCTGCTCCAGCGACTCACTCAATTCCGCCGTGCGCTGTTCGACCTTGTTTTCGAGGTCGGCATAGGACTCCTGCAACCTGGCGCCCATGTCGTTGAACTGGTCGGCAAGGCCTTCCAGCTCGTCGCCGGTCTTGATCGAGATGCGCTGGGCGAAATCGCCGCCGCCGATGCGTTCGGCGCCGGCGCGCAAGGCCTGGATCGGGCCGACCATGCGGCGGGCGAGGAAGATTCCCGCGAGCACCGCGAAGATCGAGGCCGCGAGCAGCACGACCGCGAGACGCTGCAGCGCGGCATAGAGCGAGGCATAGGCCTCCTCCACCGGCAATTCCACGAACATGGTCCAGTGCAGCGGGTTGATCGGCGCGGACGCCGTCAGCACGTCCTGGCCCTGGATGTTCTTGGCCTCTTCGAGCCCTTCCGGGATGGAGCCGCCATTGCCCTGCGCCATCCGCACCTGCGGCAGCTTCGACATGTCGGTGTTGCGCAACACCAGGCTGATATCGGGATGCGCGATCAGCCGCCCCTGCGAACCGACCACATAGGCATGGCCGTGCTCGCCGACCTTGATCTGGGAGACGACGTCCCAGATCAGCTTGAGATTGACCTCGGCGATGGAGACGCCGGCATCCTTGCGGGTACCGGCCAGCGCCAGGGTCATGTAGGGCTCGGACTCGCGGCGGAAATAGACCGGGCCGTAATAGACCTTGTGGGCAACGGCCTCGGTGAATTTCGGATCCTTGGAAAGGTCGAGGCCGGAGTCGATCACGTCCATGGCAAGCCGCGATACCCTGAGCCGCTCATGGCCGGTCGAATCGACCTGGGCGAGCTCGGTGATGGCGGGCACCTGGCGCAACAGGCGCAGCGCGTCGAACCGGCGGTTCTCCAGCGACGCCGCCGACCACGGCAACTGGGTGGTCCAGCCCAGCTGGCTTTCGATTTCCTTGATGAACTGGCCGATCTTGGCGGCGGCAGCTTCGGCCTGCTCGTGCTGAATCCGGATCAGGGCGGCCTTATGCTCGCGATAGTAGAAAATGACCTCGAAAATGCCGTTGGAGAGCAGCGCCACCGCGACCACCGCGACGAACAGCGCGACATATTTTGTGAAAAGCCGGCTTCGGAAATTGGTTCGCGGCGCCTTCCCTACAGCCCCCGCCTCCGCCGCGGGCGATCCCGCAAGCGTACGGCCTTCCGGCGTATCCGGGTGAAGGGAAATGGTCATCGCGCGCCTTTTTAGCAAGAAGGCACGGGCTTGTCTCTTGCCGCGATGCGGTAACTCGTCCAGATCAACCCGCGAAAACGGCGGCGCCAATTTGCCGCCGCCGTGGAAAAATTTGCGCCTAATCCGGCGTTCAGGTCGGCTTGAGCTGCTGTCGGCCGAGATCGTAATCGGCAATCTGCCGGGTCCGCTCGGAAGAGGCGTTGGCCTGATGGTCCGTGGCTATCGCGACATAGACCGCGGGCAGCACGAACAGGGTGAACAGCGTGCCGATCGACATGCCGGCCACGACGACAAGGCCGATCGAGAAGCGGCTCGCCGCGCCCGCGCCGGAGGCGGTCAAAAGCGGGATCAGGCCGGTGACCATGGCCGCCGTCGTCATCAGGATCGGACGCAATCGGATGCGGGCGGCCATCTCGATCGCCGACCGCTTGTCGAGCCCTTCGTTGAGCTGGAGCTCGTTGGCGAACTCGACCATCAGGATGCCGTGCTTGGTGATCAGCCCGACCAGGGTGAGCAATCCGACCTGGGTGTAGATGTTCACGGTGGCGACGCCGAAGAACAGCGGGATCAGCGCGCCGACGATCGCCATGGGCACGGAGATCATGATGACAAGCGGATCGCGCAGGCTCTCGAACTGCGCCGCCAGCACCAGGAAGATGATGATCAGCGCGAAGCCAAAGGTGATCGCGAGCTGGTTGCCTTCCTGCACATACTGCCGGGAGTCGGCGAGATAGTCGTGGCTGAAGCCGGCCGGCAGCTTCTTGGCTTCGCCCTCGAGGAAGTCGACCGCCTGGCCGACCGTGACGCCCGGCATCGGCACCGCCTGGAAGGTCGCGGAGTTGAGCTGGTTGTAATGGGTAAGTGCATTGGGATCGGTGCCGGTATCGATCGACACCACCGTCGACAGCGGCACCTGCTGCCCCGTGTTGGTCGGCACATAATAGCCGCCGAGCGATTCAGGCGAGAGACGGATGCCGCGCGGCACCTGCGGGATCACCTGATAGGAACGCCCTTCCAGATTGAAGCGGTTGACATAGTTGCCGCCGAGCAGGGTAGAGAGGGTATTGCCGATACTGGCCATGGTGATGCCGAGGTCGCTCGCCTTGGAGCGGTCGACCTTCACGCGCACGACCGGCTGGTTGAAGGCGAGGTCGCTGTCGCTGACGATGAACAAGCCGCTCTTGCGCGCGGCGTCCTTCAGCTTCTCCATCTGCTCATAGACGGCCTGGAAGGTGTTGGTCGAATTGATCACCATCTGCACGGGCAGACCGCCCGGCCCGCCCGGCAGCGGCGGCAGGTTGAAGGCGAACGCCTGGACGCCCTCGATCTTCGAGATCTCGGCCTGCACCAGCGGTTTCAGCTGGATCGACGAACGCTTCCGCTCGTCCCAGGGCTTGAGCAACATGCCGGCGATGCCGTTCTGTGGGCCATTGATGCCGTTGAGCGCAAAACGCAGATCGGTCTCGGGGAATTTCTGGAACGCCTTGTCGAGCTTGTCGCCGTAGTAGTCGAGATAGTCGATGTTGGCGTATTTCGGTCCCTTGATGATCGAGAACACGATGCCCTGATCCTCCTCGGGCGCGAGCTCCTTGGAGGTGTGCATATAGAGGAAGCCGACCAGGCCGAGGATCGTCAGCGCGAACAGGCCGGTGATCGGACGGTAGTCGAGCGAACGGTCGAGCTTGCGCCCGTACCAGCGCGTCAGCGCGCCGAACACGCGGTTGACCAGCCTGGAAAAGCGCCCCTCTTCCGCGGTCTTGAGGAAGACCGAGCACATCATCGGCGACAAGGTCAGCGCGATGATGCCGGAGACGATGACCGAGCCCGCGAGCGTAAAGGCAAACTCGCGGAACAACGAGCCGGTGAGCCCGCCGAGGAAGCCGATCGGCGCGTACACCGCGGCGAGCGTGATCGTCATCGAGACGACGGGGCCGACGATCTCGCGCGCGCCTTTCAGCGCGGCCTGTACCGGCGGCATGCCCTCTTCGAGATGGCGGTGGATGTTCTCCACCACCACGATGGCGTCGTCGACCACGAGGCCGATCGCCAGCACCATCGCGAGCAGCGTCAATAGATTGAAGGAGAATCCCGCCACCAGCATCAAGGTGCAGACGCCGATCAGCGACAGCGGGATGGTGACGACCGGGATAACCACGCTTCTGAGCGACGCCAGGAACAGGAAGATCACGACGACGACGATCAGCACCGCCTCGCCGAGCGTCTTCTGCACCTCGTCGATCGACGACTGGATGAACTTGGTGGAATCGTAGGCCACCTTCATCTTCATCGACGGCGGCAAATTGCGCTCGAGTTCGGGGAACAGCGCGCGCACACCCTTGACGATGGTCAGCGGGTTGCCCTGTGGGGTGGCCTGCACGCCGATGAAGATCGCGTGCTCGCCGTTGAAGGCAACGCTCGCATCCGTGCTCTGTGCGGCAAGCTCGACGGTTGCGATATCCTCCATCCGCACAAAACCGCCGTCCTTGGACTTGACGATCATGCGCCTGAACTGCTGGACGTTCTGCAGGTCGGTATTGGCCGAGACGTTGGAGACGATGTAGAAGCCCTTGGCTTGGCCCGCCGCCGCCTGGAAGTTATTCGCCTGGATCGCGGCCTGCACATCGCCCGGCGAGATGCCGCGGCCGGCCATCTTCACCGGATCGAGCCACAGCCGCATCGCAAAGGTCTGGCCGCCGAGGATATCGGCGGAGGCCACGCCATCGACGGTCGACATTACCGGCTGAACGACACGCGTGAGATAGTCCGAGATCGCGCTGCCCGTCAGCTCGTCGGAGGAGAAGCCGATATACATCACGGCCGTGGTCTGGCCCGTGGTCTTGGTGACGATCGGGTCGTTGGATTCCTTCGGGATCAGGTATTTGACCGAGTTCACCTTGGCGAGCACTTCGGTCAGCGCCTGGTTCGGATCGAAATTGAGCTTGATGTAGACCTGAATGGTCGAGGTGCCGAGCACCGAGGACGAGGTGAT
>Ga0207661_10000290_pt1 | contig 31735 bp, 23 predicted proteins | sample KBSC713LmetaG_FD_184337 | JGI IMG/M metagenome (GOLD analysis project Ga0207661, IMG submission 184337) | Corn rhizosphere microbial communities from Kellogg Biological Station, Michigan, USA - KBS C7.1-3L metaG (SPAdes) (version 2) | ecosystem: Host-associated > Plants > Roots > Rhizosphere ...
TCCTCACCGGCACCGCCGTCGAGGTTACGCCGGTCCGGTCGGCCGGCCCGTGGAGCTTCGAAGTCGGGGAGCTCAGCCGGCAGCTCGCCAGGGACTATGACGACCTGGTCCACGGCCGGATCCCGAACGCCTAAAGCCTTTTAAGTCTTAGTTGTGCGGTTATAAGCCGCTTCCCCGCACATCGCGGAGCGCCTGCTGGGGCGTAGCCAAGTGGTAAGGCACCGGTTTTTGGTACCGGCATTCGCAGGTTCGAATCCTGCCGCCCCAGCCAGCGCGTTCCCGAATTCAGTTGCCCGATGGCGCAAAAGAAAAGGGGCGGACCCGAAGGCCCGCCCCTGAACGCGTACGCTTTGTCTGCGAGCCTTAGCCGCGCTCGCCACGCTGCGCCGGAGGCGGCGGCGGGGGAGGCGGAGGCGGCGGCGCCGGGCAGGTATCCGTCGCCGGGATCACCGATCCATCCGGGCACGTCTGCGTCGCCGGAGGCGGCGGAGGCGGCGGAGGCGGCGGCGGAGGCGGCGGGGCCGCTTCGGCGCGCGCACCACCAACCAGGATGCCAACGCCAACGAGACCCGTCAGCGTGTGGGTGTGGTTGTTGTAGCGCGAATAACGACCTTCGGCCTTCACGTAGAACATGTCGGTGATGTTCTGCTCGAGGCCCGCACCCCAGACGTATCCGCTGTGGTTGCGGTGGTCGTAGTAGTAGCCCGGAGTCGACGCACCGCCGACACCACCCGGAGCGCCCGCCACGAACGGGACGAACTCCTTGCGCTGCTCATTACGGACGAAGCCGAGCTTGCCGTAGACGAGGGTGCCCGGAGACACCTCGACGCCGGCACGAGCGGCGAGACCCCATTCCTGGAAGGTCTTGTGGTTGGCGATTCCACCGCTTTGCAGCACGCCGCGGTTATCGGCCGGAGCGTACCAGAAAGTGCCCTCCGCGCCGAGCACGAAGCTATTGGCGACATAGGCATCGACGCCAACGGCGCCGCCCCAGCCCCAATGCGATTTTTTCGCACCTTCCGAATGCCAGCTGCTGATGCCCGTATCGGCCTCGGCCCGGAAGCCGCGTAGGCTCTGGGCGTCGGCCTGGGTGGCCGGCAGCGCCATGACCAATGCGAGCGCCGAGACAACGCCGGTTTGCAATAGCCTCATGAGTGTAACCCCTTTCTTCTGAAATAGAACTTTGTAACTGACCTGAGTTTTTGATTTCTTACCGACCGTAGCGTCAAATCTCCGAACAGCGTGTGGGTTCCAATACCAGCAAGCCGGTTTTTTCAAAAGCGAAACTCGCCCGCCGATGATCTGATCGGATGCGCGAGCCCGTTCTCCTTCTCACTTCAGCGACTTAGCAGCGACTCGCGGCCAATCGTGGCTACGCTTGATTACCACCCATGGTTCCAACTTTGACCCGGAAATTGGTTCGAGGTGTTGCGATAGTGCAACATCGCTCAATGCTGTCGAAGTTTGCGATTGTGATGCAAGTTGGAAGTAGCCACGGCTGCAGTGCGAGCAGACTGACGATTGCGCAGCCGCGCACAGCAGCTTCATATGCTCGAACCCAACGTTAATTGGTCTTCGCGAAATCACGAATACATCCCTGGCTTATTTTTCCGTTCAACGCCGAAGTCTCTACAAAGAACAACTAGGCATGGTTCTTTGCGGCAGGAATTACCGTGTCGCTTCGCAATACCTATGCCTAATAAATGTTAAACCTCGTCAGAAGAGATTGGCAATTCCGGAAAGGCCGCTTCTAGTGGCGAGGCCCGGCCGCACTTGAGTTGGTGCTGATCGCCGCGCCTGATGAGAAAGGATTCCGAATGCACGCCCAGTCACTGCCTTGTGAGCGGCTCATTGCAAAATCAATTCAGCGGCGAGAGGCTCAGGTGATCCGGATTGAAGCGGAGGCGCTGGATCTGCTCGCAGATTCACTTCCACAGAGCTTCGTCGATGCGTGTGACGTAATGCTTTCGGCACGAGGTCGCATTGTAATCACCGGCGTGGGCGAGCCCGGCCATATCGGGAGAAAGTGGGCCGCGACCTTGGCCGCGACGGGCACGTCAGCCATTTATATTCATCCGGCGGAGGCTGCGCATGGCGATCCCCGGATGCTCGTGGAAGGCGACGTGCTCGTTGTCATCTCGAATTCGGGAAATACAAGCGAACTTCGCGCGTTTTTGAGCTACGCCGAGCGGATCGGGGTGATGATCGTCGGTGTGGCTTCTCGTCTTGACTCGTTCGTGATGCAAAGAGCCGGATCAAGCTTTGTCTTCCCGCCGCACGTGCGCCTCGTTCGGGGTGCGCTGAATTCAACGATCGGGTGACCGCGGATCATTTCTCAGTGTATTGGTAGAGCGTGAGATCACCGCAGTTCAGATTGCCCGCTGAATCGCGAACGAGCAGCGCGACCCACGCGCGCGCCGTGTTGCGGGACAAAGCGGCCGTCCGTCGCTTATGGCTGACTGTGCTTGTCCACTGGGATGCGTTTCAATTCGACCGGCTCGGCTACATCCAGGCTTTGCTTTGGCGCAGCCGCGGCTTGAAGGTTCGATCACGAAATCGCCTGGCCGCGTTGATGGGGCGCTCACCGCATGCCTATCAATTGTGGATCGAACGAGCAGAACCGAAAGTCAGAACCGAGCTTCTGGCTAACCGTAGGCTAGGTCCCCCAATCATCCCAGTCGTTGACGCGACGGGAGGATCCGGCTCCGTTGAAAAGACCCTCGCTTCGATCGCCGCCGGGACTACGGTCAATCCCATCATCGTAGGCGCGCGGACCGCCCGCGGCGCCACCACCGTGCGCGTTCCATCCGAGCTCGCCGGTCTGGTCAGCGCATCGGGTGCGCTGCTGTGCATCATTCCTGCGGGCGACATAATCGCGCCAGGGGCCCTCGAGACCTACTCGGCATTCGCGGCACATGCGGAGAGCGCGTCGGTCATCTATGCCGACGATGATCTATGGGCAGATGGCAAGCGCCATTCCCCGCACTTCAAGTCGTCGTGGAATCCTGAATTATTCGATCATCATGACTATGTGACCGGCTCGGCGGCTTTGCGGGTTACGACCGACATGCTCGCGGGACTCGATCGAGAAGACTGGCTCGAGATCTTGACCCGGAGAGCAATCGCGCGGGGCAAGGCCCCGGTGCACGTGCCGGCGGTCCTGCATCATCGACGGCAGAGGCCACAGCCGGCGCCCCCTGGCAAGCCGGCGCACGCCGTTCCCGATCCCGCGCCGCTGGTGACCGTCATCGTACCCACGCGGAACCGCCTCACGTATCTTCGAAAGTGCGTCGAGGGTGTCGGCCGTACCGCGTATCCGAATGTCGAACTGATGGTCGTGGACAACGGCAGCGACGAGCCCGAGACCCTCGAATATCTGAATTCGATCGCCAAGAATGGAACCAGCGTTCTCCGCATCCCCGGTCCGTTCAATTTTTCGGCGTTGAACAATGCTGCGGTACGCCATGCGCGAGGCGAATTCCTGTGCTTCCTCAACAATGATGTCGAAGTGGTCGACCCCGATTGGCTCGCGCTTCTCGTCCGCCAGGCAATGCGCGCGCATGTCGGCGCCGCCGGGGGACGATTGCTTTATCCGGACGGCACGGTGCAGCATGCTGGAGTAGTGACCGGAGTCGGCGGTGGGGCGGCGCACGCCCATCGGAATTTGCGTGACAGCGACGACGGCTATTTCCTGCGCGATCGCTTGCCTCAACACGTCAGCGCGGTGACTGCTGCCTGTCTTGTTGTCAGCAAACGGAAGTTCGTCGCTGTCGGCGGCTTCGACGAGATCGACTTTCGGGTTGCGTTCAACGACGTCGATCTCTGCCTCAAGCTGAATGCGCGGGGATGGCAATCATTTTACGAACCGCGCGCGGTTCTCATCCACCATGAATCAAAATCGCGCGGCAGTGACAGCGCACTTGAGAACCGTGCGCGATTTGCCGCGGAGCTGGCGGCGCTCAAACGCCACTGGGGCACCGACGGGCAGCGTGACCCCTATCATCATCCGCATCTCAGCCCCTTCTGCGAGCAATTCCATATCGCCGTCTGACGCCGCGCTGGAGCGCGGCACCGCCTCGGTCAGGCGACCTGCCGGATATCCCGCTCCTCAAGTGAGGCAAGGTAAAGATCGCGCTCGGCGAGCCACAGGCCGGCATAATCGCAGTCGGTCCAAGAATCGAACCACGGTCCGCCAATCGTGTAGTGGAGAACGCGCGGCGTCGTCGCCGGCATTGGGTATTCCCCGACGAGAAAATTCCAATCGAGTTCGAGCGCACCGATGTCGCGCTCGTTACGTACCCACTCAAAACGATGGAGGTAAGAGGGTGTCTCACTGTTGACGCGGGCAGGCGTAAGGCCGCGCACATCAGGATGGTCGCAGTTGAACACCATGAAGGACGACCAGTTCTTGCGAGGATAGGCCGTTTGCTGCTTCCCATCCATTTTGATCTGGTGCGAAGGGACGTAGTCGTGCTGGACGCAATAGACCGCCTTCGCAGGGTCGAGGCCCTTGAAAACGTCCCGAACATCGGTGGTGAACAGGAAATCGCAGTCGCAAAATGCGACCCATCCGGACTGCGCAGCTAGGTAGGGGGTCAGGAAACGTGTTAGTGAGAATTCGGTCGATGCGCGCGAATCGATCGGACGGGTGTAAAGCCCCAGTTCACGCAATGGCTGTTGGCGGATGGGGATCACGGCCACTTCGTAATTCGTATGGCGCAAGAGTGAGTAGCGGCAGACCTCCCAAGCGATGTTTTCACGGCTGTCATAGCCGACGAATATCTTTGCAGTACCTCGGTGAGACATCTAAACCCCGCTTGCACGCGCACGTTGTGTTCTGCGCGTACGCTTGCCCGCAGCTGACCTTAATGGCAAGTACTTGCAGAACGTATGATTCTTGCAAATGAATGTTGAGAATTGATACGCACGCATAATTTCCTTTTTGATTAGATTGGTTAAACGGTAGATTAATGAGCAAACCCCGGTTTGATATAGCCGCGGTTGTTCTTGGAATGCACCGCTCGGGAACCTCCGCTTTGGCTGGAGTCCTGAAATTGCAGGGTTTCGCCACCCCTCAGACCGTGCTGCCTGCGAGCCCCGCCAACGAGCGCGGTTTTTGGGAGTCGGAGCGCATCAACGCTCTCAATGATGGTTTATTTGCTGATCTTGGCAGCTCGTGGCACGGCGTCGACGCTCTCGCGCTTGGAGGTCTGGGTTCCCGCCGCCTGAGATCCGCCCACAAGGAAATCGAAGCAACACTCGCAGGGGAATTTGAAGAAGGCGCGAGGCCGCTCATTAAAGATCCACGATTATGTCGACTCCTCCCATTGTGGCAGCCTCTGCTGAGTAAGTTGTGTCGCCAAATTGTTTATCCCATTGTTGTGCGAAACCCTGTTGAAGTCGCTCGCTCACTCGCCGAGCGGAACGATTTCGACTTGGATCTTGGCTATCTACTGTGGGCGCGCTACTATCTCGATGCCGAGTATTATACGCGCAATTCGCCGCGCGTGCTTGTCACCTACGATGGTTTGATGAGGGATTGGCGAGCTACCCGGGACGCCATTGCCGCTCTGGGCGTGGAGTTGGTTTGGGATAGTGTCGCCGATGCTGCCGTGGATGAGTATCTCTCTGAAACGCTGAGGCATCATCGAACGGCTGACGACCAGGGACTCCTCGAACTCGCGCATTTGCCGGTTGTCCAACAGACGTATCGCACATTCCTCAACTGGCGCCGGAGTTCACCTACCGCCAATCCTGACTGCGCCCTTCTTGACGAGGCCCGCGAGCAGTTCAATCAGCTCGGCGGGATGCTCTCCCGGGTCGTGGAAAACGCGAGGCTTGATCGGAAGCGTCTGGCGACTTCGAAAAGCCGGGCGGCGTCGATGGCCGCTGACCTGGAGCGAGCGCACCGTGCGAAGGATGAGCTTTCACATGTTCGCGCTTCCTTGGAGAAGCAATTTGGAGCCCACGCAAAATTGGAAGCGAGGCTGGAGGCCATCGCCAATTCGGTCCCGAAAGCCATTCAAGAACGCTCGAAGTTCGAGCGGCTGCTCGCCGAGGCAAACCAAAAAGCCGAGCAGGCTGCCACCGAGATCCGACAAGCGCGTGCAGAGGCGGGACGGGAACGTGCCTTGCTTGAGCAACGACTTGCTGAGGCGAAGAGTGAGGCGGAGCACAGTCAAAAGATCCGGGACCGGCTCTTGACCGAAATCGACCAGCTGAAAGGCGACATCGACGCACATGCACGCGAGCGAGCACAGCTGGGGGCTCAACACGACCAGCAGGTAGGACTTCTCACCGCGGAACGCGGTCAGCTCGCCGTTGAGCTCAAGGATGTCAAACGCAAATACCGCTCGACACAACACCAGTTAACGCGAGACCGCGAGAAGCTGAGGAAGATGCAGGCGCGGCTCGCGGGCGTCGAAGCCGATTTGGCCAGAATCCAGGCTTCCACCGTCTGGCGCGGCTATCAGACGGCTCGTTCGGCCGTTCGGCGTTGCGAAATGCTGCTGCGGCGCATGTTTGGCCGCAGCGAGCGTAAGGTTCAGGCATTCAAGGCTAGCCTCATCCGCTCGTCGCAGCTGTTCGATGGCGACTGGTATATCGTGCGGTATCCGGATGTGGCTGCAGCCGGAATCGATCCTGCCGTTCACTATCTCGAGAGCGGCTGGAAGGAGGGGAGGGATCCAAGCCAGTCCTTCTCGACGGCATCCTACTTGAATTTGAACTCGGACGTGGCCGCGGCGGGCATCAATCCGCTCGTTCATTTCATCGAGTTTGGCTACTCTGAAGGGCGGCAGCTGGCTGAGCTTCCTTCGGCGCCCACGAGACCAGCAGCCGCGCCTCAAGATGACTTCGGTCCTGCCAATGCATGCGCATCCTTTCCGATAGAACGGACGGCGCCGGTGCGGTGGCGTCGTAGGGCTCGTCTCAACGAAGCCGGCGGAAATCTGCTCATTTACGGGGGTGAACCGGTCGGATTGGTGAGCGAGGGGCCTCTGCGCAGCGAGTTGCAAGACGCATTTGAGGAATTGGCCAGAATGTCGGGGTGTGCCGAAGCGGGCAGCCGACGCCAGGCTCTGATCTGCAACAGCGGCACTTGCTCGTTGCTCGACGTGTGGTTCGTGAACACTTGCCTGCTCCGGACACGGTGGGCTGCGGACGGTCCGCTGGTAGTTCGGGCGTACCAATGCAATGCGACCGATAACGGGCAGGTCCTGTTGGTCGGCGAGGGGCTTGTCGTCTCCAGTGTTGATTGGATCGACCTGGCACTGAAGAATCCGTTTTTCCCACTGCTTTTCGTGATTTCAGACGCAGATGGGACTGTTCGGGGGTTCGAATTTCTTGCTCTTCCCTCGCTTTGTCGCGGCGGAGTCCATTATCCCGAGCTGCTCGCAGCAGACAGGACTGATGGTGCAAAGCCAGGCTCGCTCGATTTCGCGACCATTTCCGCGACTCTCCACCAGCGACTTCGAGCGATTACTGACGGCGCCGCACCGTTCGTCGGGCGAATTGCCGTAAACGTGGCCGGTGCCGATGGAACCGAGACGTTGTTCAACCGTGATTTCCAGACCTGGCTCTCCAACGTCATGCAAGTTGGTGTCGATGTGCTCGACGCCGACGCGTCAGAGCCGATATCCAAGTATCTTTCGGATGCGATCAAGGTCGAACAGGATGCCCGCGAAACCGGCATAACGCTGATCCTCTCCGCGGACATGGTTCCGACCATTGGCGCGCTGGTTATGGCAACACGAGAAAGGGCCGGCGACGATCGGATCGAATTGCCGGTGCTCGTGGCGTCGAATGATCCGGCACAGCCGTTTACACTGATCGAACTGCCATGCACAGTGAGTGAGCTGGCAAATCAAGGACGCTATTCTTCCGATCTGTGGCCGCGGTTTGACTCGGCGAATGGAACGATTGCTGCGGACCAGCTTTCGGCATGCGCTATTCGCTATCCAAAGCGGCTCGTACTTACCGATTCAGAACTGCTGGTGCCGGTCGCGAAACCAGTATTGCCATTGCCGGAGATCAGTCCCCAGATAAGCTGGCTCGTCTTCCCTGAGGACTGGGAGGAAGACGCCCTTTTCGAGGGACTTCGAGCGCTTTCATTGCAGACGGCGGCGGTGCTTGTAATGGTGGGGGAAGTGCAGCCATCGAGTAATTCATTCGCGCGATCGTTGTTCCATCAGCGTCTGCATCGGTTCCCGGACGTTCCGGCCGCCATTCAAGGCATCGCGACGCCGTTGACCGGATATCTCGGGCCGCACCTGATTCTTCATGACGAGCGGACCTCAGGGGTCCTGGCGAAGATGATCGATGATCCGGCCGTGGTCTCAGCATCCTGTGTGCTGCTGTCATCAGATAAGCGAGGAAAGGGTTGGCAAATCTCTGTCGTGGATCCGGGAAACTTCCAGGCGATCGGACAGGACGACCGTACGCTGGCTCAGCGCTGCCATGACGCACAACTGTTCTGGCGGAGCACCTACCCAGTGCTGCAACCGCCGCGAGATCTTTGGCTTGCAAGATCCGCATCAGTGGCCGGTTGGTTAGAGCGGGCCGGTCCGCTTCGAGCGGAAGAGGGCGTTCAGCTATGCACTTCGCTGGTGACAGCAACTTACGTCCGCCCTCGTGATCAGTCGGAGCCGCATCTGCGTCCCCCAGCTTCGGCGCGGCTACAGGCGATAAGGTCTGAGGCGCTTTTCGGATGAAACTTAAAGTCCTGATTCCGTCAGCGGAGTATAGGAATTACGCGGGCGCTCGGATCCGCTACGGCCGCCTTGCGCCTCAGCTCGAGCGACACGGCATCTCGATCGTGCTCGAGGATGTTGCGGGATACTCTCCTAACGAAGACGACGCAGACGTTCTTCTCATCAGCAAGTGTCACGACGCAAAGGCCCTCGTAGCGGCGACGGCCGCGCACGCGCGGCGTAGGCTCGTCGGGGTGGATCTGTTCGACGATTATTTCAGCCAAACCGGAGATAGCCGGCTCGGCCGTTATCGGCTGTGGCTCAGACAACTGTTGCGGAGCTGTGATTTCGCGCTGGGGTCGACAGCGGCGATGGCAGAGGTGATCAAGAGCTACGCGCCTGGATTGCCGACTCATGTCATGAACGACCCAGCGCCCAATTCGCGAGCTCAGGATGTGCCGGAAATTCTCGCCGCGAAGCTCGCCAAAGCCCGCAACGAGCTCACACTCCAAATCGCCTGGTTCGGCGTCGGCGACAATCCGCATTTTCGCGTTGGACTTAGCGATCTCGCTGCCTTCACGGACGCGCTGCGCGAACTCAGCGCTAGCGGCATGGACGTAGAGTTAGTCGTCTTGACGAATGCGCGAGCCCTCACCGCTGAAGGTCTCGCCCTGATCGGCCGGGTGCCGGTGCACACCAGCGTTGAAGAATGGTCGGAGGCGCGCGAAGGTGAGCTGCTATCCCAGTCTTTCGCATGCTTCTTACCAGTGAATGCGCAGCATTTCAGCGCCGCGAAGTCGCTTAATCGCGCCATAACGGCGTTGTCTGCAGGATGTCAGGTGATCTCGGCCGGATATCCCCTGTATGAACAACTCGACCGCCTGATTTACCGCGATACAGGATCATTCCTGAGCGATCTCGCACGTGGGCAGATGAAGCACTCGACCGCCCGGTTAGACGAATACCAGATGGCTATCGAGGCGATTGCGTCGGCGGAACACGAGGCTGCTCGGCTGGCTGCATTCCTGGATGGGGTGCAACCGAGCCAAGCTGCAAACGATGTTGCGGTTGCTCTCGTCCACGGTCAATCGATGAGCGGAGCAGCACACAAGGCTATCCGTGCCGTTCACGGACTTTCGGTCGGGACCCCTTATTGTCGCGACGATCTGACCTTCGACGTTACGTTCCGACCTTCTCGCGATCGCCTGGTGATGTTGGTCTCGGATGAATCGGCGAAGCGCGTGTTGCCCGCCGTGCGGCCATCACTGCTGCCAGCACGGCGCATCCGAGAGCGAAAGTTCTGGATCATCCCGGAAGCCGATGAAGATAACGCAAGTGACTCGCTGGACGAAGCACCGTCGCGTGCCGCATCTCTTCCGTTACAGCTAGCAACCTATAGTGTGATCATGGCGCGCATTTGCCAGCGACTGGAAGAAACTTTCGGACCTTGCAGAGTCCTAATTTCTGAAAGCTCGCCGCTTCCATTCAGCGCGATGCTGTGAGTCCTCCCATGCCAACCAAGCGCGTCGCGGTGTTCCTCATCAACCTGGTCCAGGACGTGAATATCCTTCGGCCGCTCATCTTCATGGCGACGCGGGATTTTGGCTTAAGCGCGTTGCTGCTTGTGTCGACAAAATTTACCGGCCGGGATCTCTTCGGGATCTGGCAACGCGAGCTCGAAGAGATTTGTTCGGAAACGGGCGCGTCATTGCGTTTCTTCAGCTCGGATTGGGAGGCGCACCAGTCGCTGCGCGGGGAAGGCATTATCTTTGCGGCGAGCGAATCGCATCTGCCAAACCATGTGACCACGCACTCGGTATTCCACCATGCGCCCGCCTCATTCCTCAAAGTCACATTGCAGCATGGCTTCGAGTGCGTCGGCTTTCGTCACAGCGCCGACCACGTTCGTGCGCACGGTCCGACTGCCTCGTTCGGAGCGGACATCATCTGTGCATGGCAGGAGCCCGAGCATCTTATCTCAATGGCCAAGTCGCAGCGGTCCAAGCTGCTCGTCACGGGACCCACCGCCACCCTGCAACTGCCTCGCGGCAGGGTTGAGCGTAAGGCAGACGCACCCGGCATCGTCTGTGAAAATCTGCATTCGGTGCGCCTAAACGGCGCCGGAGATTTCAAGACTGAGTTCGTGGACGCGTTCGAAGAATTCTGCCGGCGCCTCCACGAGGATGGTCGGCAAGTTGTGCTCCGGCCTCACCCAGGCGGACAGTATGTGCTGAAGAACAAGGTTGCTCTGCCGCCTAATGCACGGATCAACAATGCTCCGATGTACCGGATAGATCTGAGCGACTTCGGCTATGGGATTTCTGCTCCGTCATCAGTGCTCATAGACATGCTCCTCGCGAGGATTCCCACAGCTGTGTGGCGCGACGCGGCCGGCGGCATGGATGCAGACAATTACGCTGGGCTGACGACCGTTTCGTCACCTCGGGATTGGCTGGATTTCAGCGTCGAGGCGCTCGCTCATCCAGATCCATTCTTAGAAGCGCAGCAACGGTTTCTTGATCGCCAAGCAATGCCGCTGAATCCGGAGGAGGTGTTCTCCCGCTACGCCGAACTGTTTCACTCCGTACGGCGCGCAGAGATGCGACCGGCTAATTTTTCGATCGAGCGCGAGCGTATTCTCTTTGTTGCGAACGCCAATGTCCCGACGCTGCAGCTCAGCTTCGAAAGGCCATTGGCGCCGTTAGTCGCACGCGGCGAGTTCGCCACTGACTTGCTTACCGAACAAGAATTACGCGAGCAGTCCGGGTTGCTTGCAAACGAAATGGCCGAAGATGCCTGGATCGAGCGCCGGTTGGACGCATTCAATCCATCCGTCGTTATCTTTTGCCGCTATAGCGGCCCCGCCGGCCCTGCGATCGTTCGCTGGGCGCGCAACAACGATGTTTCGATCATCTATCACATCGATGACGACTTGCTGGCCATCCCGCCGGACATCGGCCAGCGAAAATTCGAGCTTCACAATGCGCCGGAACGACTCTCCGCCGTCCGTTTCCTGCTGAGGTCCGTGGACCTGGTCTATGCGTCGACCGAGAGACTCCGCGAACGCCTTTTGGGATACGATCCGAACCTTCGCATCTTCGCCGGTAAAATCTACTGTTCGGGGTCAGTACTTGCCCGCCCGGCAAGCGGGCCAGCCTGCAGGATCGGGTATATGGCGAGCGCTGATCATGCGCATAATCTGGAGATGGTGCTCCCGGCGATTGAGCGCCTGCTCGATGGCAATCCGGGAGTCCAGGTCGAGCTATTCGGTTCGATCCCGGTTCCGGGCGAGCTCCGCCGGTTCGGGGAGCGGGTTAACACGGCCCCCCCAATCGCGAACTACTCTACTTTCCTGCAGGAATTCGCGGCGCGGCGATGGCATGTTGCGATTTGCCCGCTAGCGCCAATCAACTTCAACCTTATGAAGGCGAACACAAAATGGGTGGAGTATACCAGCTGCGGCGCTGCTGTCGTTGCGAGCAGGGGCACCGTTTATGACGAATGCTGCGCGGAAGGGTGCGGGATTCTGGCATCGAGCGTGGACGATTGGTTCGAGGCGCTGAACCATCTGGTTAACGATGATGAAGAGCGGCTGGCGATGGTCCGCCGCGCGCAGGAGAAGCTCGAGCGCGACTATAATGTTGGCCGCTTGCGTGATCAGGTTCTCGCCGTCATCAGCAGAAGTCGCGAGTCGACCGCCTCGCAAGCTCATGAACATCAACAGGAAAATGCCGTTTGCCAGACTGTGTAACCCTGGACGGCGGAATCACGTTCGCCAATGACCGCCCATTCGTGTTGATCGGGGGGATGAACGTCCTTGAAAGCGAAGCTCTGGTCATGGAGGTCGCCGCCGCCTTCGCGGAAGTGACTCGCGAGCTCGCCATTCCGTACGTTTTCAAGGCTTCGTTCGATAAGGCGAACCGCTCGTCGATAAATTCGTTTCGCGGTCCAGGCCTGAAGAAGGGCCTCGCCGTGCTGGCAGAAGTAAAACGTAGGTTTGCAGTTCCGGTGCTCACTGATGTGCACGAACCTTACCAAGCCGAACCGGCGGCCGAGGTCGCTGACATACTCCAGCTTCCGGCGTTCCTCGCGCGCCAGACGGACCTCGTGGTGGCGATTGCCGCCACCGGCGCCGCGATCAACATCAAGAAACCGCAATTCCTCGCCCCGGCCGAGATGCGCCACATCATCAATAAATGCCGCGAGGCCGGGAACGATCGGGTGATCCTGTGCGAGCGCGGAACCAGCTTCGGCTACAACAACCTGGTCGTCGACATGCTCGGGATGGACCTGATGAAGTCGATGGCGCCGGTTGTCTTCGACGCGACCCATGCGCTGCAGCAGCCCGGCGGGCGCGCTGAGAGCGCCGGCGGCCGCCGGGAACAGGCGAGCGCACTGGCACGCTCCGGAATGGCGCTCGGCATCGCCGGCCTGTTCCTTGAAGCTCACCCCGACCCGGACAAGGCGCTTTGCGACGGACCTTGCGCGCTGCCGCTCGATGCTCTTGAACCCTATCTCGAGCAGATGCTGGCTGTCGACCGGCTGGTGAAATCCTTCGCTCCTGTGGTGACCGCGTGACGAATGTGAACACGAAAGCAATGCCGGCTCCCGATGTTGCCGAGCTACGGGGAGCAACGTCGAAACCGCCGACGATTCTTCTTTTCGGTGACAGCCATACCCACGTCATTCAGCGGGCGATTGACAAGCGAATCGGCAAGGGGCTGCCTGTGCCGGTGTCAGCGCATCGCCTGCTCAAAGAGAAGAACGGCAATAAAATCGGTGACACCTCTTTCGAGGATTTCCTGCAGGCGGCGGGGCGGCTCGCACGCACCGACATCGTGCTGTCGATGATCGGCGGGAATCAGCACGCGGTCATGAGCACGATTCAACATCCGCGGCCGTTCGACTTCTTCGCTCCGGACAAAAACCGGGTGGATGACAGCGCCGAGGTGGTTCCATACCGGGCATTGGAAGCGCTCTTCGCCACTGGACTTCGCCGCGGTGACGGCCGTTCGCTGGAGGCGCTTCGCAAGGCGACCTCCGCTCGCGTCGTCCACATCATCCCGCCGCCGCCGAAATCCGATAATAGCTTCATCGAGCAACATCACGAGAGCTTCTTCGCCCAGGATCTTCCCGGCCGCGGAGTGTCGCCGCCAGGGCTGCGGCTCAAGTTCTGGGAGTTGCAGACCCGCAGCCTCCAGGCGCTGTGCGCCGACCTCGGCATTGAAATCATGTTGCCGCCTGCAGCCACCGTCGATTCCCGAGGCTTTCTGCGACCCGAATATTATGCGCAGGACGCGACTCACGCGAATTGGCACTATGGCGAGCGGCTGCTTCGCGAAGTGGAAAAGCGCTTCCTCCAGCCGACGCGTAGAGCGGCCGGAGACGCATGATGGCGGAGCACCCGTACAAATCGCTGCCCGAACAGGCCTTCTGGCGACGGTCTGTCGCCGGGGTCGATCCCTCCCTGGTCGACCCGGTCGGCGTCTTCAACCTTCGGATCGACCAGGAAACCAAGGTGGCGACCGCCGGCAGCTGCTTCGCGCAGCATATCGCGCGGTACCTGAAGACTTCCGGCTTTTGCTATTATGTCGTGGAGGCGGGCCATCCGATTCTGTCGGGCGCCACGCGAGTCCAGCACAATTACGGGCTGTTCTCGGCGCGGTACGGCAACATCTACACGGCGCGGCAGCTGTTGCAGCTGTTCGAGCGTGCGTACGGCCTCTTCAATCCCGTCGAACAGGTTTGGCAAAAGGCGGACGACATGTTCGTCGATCCATTTCGGCCGACGACCCAGCCCGGCGGTTATATCTCTCGAGAGGAGCTGCTAGCCGATCGGGAGCAGCACCTCGCCGCCGTGCGAACCATGTTCGAGACGCTCGACGTTTTCGTGTTCACGCTCGGATTGACCGAATGCTGGCGCTCGCGGGATGACGGAGCGGTCTACCCGGTCTGCCCGGGTGTCGAGGGCGGAACCTTCGATCCGAACCGGTACGAGTTCTACAACCAGCCGGTCGAAGATGTCGTCGCCGACCTCACCGCATTCCGGAAGGGCCTTTCCGAGGTCAATCCGAAAGCCCAGATCATCTTCACGGTCTCACCGGTCCCGCTTGTCGCAACGGCCGATCCCGGCGCACACGTCCTGTCCGCAACCACCTATTCCAAGTCGGTGCTCCGCGTTGCGGCCGAGGCCATGCGGCAGCGCTTCGGCAACGTGCATTACTTTCCCTCGTACGAGATCATCACAGGCGCGTTCAACCGCGGCGGCTATTATGCCGCGGACCTGCGCAACGTCGTCGAACAGGGGGTCAGTCACGTGATGCGCCTCTTCATGCAGCACGCGACGGGGAACACGGACGCCATCGCGGCCAAAGCGCCTGCAGAGCAGGCCCCCGACGAAGATCAGCACCTGAAGGCGGCAAGGCATCTCATCGAAGTCGAGTGCGACGAGGTCGCTCTCGATCGGGACTAGCCGCACTGCGATGAAGCAGATTCTGATAACCGGCGGCGCCGGATTCATCGGCACGCATCTCACCCGCCGGGCGCTGGACGCGGGCTATTCGGTCCGCATCCTCGACAATCTTTCGCGGCAGATCCACGGAGCGGACGCGGATTTTGAGCCGCCAGCAGGAGCGGACTTCGTCCGCGGCGACGTCAGCGTCCGGGAGGATTGGCAGAAGGCGCTCGCTGGGATGGACACGGTGGTCCACCTTGCGGCGGAGACCGGCACCGGCCAGTCGATGTACGAAATCGAGCGCTATTACCGCGTGAACGTGCAGGGGACGGCGCTGTTGTTTGACGTCCTCGCGAACAATCGCCACGCCGTCGGGAATGTCATCCTTGCCTCCAGCCGCTCCGTCTACGGCGAAGGCGCATATCTGTGTCGTGCGTGCGATCCGTCCGGGCGCCGCTGCTATCCGGGCGCTCGCTCGGCGCAGCAGCTGGCAGACCATGATTGGTCGCCACGCTGCCCTGACTGTGGCGCTGCGGTCGAAACGACTGCGACGCGCGAGGACGACAAGCTATCGCCGGCGTCGATCTATGCGGCAACGAAGCTCGCACAGGAGGAACTGGTCCGCGTCGCCTGCAGCTCGATGGCCATTGGCCACTCGATCCTGCGTTTCCAGAATGTCTTCGGCGAGGGTCAGTCGCTGAAGAACCCCTACACGGGCATCCTGTCGATCTTCTCGACCAGGATCCGGCTCGGGCTGTCTCTTCCGATCTTCGAGGACGGCGAGGAGACACGCGACTTCGTGCACGTCGAGGATGTCGCCGATGCCATGCTCGCCTGCTTGCAGAACCCGACCAACAAGGGCAGGACCCTGAACGTCGGCTCAGGAAAAGCGGTATCCGTCATGGATGTTGCGAAGCTTCTTTCCCGTGCGATGGGATCGGACATCGTTCCGCATGTAACCGGCGAGTACCGGGTCGGAGACATCCGTCACAATTCCGCAGACCTCGAACGGCTCATTGCGGCGACCGGTTTTCGCCCGCAAGTCTCGTTGGCTGAAGGGATGGAGCGTTTCTGCAATTGGGTCGCATCGCAGCCGCTGCCGGTCGACATGCTCGAGAAAGCCAATGCCGAGCTGAAGGCCCGGAAAATGATGGGGTAGCGATTGCATTCGAGGGACTGATTGGTCACAACCGATCTTGTACCTATCCCATTGGTTCAAAAAAGAAAAAGCGATTGTCTATATGAGTGGTGAGATGCACGACTCGTTCACTCGGATTTACGAGACGAACGGTTGGAACAATCAAGAGAGTCGAAGCGGTCCGACGTCTACTCTCCACTGGACGGTCAATCTGCGCAAAGAACTGCCTCGCTTGCTCCACAAGTTCGGCGTTCAAAGGCTTTTCGATGCGCCCTGCGGCGACATGAACTGGATGCGGAAGCTCCTCAAAGAGATAAGCGTGGAATATATCGGCGGCGACATCGTCGAACCGATGATCGAGCAGCATAAATCCGATCCTGAATTGCGAGAGCGAGCGACGTTCATGCTCCTCGATCTCACGCGCGATCGCTTGCCATCGGCCGATCTAATGCTTGCGCGTGATTTCCTGATTCACCTCTCATTTGAGGATACGCTCGCGTTCATGCGGAATTTCGCCGCATCCGACATCCGATACCTCCTGACGACGTCGCACATCAACAAAGGCAAGTTCGAGAACCGGGACATCAGGACCGGCAGCTGGCGATGGATCGACCTATTCCAGCCGCCGTACAATTTTCCTGACGACACCGTCGACCAGATCTTTGACGGGAAGAATGACCGCTACCTTTATCTTTGGACTCGGGCCCAGATCGCTGACGCGTGCGAACGATTCGGCTGTCCTCAAGAACGGCACATCAGAAGCGTCCCTCGGCAGCCGGCAACCGAAAGCGCAGATCCCGCAACCCACGCGGTCGGCAAAGGCGCCGCAAAGGACGGGAGTGAATCCGCTCTTAGCGCGGAAGATTTCCGTTCGATCATCGACAGAGCCACTTCAGCTCTCGCTGCGGGGAGCTTCAGCAACGTAATCTCGGACGCGGACCAAGTCATCGAAGCTGATCCGCACCACCGTCAGGCGATCGTATTGAAAGCCGAAGCTCTTGTTCGTCAGCAGCGTCATGCGGAAGCGCTCGGTCTTCTCCGCAACGCCCTCCAAGTGCATCAGAATGATGCCAAACTGCTGAATTTCACGAGAAATGTCGCATTTGAACATGCCGGCATCCACGAGGCGGGCGAGTACGCGCTGCGTCTAGCGGAGATCAGCCCGGGAGAACTGAAGAACGAGCTGTTCGTCATCGACTGGAATCTTGCATGCGGCGAGACGGCGAACGCCCTCCGCCGTGCGGATGCGGTCCTCAAACAAAATCCCGATTCACCGCAAGCTTATGCCCGGAAGGTCCAGGCGCTTCTTGCAGAGAACAGGGCGAACGAGGCTCTCGAAACCGTCGGCGATGCGCTGCTCCGTCTGCCTGGAAATCCGAAACTGCTCACCCTTGCCAGGGAAGTTGCGATCGGACGAAATCGCATCGACGAAGCGAGCGATTATGCGCTGCAGCTGCTGGCAGTTGCGCCAAATGATGAGAAAAATCTCCGCTTCATGGTTCAGTTCTGCCTTTCGTCGGGTGCATTCGATGCCGCGCTGCAGCACGCGGACGCATTGCTGGCGCACCATCCGCACGATCTGCGCGGCCTTATGCTGAAGGCACAAGCGCTGGTCGCGCTGCATCGGGTCAGGGACGCTCTCTCCATCTTGCAGGATCGGGTCGAGCGCCATCCGAACGACATTCGGCTCTTGCGGTTGACGAGGAGCATCGCCTTTCAGAACGGGCGCTTCAACACGGCAACGGGCTGCGCCGCTCGTCTCTGCGAGCTGCAGCCTGAAGATCCGCGCAACGCGGCATTCTTGCTTCAGTGTTACATGGCCGGCCAAAGATTTGACGACATCGAGACGTTCGTCGGCCCTGATGGTGCGGCCGAGAAAGGACTCCTGAGGAAGGAGTACCAGTATTACACGGATTTGAAGCGCCTGATGAAGGTTGCCCCTGCATTCGCATCGGCCTGGAAGCTCGCGCTCGAAAACGGAGTAGATCGTGAGCCGGCACCGGGGGGCGACACGCGGGCGCTCGGCGCGACGATGATTCAGTACTGGAGTCAAGGTTCGCCACCGGACGATGTGAAGATCGTTTTCGAAAACTGGAAGAGCCTGTTCGAAACAGAGCAGCTCGGACAGGTCGAGCTGTACGATCGCGATTCGGCCGAAGCCTGGATTGGTGAGAACGCCCCCGAATTCCTCCGCCAGTTCTCAAAGGCCTTCCACTACGCGATGGAAGCCGACATTTTCAGGATTGCCTACGCGTCGAAGCAGCCGTGCATTTACATGGACATCGACAGCTGGCCGCTGGAGCACACGGCCGCAATTCTGAGGTTCGCACTCGAATCCGATGTCACGATGCTGTATCTGCGGGCTCACCGTCCGGTGATCGCGAATGGCTTCTTCGTTTCGCGTCCAGATTGTCCCTTCGTGAAGGAGCTGGTGGATCAATGCCTCGCGATCGACCTCGACAACCTGCCGAAGGATTACCTCGTCCTGGAAGGTACGTTCGGGCCGTCGCGTTACCGCAAGGTCTTCACCGATCTGCTCGAGTCAGCCCAAACGGCAGCAGCTTCGAGTGTGGAGAGCGTGCCTGGTTGTTCGTCAGTCCTACTCGACGGGAGCCGAATTTGTTTTGCTCACGAGGCGGCCGTTGCGAGCGTCAGACCACCTTTCCCACTCGGCTACAAGGCGACTGAGGATTACTGGAAATCTCTGTCGTTGCGGTAGTGCTCACGCCGCGGCGATGGGGGTGTCCTGCATCTCACGATGCACCCGCTCGATGCGCGCGTTGAACCGGTTGTCGGGATTCGACATGCTATCGGGGTCCACGAACCACATGTAAACCATCGCGGCCTCGCCGTAGTAAACCTGGTGTGAGACGAGGCGCGATTCTGCGAGCCATACTTCTCCGGGCTCGAAGGCAATCCGATGGCGCGGTTCGTTGTCCATCCACGTTTTGTGTGTCCCACCGAGAATCTCGCCGGTCGCGAAGTCGATCAACAAGTTGGGATCTTTTCCGGCAAATCGGCCAAGGTCATATTCCTGGTAGTGCATGCGTACCCAGTCGGGAAAGCGGTGGCCGAGGTGCCAGATCCGCGGCCGTGTATCGAGATTGGCGAAGATCCGCGCCTGATGGAAATCATCGTCGATCGAATGGTTATCCCAGTGCAAATTTTCGAACAAGGTTTGGGTCAGCCGCATGCTGGGGACGAGCCGGAACGTTTCGTAATCCGGGAAGCAGAGCTCAAAGAGACGGAGCAGTTCGCAATGGGCACTGTTGAGCGCGCGTGAGGCTCCACGGAACAGGTCCTTGTCGCCACGGCAGATCGTATCATAGATCATCTGACGGATGGGGTCTTTGAAGATCAATCGTCCCCATCTGTTCGTGGGCTCTTCTCCTGCAAAGAACAGTGGCGCGGTCATTTTCTTGAGCTTCTTGCGCGCTGCCGGATCGGAGACCGAGCGCGTGGATTTCGAGAGCACGGCGAGGGCTGCAAAATCGAAGTTCAGTCGGAAGTCCTTTAGGAGGATGACGTGCCCTTCCTCAAAAAGGTCGGCAATTCCGCCGCGGTTCGCCACCTCCGTGAGGGTTAGCTCAACAAAATAATCTTCTATTTGCGGGTGCCGGTCGATCAGGGCCACGGCGCTCTATCCTCCAATCCGCAACTGTTCGCTTCTGCGGCGACAGCCGCACCGGGCCGTCACTGCATCGCAGCTTGCATCTGCTCTACGTCGTCGAAACCTTCCCCGATCAGCTTTTTGTATCGGAAATAGACTTCCTTGAAGTCGTCATGCTCCTCCACGTGGCCGCCCTCGATCAGTAGAAATCGGTCGCAGGTTCCCTTGAGCTGCCGATGGCTGTGCGACACGATCAACTTGGCCTTGTCGCGCCGCTTTTCGAAGAGCTCGACCTTGCAGCGCTCCCTGAAGCGCGCGTCACCGACGGCCATGACCTCGTCAATCAGGTAGCAATCGAAATCGATTGTCATGGAAATCGCAAATGCGAGCCGCGCCTTCATTCCTGACGAGTAAGAGGAGACCGGCTCGTTCAGGTAAATTCCGAGCTCCGAAAAATCGCGCACGAACTCGAACCGCGGACGAAAATCCACGCCATAAATTCGGCAGATGAAACGCACGTTGTCGGCGCCCGTGAGCGAACCCTGGAAACCGCCGCTGAACGCGAGCGGCCACGAAACGGACATATTCCGTTCGATCTTTCCGATTGTCGGAAGCTCCGCTCCGCTGACGAGCCGAATCAAGGTCGATTTGCCGGCGCCATTCCGGCCCAGGATACCCACTTTCTCTCCAGGACGGATCGTTAGGTCGATATTGTGGAGGACCCGGCGAGGGCCGGCTCTGGTTGGGTAGTCCTTGCACACATTGGTGAGTTTGATCATTCCTCGTCCGCCCCCAGGACGACGTGGCGGACCAAGGTCAGGCCAACCAACGTCAGGCAGAGGTTGAATCCGATGAGATAGCTGAGGTCGTAGTGAGCGGTGAATGTGGAACCGAACCAACCGTCACGAAGAAGCTCGACGGCATTCAGCATCGGTACCCACATGACGATCGCCTGAATGCCGGGAGGCAATGCATCCACCACGAAGGCTACGCCTGAAACGGGCATCAATATGTACGATATCGGCCGCCAAAGCTGCTGAACGATTTGGAACCGCTCAGAAAGACCTGCAATGGTGAGCGCGAGCCCGGCGCCGAACCAGCCGAGGAACATCCATCCGGCGAGGGCCTTTAGAATATTCTCCGGCGGACTGAGCCAGCCGGCCGAAAAGAGAATGACGCTCACCAGAACAAGGCTGGTGGTCGTCGCCATCATCTCGAGTAACAGGCGGGCAAAATACAGGTCCAGTATCTTGACCTGCCGATGGTGGAGAAGCGAACGGTTCGACTTCACCGCCCCGGCGCACCGACCAGGCATATTGCGCCAAAGCATGACCGACGGCCAGCCGGTCACCGCAAACGCGACCATCGGGATCTCTCCCTCATAGAAGGCTGCCGCGTGCGCTCTTATGAGCACTACGATGAGCGTGAAGATCATCGGCTCGACGAAAAGCCACAGGAAACCGATGTTGTTGCGCCCGTAGCGGGTCAGCATCTCACGCAGGAAAAGCGCGCCGATGACCCTCCGATTGATGTCCCAGGGACTATGATGGACGAGAGTCCCGACCGGCGGATCCGCCGAACTCTTACTGTGCATGCTCTTTCACGCCGGCCAGAAGCATCCTGAGAATGCCGTACGCGATCAGTGCGAGCACGAACGTCGAAATGATTCCACGGAGCCGATGAGGTTCCGCTGGCCAATCCGGAAGATTGGGGTCGACGATCCTCTCAATATAGACCTGCTTGCGATGCGCTTCCTGGCGCGCCTGTTCGAGCGAGGCGAGGGCTGCAGTCAGCTGCTTTTCAGCGAAATCGTTTTCAAGGGTGAGGCGCTGGTATGCTACGGCATTGCCGGCAAGCGATCGGCGGCCGCCGGTTACCTTGCCTAGCTCTTGTTTGATCTGCGCTTCGATCGTGGCAATTTGGGTTTGAATCACCGGAATCCGGGGATTTTCAGGCGCGTAGTGCTGGATTTGGGCGAGTTCGGCTTTGGACGCGATAAGCTGTGTCTGCAGGTTTGAGATCATCGTCATCTGGGCCTGCGCTTCCATCTGCGGGTCGACAACGCCCGACCGGTCGCGATAGGCGGCAAGCGCCACTGCGGCGGCCTGCGAACGGGCTTTTGCCGCGTCAACGTCCGCCTGAGCATAATTAACCAGGTCCTGCCGACCCTCCTCGTTCAGCTGATTGACCGTGCGCTCGGTCAGCCTGAGCAATTCCCGGTTGAAGCGGTACGCGTCTTGCGGCGTGTAGGCCCTGACCGTGAGCGTCGTAATTGACGTCGAGGCGGTGTTGTCGAGCGACACCTTGTCGTGGAAATATTCGTAAAGCTTCTCAAAGGAGCCCGAAATCCCAAACGGATTGAACCGATCGAAGATGGAAATACCCGGTCTTGAATATGCTTTTTCAAAGGCGCGATCACGATTGATCGCGCGCAAGGCATCCCGGGAAACGGCGAAGGACTGGGCCGCATTGGCTTCATCACCGGCGTTGGAGAACCCCGCCGTCTGCAATATCGCGCCAAGACCTGTTGCCGCCGGTTTGTTGGGCGCCCGGACGACGAATTGCGACTCCGAAACATAAATATCCGACGTCAGGAAGCCGAAATAGGCGACCGCCGCCAGCACCGGAACAACCACGACCAGCAGGAACAGCAGGTTTGGTTTTAGATACCTTCTACGATTGGGGACGATGACGTCTGTCGCCTCTTCGGCGCCCGTCGGTTTGGGCGATTTCGCAAAAATCGGCAGTACTTCCATATCCGTTCGCTACTCAGGGGTTCGGCGAGGCAGCTCTACGTGGAGAGTATCTTACCCAGCGCAAGTTGAACACATCGATAGCCGTCTGCCTTGCGATCTGCTGCTTTGCAAGGCTATCTTAGGCGGCGGCTGTCGATGCAGACCAGCATGCAAGCCCTTTAAAGAAGGGCAAATTTCTTTCAAAACGGTGATTGGAGCGGTCGTGGGGTTTGTGAATTCTGGCAGTAGGGCGCGTTGGCCCTGGCTGAAGCGGCTTGCGGCTTCCTTCTTGCTCCTGACCGTTGCCGCCTGCTCTTCGCTGGGTGCGAGCGGACCAAGCGCGAGCAGCGTCCGCAGCGCTTCCAAGCACAGCGTCGGGGCGGCCAACATCCAGATCATCAGGGTAACCGACGCCGTCGCGCGGCAGGTCGCCGCGGCTTCGCGCCCGGCGCTCTTTTCCGAAGCCCTGGGCGATCTGCCATCCGCTGGAACGGTGATCGGCCGCGGCGACGTTCTCCAGGTTTCGATCTGGGAGGCTCCGCCGGCGGTGCTCTTCGGTACCAGCGCAACGTTCGGCGCCAGCAGCGTCGGTTCCGCGCTCGGCGCCCCGTTTGCCGGCTCAAGCCAACAGACGTCGATCCCCGATATGATGGTCGACGACGACGGAAACATCACGGTTCCCTTTGCCGGTTCGGTACGGGCTGCGGGTCTTACGCCGCACCAGCTCGAGCGTGCAATCCAGGCACGCCTCAACGGCAAGGCTCACGCTCCCCAGGTGCTCGTCCAAATCACGCGCAACGCGACTGCCGACGTGACGCTCGTCGGCGATGTCGGAACGAGCACTCGGGTTCCCCTGACGCCGAGGGGTGAGCGCCTCCTTGACGTGCTTGCCGCCGCCGGCGGCGCCAAAACCCCGATAGACAAGACGACGATCCAGATCACACGCCGCGATCGCGTGGTCACGATGCCGCTCGCGGCAGTGGTCCGCGACCCGGCCCAGAATGTTCGGCTGCAGCCCGAAGACGTCGTCGCCGCAATCTCGCAGTCCTACAGCTTCACTGCCCTCGGAGAGACCGGCAGCAGTGCCGAAGTGCCGTTCGAGAGCACCGGGATTACGCTGGCCCAGGCGCTTGGCCGCGCTGGCGGACTCAAGTCGGAATCGGCGGACGTCCACGGCGTCTTCATCTTCCGCCTCGAAAACCCCGCAGCTGTCTCACCGGCGATTGCGACTACCGCCCGGCGCACGGCCGACGGGCGCATCCCCGTCATTTATGTGGTCGACCTAAAGGACCCCGCATCTTTCTTCGTCGCGCAGACCTTCCCGATTCGCGACAAGGACGTTCTCTACGTGTCGAGAACTCCCCTGAGCGACCTGCAGAGGTTCGTCACTATCGCGGCATCCATGGTGTTCCCGTTTGTCAGCCTCGGCCAGCTTGTTCCTTGAGAATTGAGCGATGTCGTTCTGCCGGCGATTTGGCCGGCAGCGCTCTGGCTTCTTTCCGGCAGCTCGCGGGCGCGCGGGGGCTCGCGCGCGCCTCCGTTCTGATTCCGGTCTTTGCATCGGCTTTCATAACCGTTGCGTGCCGCGCCGGGCCGCCTGTGGCCCACAAGAAGGGTGGCGCCCTCTCCGCTGCTGCCGAGGTTCGGAGTCTGCGCGATTTCGGTGCCGTGGGCGACGGACGGACCGACGACACTGCAGCGGTGCAGCGGGCGTTATCGAATTCCGCCCAATACTGCCTCGAGGGCAGGGGCCGCTCGTATCGGATCGTCGGAACGCTGCGCGTGCAGGGCGATCTCTGCCTTCGGAATGCCACCCTCGTGCAATCCCTCGTGCCGTTCGACACCCGGCCGTACATTCGCCACTCCTGTCCCATCACGCTCGACGCCTCCGCGGTGGTCGACTGCGGTGACCCTGCCATCCCGCCTGAGCAACTTTCGCGCCTTCGCCAGTCGCTGTCGGTGCGGACGCTGCTGATCCGCCCGGATAAGCCGAGCAAGCGCATTCGAGTGACGCTCGACCATCTTAAGGTCGATCGCGGGCACTACCCTGAAGGAGGTTCGAGGAGCGATTCCGCCGGCATCTGGCTCGAGGGTGCCGACCGCGCCGACCTCCGGAATGTCGAAGTTACGGGCATGGGCAAAGGCTATGGTCTCATCATCCTACGGTCATCGAACGTGACCGTCGACAATCTCTGGGTCCACGACCTGGTCTGGTCGCCATATGCGGGAGATACGACGCTTACGCGGAAACGCATCTCGGCCATCGGCTGGAATTCGGTTCCGATCCACGAATTCCGCGAAGCCGGCGAAGGCGGTGTCAGAGCTGCGAAATTCTACGGCGTTCGGGTGCAGGAGCAGGTCACCTGCGCTGTTTTCGCGGAGGTGCAGAATGTTTTGATCCGCAATCCGAAGGTGTCCCGCTGTCTGGCGAGGTTCCAGGACGGCGACCTTCCCTGGCAAGCGGACGGCCTCGACATCGGCGCATCGTCTTCAAGAGTGAGGGTCGACGGAGCGGTCATTGAGTCCACTTGGGAGGGCATGGACATCGTCGCGGGCGGCGCTGGAATATCGGGGCTCAACCTCACCAACCTGCGCGTATCGGACTCGTTCGGTTTTGGACTTAAGTTTGGCTACGTCCTGCGCGATGTGCACATCGCGAACGTGGTCATTCACAATTCGGGTATTGCGGGCATAGTGCTCTACGGTCCCGTAAGCGGCGTCTCGATCTCTAATGCTCAACTCAGCGGAGTTGGCGCCATTTCCGTTGACGGCAAGACATTCGTGCCCTGGCCCCAGCAGACGCGTTCGGGAATTCTGATCACGGACGGCCCGACTATTGGAGGAGCGGCCCAGGCGACCCCTAACGATGTACTGCTCGAGAATATCGTGATCGGAAAATCCGCTGGTGTTCCAAGTTATGATTACGGGATCTTCAACAAGGGGGGCAAGGATGTGCGCGTCCGAGGTTCTCGTGCAATCGGCTTTGGCAAGGCGGCGGCGCGTGGAATTTCGACGCCTCAGTAGAACGGTGGCCTCACTGGCGCTTCTTGAATGATTCCGGTGGTGGGCTATGCGCAAGCTAATCTTTTCAGGCTGGTATCGGACTTTTGAATGCAATTTCGGACATTCGAGATCGGCGGACCGGTCGAACTCGTGCCCGCCAAGATCGAAGATGATCGGGGCTATTTCTCGGAAATATTTAGGCTGAACAGCTTTGCCGAGCGAGTGCCGGGGGTGCAGTTCGTACAGGACAACCAGTCGCTGAGCGTCCGGGCGGGAACAATCCGGGGACTGCACTTCCAGACCCCGCCAGCGGCGCAGGGGAAGCTGGTCCGCTGCCTTGGCGGCCGCTTGTTCGATGTGGCGGTTGACGTCCGCTCCGATTCAATCACCTATGGCAAGTGGATCTCGGTGATCCTCTCTCCCGAGGAGAACAATCAGCTGTGGGTTCCGGTCGGCTTTGCGCACGGCTTTTGCACTCTCGAGCCGGACAGCGTGATCAGCTATCGCGTGACGGATTATTATAGCCCCGAAAACGACAGGGGCGTCGCGTGGGATGATCCCGACATCGCCGTCGAGTGGCCATTGATTGCGGACGCGGAGACGCTTTCGGCCAAGGACCGCGAGCAGCCGCGGCTGTCGGAGCTGCGCCCATATTTCTCCATAAGTAACCGTTGATGCGGGTGATCGTTACGGGAGGGGCCGGGTTCATCGGCTCGGCGCTGGTGAGGCACCTCGTCCTTGATAAGGGCTATGAGGTGCTCAATATCGATGCGCTGACCTATGCCGGCTATCTCCCGTCGCTCACGACGGTCGAGGGAAAGTCCAACTACCGGTTCCTTCACGCCAACATCTGCGACCGGCCCGCGATGCAGCAGGCGGTCGCTGAATTCCGGCCCGACCGCATCATGCACCTCGCTGCCGAGAGCCATGTCGACCGCTCGATCACTGGCGCGGCCGACTTCATCCAGACCAATGTGATCGGCACCTTCACGTTGCTCGAAACGGCCCGCGATTATTGGTCTGCTCTCGATCACACCGCGAAGCAGGCGTTCCGCTTTCATCACGTCTCGACCGACGAGGTCTATGGCTCGCTTGGCCCGGAAGGCCTGTTCACCGAGGACACGCCGTACGATCCAAGCTCCCCTTATTCCGCGTCCAAGGCTTCGTCGGACCATCTCGTCATGGCGTGGCAGCGGACCTATGGGCTGCCGGTCGTGGTCTCCAACTGCTCGAACAATTACGGGCCGTATCACTTCCCCGAGAAGCTGATCCCGCTCACGATCCTCAATGCGCTCGCCGGAGAGCGGCTGCCGGTCTACGGCAAAGGGGAGAATGTGCGCGACTGGCTCTATGTCGAGGATCATGCGCGGGCGCTCGATCTCATCTCCGAGCGGGGCCGGGTCGGCGAAACCTACAATGTCGGCGGGCGCAATGAACGCCGCAACATCGATGTCGTCCGACGCATTTGCGCCGTGCTTGATGAGCTTGTGCCGGGGAACCGCCCACGTGAGGAGCTGATCGACTTCGTCACCGACCGTCCGGGCCATGACGCGCGATATGCGATTGATGCGACCAAGCTCGAGGCTGAACTTGGCTGGCGCGCGCAGGAGAATTTCGACAGCGGCATTGAGAAGACGGTACAGTGGTATCTCGACAACGAATGGTGGTGGCGTCCGCTGCGCGAGCGCTATTCCGGTGAGCGGCTCGGTCTGCTCCAGTCCGGCAAGGCCTGATCACTCGTGCGGCTCGTCGTCACCGGCCGCGAGGGGCAGGTCGCGCGCTCGCTCGTCGAGCGCGCGTCGACTACGGCAGTCGAGGTTATTGCACTCGGCCGACCCGAGCTGGACCTTGCCGGGCCTGCTGATGCGATCATCGCCGCGATCGAATCTGTTCGGCCGGACGGGATCGTTTCGGCCGCGGCCTACACGCACGTGGACAAGGCCGAAAGTGAGCGTGATCTCGCCTTCGCTGTGAACGAGGCCGGTCCTAGGGCCCTTGCGAGGGCCGCAAAGCTCCTTGGCGTTCCACTCATTCACCTATCGACGGACTATGTTTTCGACGGGGCGAAGGCCACCCCGTACCTCGAAGATGACGCGACGGGTCCGACAGGCGTTTATGGCGCATCGAAGCTGGCGGGCGAGGAGGCGGTGCTCGCCGAGCACGCCAACAGCGCTATCCTACGGACAGCCTGGGTGTACAGCCCCTTCGGCGCCAACTTCGTCAAGACCATGCTGCGTCTGGCCGGCAGCCGTGAAGAGATTGGCGTGGTTGCCGATCAGCGCGGGAATCCTACGAGCGCGCTCGATATCGCAGACGGAATTCTGAGGATCGCGGCCAACCTGAGGGCCGATGCGGATCCGCGGCTCCGGGGACTCTTCCACATGGCCGGCGCAAGCCACGCGAGCTGGGCCGAATTTGCTGCCGCGACTTTTGCCGCGTCGGCCGAAGCAGGTGGGCCCTGTGCTCGCGTTTGCGCAATTTCCGCCGCAGATTATCCGACTGCGGCCAAGCGCCCGTTGAATTCGCGCCTAGACTCGACAAAGCTGGCGCGCATCCACGGCGTGAGCTTGCCCGACTGGCATCGGTCCTTGAAAGAGGTGGTCGTGCGCCTCGTTCACGGCGCCTGAGGAGCTGTTGAGACGATGAAGGGGATCATTCTCGCCGGTGGAAGCGGCACGCGCCTCTATCCAATGACGCTCTCCGTCTCGAAGCAGCTCTTGCCGGTCTATGACAAGCCACTGGTTTATTATCCGCTCTCGACATTGATGCTCGCCGGCATCCGCGAGGTGCTGGTGATCACGACGCCCCACGACGCTGCGCTGTTTCGTCAGCTGCTCGGCGACGGGTCACAGTGGGGAATGGCGATCGCCTATGCCGTCCAGCCCGAACCCAAGGGTCTCGCCCAGGCGTTCACGATTGGCGCGGATTTCGTCGGCGGCGGTCCGTCGTGCCTCGTGCTCGGCGACAACATCTTCTTCGGTCATGGTTTGTCCGAGGTGCTGGAGCGGGCGCGAGAGCGACGATCGGGAGCGACGGTGTTTGCGTATCACGTCGCTGATCCCGAGCGGTACGGGGTCGTAGAATTCGACGCCGGCATGCGCGCGCTCAGTATCGAGGAGAAACCGGCTAGTCCTAAGTCGAACTGGGCGGTGACGGGCCTGTACTTCTATGACGAACAGGTCGTCGATATTGCTGCCAATCTGACGCCGTCGGCGCGTGGTGAGCTCGAGATCACCGGCATCAACCAGGCTTATCTGGAGCGGGGCCAGCTTCTAGTCGAAGTGATGGGCAGAGGCTATGCCTGGCTCGACACCGGCACACCGGAGAGCCTGCTTGAGGCCGCCGAGTTCGTCGGCACGCTGGAGCGAAGGCAGGGTACGAAGATCGCCTGCCCCGAGGAAATCGCCTTTCGCATGGGCTTCATCGACGAGCAGCAGCTTCGGACCGCGGTCGAGAAACTCGGAAAGTCCGACTACGCGCGGTACCTCCGGGGCATTGCTGAAGAGGGACCTTGACCGGCACGCCGCTGCTGCCCGATGTCACGCTTGTTGCGGTTACAAGTGTCGCAATGGGACCGACGCTTGAGGCGCTGCGCGCATCGACGCGCCAAGCGAATTTCGGCCAGGTTCTCCTGCTTAGCAATGAATCTCCTCCGCACAACGACGAGGTGGACATAACCTGGCGGCGCATCGACCCTCTCGCGTCGCGTGTGGAATATTCGCGGTTCATGCTGCGTGAGCTCGCCGATCATATCGCCACGACCCATGCATTATGCATCCAGTGGGACGGGTTCGTGCTGGACGGAAGCGCATGGGACCCGGAGTTTCTTCACTATGACTACATCGGCGCCGTCTGGCCGCAGTTTACCGACGGGCGAAATGTCGGGAACGGAGGATTTTCGCTGCGCTCAAAACGGCTGCTTGCTGCGTGCAAGGGCCTGCCATTCGACGGTTCGCTGCTTGAGGATCTTGTTATCTGCCGTCAACATCGTGACCGACTCGAGAGCGAAGGCATGCGATTTGCTCCGGCGGCCGTAGCGCGGCGTTTCTCGTTCGAGCGTGAGGTGCCGAGCGGTCATGAATTCGGTTTCCACGGTGCCCACAATCTCGTGCGGTATCTTTCTCCCGAGGCCGCGCCGCGACTGTTCCGCTCACTTGAGTCAAACATGCTCGCAAGAAGTGAGCGTCGGGAGCTGTTCAAATGGGCGCTGAAGCACGGACGTTTGAAGCTGGCCGCTGCGATGCTGCGCCGGCTGATTTGAAGCGTGGCCGGGTCCTCTCACAACAAGTCGCCTATTTGACTGGCGCAGGCATGACCGGTTGTTTTCCGTTGTATCGTAAGACGCTCACAAGCTCATCTTGATTCGGATGCAAACGCGATCGTAACGATTACGCGGCGATTAGTCGCGGCCGTTGCAGTCATGTTTGTTGCGCGAGAGCCACAATTCGAATTTACTTTTCGATAACTGTCTACGAACGTCGGCGAGACTGCCGAAGCGGGTGCAACCAAGCTTGACGGCCGAATAGCGCGCGATAGGGAAGGTTTGCTCGGCTGGGGATCAATGTGGTTTCGAGCGCAGTTTCCATTGTGGTGGGGCAAGGCACCGAATTGCGACAGGCAACCGCCAGCGAACGCGTCGGTCGAGCCTCAAGCGCAGGACGCATGACTGCGCTTCCGACGATCAGTCCTCGGCAGTTGTTTCTCCGCGTTCCTCCCTTCCCCGGCGCCCGGCTAAGCGGGTTCGCGGAAGTCAGCTGTGCTGACGCGAGCCTCGACGGCATAGGAGAAAGGTTGCGCGAGCTTCGGGTCGGCGGGACCTATTGGGCGGCACAGCCTCGGCTGCCTCACGACCATTATGTTGTCGTCACGTCATCCGCAGCCGTTGAGGCAGCAGTACGGCTGGCTGACCGAAATCCGGTCGTGTTATGGGATCGCGCCGGCCATTCCGGACATGGCAATTACGGCATTTTTGTGGTCACCGGCGAATGCGATCCTTGGCACATGCTGGCGAACGCAACAAAGCTGATCGGTGGGGGCGACGATCATCTCCGCCTGATTGCCGCGCTTCTGAACATTCCGGTGTATGAAGTTGATGAGACTACTGGCGAAATGTGGCGCGCCCCCACCGACGTTGAGGGGCTGATCGCCAGCGAATTTGACGGCACGGCCTTCGAGAATCCGTTCACGGGCGAGCTTATGAGTGCGCTCGAGGCGATTGAGCTTTGCGGCTTCTGGCGGCGGCTCATCGATTCGAACCGAGATCTTGGTGGGGCGCTGGGTTTTGCATTCTGGAAGCAGAGCCATGTCGCACCATTGCTTTGGAATGGATCCGCTCCGGTGCAATTCCTGCGCGGCGATGGTCGCCAGATCTCGGATAAGCGCATCGCCGTCTGGCGTGCGAAGGCGGCACCGGAGAGCGTCGCTGAACTCGAGCGAGCTGGCGCGCGACTCGTGGAGGTGGAAGACGGATTCATTCGCTCGCGTGGCCTCGGCGCTGATTGCATTCCGCCGCTGTCGATCACGGTCGACGCGCTCGCCCCGCACTTCGACCCGTCACGACCGAGTGAGCTCGAGCTCCTGCTTCAGAATGGAGAGTTCGACGCGCCGACGCTCGCAAGGGCGCGTGAGTTGAGGCGCCTGATTGTTTCGGCGGGCCTCGGCAAATATGGCCAGGGCAATGCGGCCGTCGAACGTCCAGCAGGTGACAGGCGTCACATCCTCGTCCCCGGCCAGGTGGAGGATGACCGCGCGGTCCAGTCCGGCGGTTGCGGACTAGTTTCCAACCTTCAGCTCTTGAAGAGAGTGCGCGAGCAGGCCCCAGACGCCTACATTCTATACAAGCCGCACCCTGATGTGCTTGCCGGCCATCGGCGCGGTGCAATCGCCGAGCGGGAGTGTCTCGAATATGCCGATGAAGTGGTCGGGGAGCTTCCGATCAGCTCACTCATCGGCATGGTCGACGAGGTTCATGTGAATACCTCGCTCGCCGGATTTGAGGCGCTGCTCAGGGAAAAGGCGGTCACGACCTATGGCGTTCCATTCTACGCCGGCTGGGGCCTGACACGCGATCTCGGACCGGTGCCGTCGCGGCGGACGACAGTTCGG